>Ga0326597_10000917_pt1 | contig 49838 bp, 44 predicted proteins | sample RVTome_12_FD_203789 | JGI IMG/M metagenome (GOLD analysis project Ga0326597, IMG submission 203789) | Soil microbial communities from uranium-contaminated site in the Upper Colorado River Basin, Wyoming, United States - RVT100D185 | ecosystem: Environmental > Terrestrial > Soil > Contaminated >... | reverse complement strand
CACCTGCCGACTTGGGACGACCGACGGTGCTTAAACCGACGTATTCCCCACTAGTCGATTTGCTCCGCGGGTAGGACTCGAACCTACAACCAATGGATTAACAGTCCCTCTGCAACAAGCCCCTGACCAGGGGAATTATAGACATCCGCGGGTGTTGTTTCACGACCGTTGCACAGAGTAGAGAAAATTCGGCGGTTACGAGGGTGCCTTGGATTTGCCCGCCGAGTCCCCAGTCTGCTGATTCCCCGAATGCTGAACGTCAACGAGTTAAGGATATGGGGGGCTCCCTGCTCCGCCTCCTCCTCCGACTGTCAAAAGCCAACTCAGCTGGGACTCCGTCAGATGGCTTGTGAGACCTGAGTCTCCGCGAGTCGCTCGTCGAGGAAGCGTTCGATGTCGGATGGCCGGTAGAGGATCTTCTTGCCCACGCGGATTCCGAGCGCACCTGGCTTTTCACCACGGTGACGTTGCGTGTAGAGGGCGCTGGGAGTGAGCCGCAGATAGTCGGCGGCTTCTTTCAGAGTGAGGAGCGGTTCTGGCATGCGACGTCTCCGGATCCGGCGCGTGGGCTTCTGCTTGATACCCCACTAAGGGGCAGCATGAAGCCAGTTACGCGACACGCCTCGCAGGCACTCTCGGAAGGGTCAACGGGCTCGAGGTGGCTACGACCAGTCTTCGGTTGACGGTCGAATTCAGATCTCGACCGAACCTAACTGGTTCGGCGGCGCAGCCACCTTTCGGCCAAGACGAACAGAATGGGACCAACCCACAGGAGATTGACGATTAATCCGGTCGCGGGTTTAATCCTGCTCGCCTCGGGGTTCGCGTCGACGTTCTCGGCGACGGATACCAACTCGCCTGGACTGCTCGCTGGGTCAAACCCCTCTACAACACTTGCTGATTCAGGCTCGGTGACCAGATCTGACACTGCGCCCTGGGTTTCGGTCCAACCCAGTAGGTCCTGGCTCGACGACCATCCCAGGGGTGGAGCCCAGTTGTTGTTGATCGCTTCATTCAGGGTTGGTTTTGGCTCCGGCTCTGGTGCGGGCTCCGACTGAGGCCTCGGCTCGGGCTCGGGCTCGGGCTCGGGTATTGGGGTGGCGGTGACCTCGAGGAGAGTCTGGGTGGAGGCTGTTCCTCCGTCTCCGTCGTTGACGAGCAGGGTCACGACGTAGTCACCAGCCCCCTCCGGCGTGAAAGAAAGCCCGGGCTCGTTACCGGTAGCCACCATCACCGCGTCGCGGGTGACTGTCCAAGCGTAAGTCTGGACGTCGGTGCTTCCGGGATCAGTGACGATGGAGGTCAGAGTGACCTGTTCGTCCTCGACCGGGGATTCGGGTGCCCCCAGAATGGTCACAACCGGTGCCACATTGTTGACCGTGACCTGGCCGGTGGCGGTGGTCACCCCGCCTTCAGCGTCGTCGGCGGTCAGCGAGACGTCGTAGACACCCTCATCGGCCGGGGTGAAGGAAATGTCTGGGTCGGTTCCCGTCGCCAAGGTCGTCCCGTCGTAAGCCACGGTCCAGGACAGGGTGACCGGGTCGGCGTCCACCACCAGCGAGGACAGGGTCACCTCGGACCCTTCCTCGGCCGATGCCGGTACGCCCAGGATCGTCACCTGAGGGGCAGGATTGACGACGGTCATTTGCAAGGTGTCGCAGCCTTCCGCATCGGGGTTGCCATCGTCACTGACACAGATCGTGACCGTGAACTCGCCTTTGTCCGCGAACACGTGACTTCCGGTGACGACGCCAGCGAGGCCATCGGCTTGGCTGATCCCTCCGATTTCGAGGGTCGAGCCGTCTCCCCAGCCGATGGTGGCCCGGTGGGTCTGGTTGACCTCCTGGTCGACGAAGGAGACAGAGACGAGAGCGACCGCTTCACCCTGGTTCGCCGATTGATCTTCGGCCGTGGCCACCGGGGCGGTAGGCGCGGCAGGCACATAGACGGTTGCGCCAGCGACGACGATGTGTCCCTGGTTGGGGCCGGTGTCGAAATCGAAGGTGACGTTGCCCGGCAGCAGCTCGGCGCCGTTGATGAAGGTCTGCCACCCGGGTGCCCAGTAGGCGAGGACCCGGGGCCCGGTGCCCTGAAGGACCCTCCCGGTTTGGAACATGACGTTGGGGTTGGTCCCGGTGTTCTGGGATTGGGTCTGGGTTTGCCCGGCGTGGGTGACCCGGAAGTTGGTGTTGACCCCGAGGAGTTCGGCGGTGACGGTGCCGGTGGCGTCGGTGGTGCCAAGAGTCTGCCACCCGGCACCCTTGTACTGGATCACCGCACCTGGGATCCCGTTGACTCCCGTCGAGTCGACAAAACGGACGTTGACGGCGGTGGTTTGGAATACGACGTTGGCGTTGGTCCCGGTGTTCTGGGATTTGGCCTGGGTTTGCCCGGCGTGGGTGACCCGGAAGTTGGTGTTGACCCCGAGGAGTTCGGCGGTGACGATGCCGGTGGCGTCGGTGGTGCCAAGAGTCTGCCAGCTGCCGGCGCGGTACTGGAGGTCCGATGGCTGGCGGTGACTGGCGCTGGATCAGCGCGGCCACGGCGACAGCGTCCGCTGCGACGAGTACGCGTTCGAGTCGATGGAGCAGGACTTGCGTTCCTTCGTAGACGCGCTTGGGTTGGATCGCTTCTTCCTGGTGGCCCATTCGATGGGAGCCACGGTCGGATGGCTGTTCGCTGAGAGGACACCCGAGCGGTTGCAGGGGTTGGTGGTCGAGGACACTCCACCCCGGTCCGATCGCCACGTCTATCGAGAAATCTCCGACACGCCACCCGAACCAGTCAGCTACGACTGGGGGACCCGCCGTCAGCTGTTCCGGCAGCTGAACTCCCCCGACCCCTCGTGGTGGGCTGATCTAGAAAAGGGTCACCGCGCCCACCCTCGTGATCGCCGGCTCTGGCTGCCCCTTCATCGAGAAGCGTTAGATTCGGGCGATCACCAGATTCCTGGCGGGGCCAACGAGTCCACACCTCGCCCCCTTTCTGCGCGTCAGGCATCCCTGAGCAGACCAAGGGTCACCGCCATTTCCGCAGGGCGGGTCCCCGGTTCTATGGCAAACGGCCCGCCGGACTGGCCAGGGCAAGGCCAATCGCCTCGTCCAAACCCAGCTCGCCGCCCCGTACCCACAATCCTTCGAACTCCGGGCCAACGCGATCGCGCAGGCCTTCCAGATACGTCTCCCGCTTCTCCTGTGAGGTCTCGGAGGGCTGGACGTCCAGCCGCCGGCCCATCTCCTTCACGAAACCGAGCAGCATCACCGCCTCCTCCAGCCGGTTCGAGTCCGCGGCCAGTCGGGCCAGCCCGGCCAGGGCGATCCGCAAGGTGTGCATCTCGTCCAGGTGGCGGCCCCGGCGGAGACTCTCCAGCAGGGCCTCCTCGGCGGCGGCCTTGTCCCCGGCGTCGACCAGCGTCGTTCCCAGGGCGGTCAGGGCCCTCACCGAGCAGCGCTCGTCGCCCGACTTGGTGAGCTGGGCCAGCGCTTCCCCCAGCACCTCCTCGGCGCGCTCATACTTCTCCACGCGTCTCAAGATCTTCCCGTACTCGAGCTTGGCGTGGGCTCCATCGTGGACACTGCCCAGCTCATCGAGGATGGCCACTGCCTCCTCGGCGTAGGTCAGGGCCTTGTCCGTGTTACCCAGGCCACCGGCGAGCCGGTCGGCGCTCTTGTAGAGGGCCAGGGCCTCCCGGGTGCGATCGCCAATCTCCCGATAGATCTGCAGAGCCCGGGTCAGCATGTCGACGGACCAAACCGGGTCCTGATACCCGATGTCACCGAGCCTCTCGAGACAGAGGGCTCGCTCCCAGGAGTCGTCCTGATCCTCGAATAGGGCCAGTGCCTCCAGTCCCACTAGTCTGGCCCGTTCCGGCTTCTCGTCGAGGGCGAGGGCCCAGGACAGGGCGCGCAACGCCTTGGCCTCGCTGGGCGGGTCGCCCAACTCCCTCGCTACGTCCAGGGCCTGCTCCGCATAGTGGAGTGGGAGGGAGGCGTGCTTCGAGGAGAAGAGGTCGCTGGCCTCGATGAGAGCGGCGATGCGGAGCCGGGGATCGAGGTGTTCGCTGAGCTCCACCGCCCGTCTCATCCACTCGTGGCCCTCGGAGCGGGGACCCACCGAGTCCCAGAAGCGGCTCAGGGCGACGGCCATGCGTACCGCCGTCTCCGGCGAGGTGGTGGCCGCCCAGGACAGCGCCTTCCTCAGGTTGTCGTGATCGGCGCGTAGCGCCGCCAGCCATTTCTGCTGCTCGAGGCCGCGGAGACGGTCGGCTGCGCTCTCGGCCACCCGGCGGAAGTAGTCGGCGTGGCGATCGCGGACCGTGCCCACCTCGGTGGAGTCCAGTACCAGCTGGCCGAATTCCGTGAGGGTCTCAAGGAGCCGGTAGCGGCGTCCTGTGTCGGTGATCCCCGCCACCGTGACCAGCGACCTGTCGACCAACTCACCCACGAGGTCGGGGATGGTGTTCTCGTCGAGGGGGGCGAATCCGCAGACCGCGGCGGCCGCTTCCACGGTGAACCCGCCTCGGAACACCGAAAGCCGGGGGAAAAGGACGTGCTCCGGCTCGTCGAGGAGCTGGTAACTCCAGTCGACCGCGGCCCGCAGCGTCAGGTGACGGTCGAGACCGGTTCGTGACGGCGACACCAGCACCGAGAACCGGTCGTCGAGCCGGTCCCGAAGGGCGATGAGCCCCAGACTGCGCACCCGGGTCGCGGCCAGTTCGAGAGCGAGGGGGATGCCGTCGAGACGACGCACGATCTCGCCGACCACGCTCGGGCTCGACGAGAGCTCGTCGGCTCCGCTCACCGCCCGGGCTCGCTCCATGAAGAGCCGGACCGCGTCGAAATCCTCGGTGGCCGTCTGGAAGGCGCTGGGATAGGGAAGTGGTGCCAGGTCGACGATGACCTCGCCCTCGACACCGAGACGCTCCCGGCTCGTGGCCAGGATCACCAGCCGCGAGGTGGAGTGCAGGAGCCGGTCGGCCGTCGATGCCGCCTTGTTGACCAGGTGCTCGCAGTTGTCCAGGATGAGGAGGAGACGTCGTCCGGCCAGGTAGTCGGCGAGAACCTCCTCGGTTGGCCGGTCGGCGAGATGGCCTATGCCGAGGGGCTTGGCGATGGCATCGGCCACCTGATCGGGGGAGCGGACCGGGGCCAGGTCGACGAACCACACCCCATCATCGGCGAACTCGCCGAGCAGTGAGCGGCCCACCTCGATGGCGAGCCGGGTCTTCCCCGACCCGGCTGTGCCCAGCAGGGTGACCAGGCGGCTGGTGGCGACCAGATCCCGGATCTCCGCCATCTCGGAACCGCGGCCCACGAAACTGGTCAGTGAGGAGGGCAGGTGATGAGGACTGTCCGGATCCTGCACCGGGGCCAGACCCGGGTCGTGGAGCAGGATCCGCTCCTCCAGCCGGCTCAGCTCCGGTGACGGCTCGATGCCCAGCTCCTTCCCGAGCAGAGTGCGGAGACGCCGATAGGCGTCGAGGGCATCGGACTGACGGTCGGAGCGGTAGAGGGCCAGCATGAGCTGGGCCCAGAAACGCTCCCGGAAGGGATGCCTGGAGACCAGCTCCTCCAGCTCGGCCACGGCGGCGGCATGCTCCCCCCGGTCCAGCCGAGCCTCGAAAAGCAGCTCCAGACCCTCCAGCCGGAGCTCGGCGAGCCGGCTCGCCTCCGCTACCCCCCACTGGGTGTCGGCCAGCTCCGGGTAGGGGTCGCCTCGCCAGGCGGCAAGTGCCGACTCGACTGCCTCCTCCCAGCCGGCGGCGCCGGCCCGGGCCCGACTCAGGGCGGTTTCGAGGACGGCGGCGTCCACCTCGTCATCGGCGACTTGGATGAGATAGCCGGGCTCTCGGGTGAGCAGGGCATCGTCGAGAATGCGCCGCAGGGCCGACACGAACTTCTGGATGCTCTTCTGGGCGGTGGCCGGCGGGTGGTCACCCCAGATCGTCTCGGTCAGGGTGTGCACCGAGACTGGCCGCCCCCGGTTGGCCAGGAGGGCGGCGAGCAGGGCCCTTGGCTTGGCACCTCCCAGGTCGATGCGCCGCCCGTCGACACGTACCTCCACAGATCCCAGGACGCTGAAGTGTCGCTCGGTCGTGGGGCTCACCCCTCTCGTCTACCCAGCCGGTACCGGATGGGTACCGCAGCCTGCCATAACAACATGACTAGGACCGGAGCCTGAACCTACACCGGCCCGGTCACCGCTGGTGAAGCGAGCGCAGAAAGGAGCGCACATGGCAAAGACCGAGACCAAGGCCCTCATCGACACCGAGACGCTGTCGGCGATGCTCGACGACCCCACCATTGCCGTCATCGAGGTCGACGAGGATACGACGGCGTTCGCCGCCGGCCACATTCTGGGTGCAGTGTCCCTCGACTGGCAGAACGAGCTGCACGACCTGCCGAGGCGGGACTTCGTCTCCAGGGAGCAGCTCGCCGGCCTGCTCGGGTCGAAGGGAGTGTCCAGCGACCAGACCATGGTCCTCTACGGAGGGAACAACAACTGGTTCGCCGCCTACGCCTACTGGCTGTTCAAGCTGCGTGGGATCGACAACGTCGTGCTCCTCGACGGAGGACGGATCAAGTGGGAACTGGAGGACCGGGCTTTCACCACCGAGACCGCCGACTCTAAGCCGGCCATGTTCGAGCCGACGGGCGAGGAGCGTCCCCGGCTCCGCGCCACCCGCGACGAGGTGATCGACATGGCTCGCACAAGGGGCCAGATGATCGACGTCCGCTCGCCGGGCGAGTTCTCCGGGGAGGTGATGGCGCCGCCGCACCTGCCCCAGGAGCAGCCCTACGTGGCGGGCCACGTCCCCGGAGCGGCCAACATCCCCTGGTCGCAGGCGGCCAACGACGACGGCACCTTCAAGACGGTGGATGAGTTGGCCACCCTCTATAGGAGCAAGGGCATCGACGGTGCCGACACCGTGGTCGCCTACTGTCGGATCGGGGAGCGGTCCTCGCACACCTGGTTCGTGCTCAGTGAGCTGCTCGGGTTCTCCGACGTGAAGAACTACGACGGCTCCTGGACCGAGTACGGGAGTCTGGTCGGGGTCCCCGTCGAGACCGGGGCCTGAGAAGGATCGATGAGTAAGAGGAGAACATGATGAAGAGAGTGACAATGCTGCTGGTGGTGGCGATTGCCGTGTGGCTGGTCGCCCTCCCAGCAGTAGGGCACGTCCACGTGGCAGAGAACGCCCACCAGGGCAGCGGCCAGGAGCTTGCCAACGGTCAGAACCATCCTGGCTTCCAGCCGGTCAATGAGCAGGGTTTGCGGCTCTCCTGTGAGGGCGAGCTGGAGCCTGCCGACAGCGGCCCGGCCGGTTACGGTCTCGAGACCGCCCATCACGGGCCCGACGCAGGGACGCCGGGCAAGGCCGACGGCTGCTACGCCGTCGTCGGCGATCCTGTAGACAACAGTCCCGCGATCGACTGAGCCCTCGGGGGGTGATCGCCTTCGGGTGGCCACCTCCCGCTACTTTTGCGACTCATGGGGTTCCGGCCCTTCCGATTCGCCATCAGTTTCGGCGGCACCCCGAGCCGCGCCGAGCTGGTCGCCGCCATCCGCCGGGCCGAGGCGGCCGGCTTCGAGGTGGTGGCCACGGCGGACCACATCGGCTCCCGGCATGCAGTGATGCCCCTCCTTGCCACCACGGCCCAGGTGTCGGCGCTGCGGGTGTCGCCGATGGTCATCGCCAACGACTACCGCCACCCGGTGGTGGTGGCCCGGGACGGCGCCACCATCGACATCCTCTCCGAGGGCCGCTTCGAGCTGGGGATCGGGACCGGTTGGATCGAGGAGCAGTATCGGGCGGCGGGCATCCCCTACGACGACCCCAAGACACGGGTCGACCGGTTCGAAGAAGCCATCGCGGTGATCAAGGGATGCTGGAGCGGAGAGCCCTTCACCCACGCCGGGCGGCACTACCAGGTGACGGAGGTGACTTGTCCCCGACCGGTGCAGCGCCCCCATCCCCCGCTGCTGATCGCCGGGTCGGGGAGGCGGATGCTCACCCTGGCCGGGCGGGAGGCCGACATCGTCGGCATCTCACCCCTGGGCCGGGTTGCCTCGGGCTTCGAGCATTTCTACCCGGCGATGGGGTCGTCGGCGGCCCGCATCGACCACCAGCTGGCCTGGATCAGGGAGGGCGCCGGTCCCCGTTTCGACGACCTCGAGCTCAGTGTCATGGCCCATCACCTCCAAGTCACCGACGACGCCGACGATACCGCCGCCGAGCTCGCCGCCGAATGGGACTCGACACCTGAGCTGGTCCTCGCCTCGCCTCATGTATTTATCGGGCCGACCGGCCGCATCGTCGAGACCCTGCAGGAGCGTCGGGAGCGCTACGGGATCTCTTACGTTGTCTTCGGCAGCGCAAACCTCGAAGCCGTCGAGCCCATCGTCACCAAGCTGGCCGGGACCCGGTGCGCGTAAACTCTCAGACATGACGGAGCAGGAGATGCAGCTCATCGCCGTCGACCCCGACGTGTTACACGGTCAAGCCCACATACGGGGCACTCGCATCCCGGTCAGCCTGGTCCTGGGCTGTCTGGCCGAGGGACTAACCGAGGAAAAGATCCTTTCCGAGTACCCCACGCTGACAGTGGAAGGCATCCGCGCGGCGGCCGCCTACGGAGCTGCTCTCGCCAGCTAGGACGTGTTTCCCCTACCACGTCCGTGAGGTTTAAGGCCGACGAGAACATCCCCACTCGAGTGATTCGGCTGCTCCGAGAGCACCGCCACGATGTGGCTACCGTGGCCGAAGAGGAACTCGTTGAGCATCAGACAGCAGCGTCGCCGAGGCTGCCGCTTCTGAGGTCGGGCCGTGATCACCCTCGATCGAGGATTCGCCGACGTTCGCCGTTATCCGCCGGGAACTCATCCAGGGTCGTCGTGGTTCACGCCCGGGATCTGCGTCCCAGCGTCATCCTCATGCTCGTGGCGACCTTCCTTGCCGAGCACGCCTTCGAGGACTTCGTTGGTTGCAATGTCGTGATTGAGCCTGGTGCGCTGCGGACACGCCGACCACACGAGACTTAGCCTCGCGATCGCCCCAACGCCTCGGCTGTGAGAGTGACTACCCGTAACGTTCCTCCATCCGGTCGGCCAGATCTTCGAGGTCGTCTTCGAAGAGTCCGCCGTATGTGTCAAGAGTCATCGCCGCGGAGGCGTGGCCTAACGCTCGCTGTATGGCTTTGATCGACGCTCCGGAGGCGATCATCAGGCTTGCCGCTGTGTCCCTCAGATCGTGGGGCACGAGGTCCGCGGGCATTCCCGACGCTTTCACCGCGGGATCCCACACGCTGCGTCTGAAGTTCGAGTTACGTAACGGCCCGCCGGCGGGGAGCGGAGAACACAAGCGCATCGGGAGGGCCGGGAGGTCCGAGCCGGTCGATGACGAACCGTGGGACTATCACCGTCCGTGTCTCGTGGGTCTTCGGTGTCCCCCACTCCAACCGGCCCGACACCTCTGTCGCCGAGGCCTTGACCTCCACCCGGCGCCGGTCGATATCCACGTTCTCCCAACGGAGCGCCACGGCTTCACCCCACCGAAGGCCTGACCACGCCAGAATGAAGACCACGGAGCCCGCGCCCCGCTGTTGGTTCTCGCACGCCGCGGCCAACGTCTCCACCTGTTCGGCCGTAAGGAACCGTTGCCGGCGGGGATGCACCTTCGGGGGTTTCCCACTGCCGCTGGGTTTCTGACGATCAACCCATCGGCCACCGCCACGTCGAGGGCGGCAGACAGGACCTGGCGGGCCTGACGAACCGACGCCGCGGAGAGGCCTTCGTCTCTGAGCCGGGTCTGCCATGTCCTCACCGCATCTGGGGAGATTCTGGCGAGCTGGCTGTTGCCGAAGGTGGGGAGCACCCGCGAGTTGAGATTGGAGACGTAGTTGGCGCGGGTCGCCGGTTTGAGGTCGAGTCCTTCAAGCCAAGTCTCGGACCATTCCGTGAAGGTGACCTGCCCCGCAGTTGGGTCGACCCACTCGCCACGGTCGCCTCGCGATTCCTCCGTTCGCAGCCACCGCTCGGCGTCCACTTTTCGTCGAAAAGTCTTCGAGTGCTGCCGCCCGTCAGGTCCGCGGTATCGAGCGAGCCAAGATTTTGGTGTAGCAATCGACGTTTCCGCTGCTAGTCGATTTGCTCCGCGGGTAGGACTCGAACCTACAACCAATGGATTAACAGTCCACTGCTCTACCAATTGAGCTACCGCGGAAAGGTGCCGACTGGCATGTTCAGGGTACCAAGCGTTTTTCGCCTATCCAGATTCCAGACCCGGGCGACGGCGTGTGCCACCATCGCAGCCACACGGCTCGGAGACTGGCGGATGTCCTCGACAATCGGCTGGGTGGAGACGCTCGGATCATTGACCCTGGTGGCGTTGGCCGTCGCCATCTCGCTCTGGAAGCGGCTCCACGTGGAAGGGTCCATCGCCTGGGCGGCGCTTCGAGCCGCAGTCCAGCTGCTGGCGGTGGGGTTGGCCTTCGACCTCATTTTCGGGTCCAGCACCGCGATGCTGTGGGCCTGGCTCTGGGTGGCTGGGATGACAACGGTGTCGGCGGCAGTGGTGAGACGCCGGGTGTCGGGCATCCCCGGCGTGTTTCTTTACGCCCTGATCGGTCTCGCCGGCACCCTTGCGGTCACACTGGGACTCCTGTTTGGGCTCGCCGTGTTCCCCTTCGAGCCGGTGACTCTCGTGGTCCTGGCCGGTATCACGCTGGGCAACACCATGCCTGCGGCCGTCCTCGCCGCGGACACGGCGCGATCGGAGTTCGTGGATCATCCCGAGCGGCTGGAGGGGATGCTGGCGCTTGGCTTCGAGCGAAGTCAGGCCTCCGAATACGTCACCTCGTCGTCGGCACGAAAGGCACTGATACCTCAGATCGAACGGACAAAGGTGGTCGGGCTGATCGCGTTGCCCGGGGCGATGACCGGGATGTTGCTGGCCGGTGTCGACGCCTTCGACGCCGTGCTCGTCCAGCTCGTGATCATGTATCTGCTGCTCGGCTCCGTCGGGCTGGCAGTCGTGGCCGTGGTGACGGTCATTGCCGGAAAGGCGTTCACCCAGGACGGGCGTCTGCAGCAGTGGGTTACCGACCGGAGCTGAGGTGGAAGGGGGTTCTGCCGTCCCCGTGACCGTCGAGTGACTTCAATCCCCTGGCCCCGGCGGACAGTCCCGTCGCCGCCACATAGCGGCCGGCGTCGACCAGACCGAGGCTCTGGTCGGCCAGCTGGGCGACCGCCGGGTGCTTTCTGGCCTCGACCGCCCAGCGCCTCATCTGCTCGTATCTCTCCCGACCGGCGCGGGCCCCCAGCACATAGCCGACGGCGGCGCCGACCAGCATCCCGGTCCTGAATCTCATGGGTCCGATTGTGCCACGATCGACCGCTGACGTGTGCAGGGCACCACCACCACGGTGGTCGGATGCACACCCGACCTGCACGCAACAATTCGTGTGCACGCAACCACCGTCACAGTGGGTGGCTGCACACGAGACGGGTCAGGAGTTCTCCAGGAACCCTTCCAGCTTCTGTGACTTGTCGGGATGACGCAGCTTGGCCAGGGCCTTGGTCTCGAGTTGGCGGATCCGCTCCCGGGTCACTTTGAAGTGGGACCCAACCTCCTCCAGGGTTCGCATCCGGCCGTCGGCCAACCCGAAACGCATGATCAGCACTTCACGCTCACGCTCGTTGAGCCCTTCGAGAGCCATGGCGAGCTGGTCCTGTAGCGAGGAGAAGGTGGCGACGTCGGGGGGACGGTCCGACTCGAGATCTTCGACCAGGTCGCCCAAGGTCCCGTCCTCGTCCTCGCCGACCGGTGTCTCCAGCGACACTGTGTCCTGGGCGATCCGCTGCAGCTCGGCCACCCGGCCCGGGTCGAGGTCGAGCTCGGCCGCCAGCTCATCCAACGTGGGGGCACGGCCCATGGCCTGGGTTATCTCCCGCTGCGCCCGGGTCAGCTTGTTGACCGAGTCGAGGACGTGGATCGGCATGCGAATGGTGCGGCCCTGATCGGCGATGGCCCTCGAGATTGCCTGACGGATCCACCAGGTGGCGTAGGTGGAGAACTTGAAGCCGCGTCGATAGTCGAACCGCTCCACGGCCCGCATAAGCCCGACGTTCCCTTCCTGGATAAGGTCGAGCAGTGCCATCCCCCGCCCCACATAGCGACGGGCCAGGGCGACGACGAGCCGCAGATTGGATTGGACCAGCTGCTTGTGGGCAGCTTCGCCCATCTCGGCTTCGTGCTGGAGGAACGAGGCGTCCTCCTCGGCCAGACCCTCCTCTTCGAGCCGGGCTTGCGCCCTTCTCCCCGCCTCCATCTGCATGGCCAGCTCCACCTCCTGCTGGCTCGTGAGCAATGGATAGCGGCCGATCTCGTTGAGATAGAGCCGCACCGGGTCCGAGACCGAGATCTGACCGACCTCGATGAACTCCTCGGTGACGCCCGGCCCTTCCTCGGTGAGCCTCATCCCCTGGGAGCGGAGCCCGTCGGCGACCTTCTCGAATGCCTCTCCGGGCGCCTCGGCATCCTCCAGCTCCTGCTGGACCTCGGCCATCGTGAGAAACCCACGATGTTTGCCCCGCTTGACCAGGGCGGCGACGACCTTGCTCAGTTCCTCGTTCACATCCGGGTGGAGGATCGCTTCTCCTGCTGTAAAGCTATCAAGCGGCGCAACTTGGCGGAGTGAGCTTCGGTTTCCTCGTCCATCGAAGCCAGTTCTCGTTGGAGCACGGCAATCTCCCGATCGAGCCGCCTCTCTTTGGCTCGAGCGAGTATCTCACCCCTCGATGGGAGTGGCTCCTCGTCCACGGCCAGTCGGATCAACAGAGATCGAGCGACCGGATCCAGCACCGTGGCCGGGTCGATGATGCCAGACCCTCGCCGATCCTCGATGGACAGGAAGGCGTGACGCAACCTCTCATCGGTGAAGTCCGCCTCGGTTACGACCTCCAGGGCCTTCGGGTCGTCAAGCACCACCCGAAGCAGCGCTTCCTCAATCCGGTCGAACGGTCGCTCTGGGTCGGGGAAGAACACAGGCGATATGTCTCGTCCCTCCACAGCGTCGTGTACCACCTTGCGATCCACGCGTACGTGGTGCGCCACAACGCCCGCGTAATCGTCGCGGACATTCAGGTCCTTCACCTTCGCCAAGTGAGCGGCGACCGCGTCGAGAGCCCGGGCCCGGCCCTCTGGAGTTTCCAGATCATGGCGACCGAGGTCGTTCATTATTCTGCTCTCGAGTAGTGGCCGTGACTCGCGGACCGCTGTCACCAGCTCCTCACCTCTACCCTGCTGAACCAAGTCTGCCGGGTCTAGCCCGTCGGGCATTGCCGCAACCCGGAGATCGAGGTCGAGGCGGAACGGGGACTGCAGCTCATCGCCGCGAAGTGCTGCCCTGGAACCAGCTTCGTCGGCGTCGAAGGCCAGAACGACACGATCACCAAAGCGACGCAACAGGTCGAAGTGCCCCTCCCCGAGGGCGGTGCCACAGGTGGCCACCGCCGTCTTGACCCCTGCTTGGTGCATGGCGATGACATCGGTGTATCCCTCGACGATCACCGCTGGCTCCTCCTCCGATATCTCCAGACGCGCTCGGTCCAAACCGAACAGGATCTGCGCCTTGTGATAGACGATCGAGTCGGCCGAGTTGACGTACTTGGCGTCAGGGTTGTTGGTCCAGTTGCGATCGATCTCCTCGATCCTCCGGCCTCCGAACCCGACCGGGTCGCCACGCAGGTCGTGGATGGGAAACAGGAGCCGGCCCCGGAACACATCGAACAGGCCGTGCCTTCCCCGACGTGAGAGACCGGCGTCGATCAGGGCTCGGTCCTCGACCCCACCGGCTCTCAATTCCTTGGTCAGCGTGTCCCAATCGGTTGCGGCGAAGCCGACCTTCCACTCGTCGATGATCGTGACGTCGTATCCCCGATTCCGCAGGTAGGCCCGGGCCGGCCCCGCCTCGGCCGCCTTCTTCAGCCGGTCGTGATAGACCTCGATTGCCTGTCGGATCGCCTCTACCGCCGCCCCCCGGCGGCCCCGTCGCTGGGCGTCGGCTGGATCTCGGACCAGGGTGATCCCGGCCCGACGGGCAAGCAGCTCGAGTGCATCGCGAAAGTCGAGGCCCTGCGTCTCCTCTACAAATGTGAAGATGTCCCCACTCTTGCCGCAGCCAAAGCAGTTATAGAGGCCGCGCGCCTGGTCGACCGACATCGAAGGGGTCTTCTCCTCGTGGAAGGGGCACACCGCCATGAAGCTCCGCCCGGAGCGTTTCACCTTGGTGACCTCCGAGATCAACTCGACGAGGTCGGTCGCCTCCCGGACACGATCGATGTCGCCTCGTTCTGTCATCGTCAGCCGATCATAAGTATCACCAGCCGTCCAACTTCAAGAACCGGCCGCTAGATCGAGGCGAACCAGGACCTCATCGGTCACGCCCGGGGCGTTGGGGATGCCGATCCCGATGTCGGAACGGAGCACCGTCGCCTCGGCTCTGCCCTCGAACGTGCTCCGGTCGACCTGTGGTTTGTCGGGCGTGGTTACCTGATCTGGTGTCGATTGCGGGTAAGTCTCACACGAGCCTCTCGGCGAGATGCTCGGCCAGCCGATCCATCGAGACACGGTCCTGTTTCATGGTGTCGCGGTCGCGGACGGTCACCGCATGGTCCTCGAGCGAGTCGAAATCGACGGTGACCGCATACGGGGTCCCGATCTCGTCCTGCCGTCGGTAGCGGCGACCGATCGACTGGGTCAAGTCCAGCTCCACCATCCATCGCCGACGAAGCTCGGCGGCGATCCGCTCTGCCGGCTCGATCAGCTCTTTCTTCTTGGAGAGGGGCAGAACCGCCACCTTGTACGGGGCGAGTCGATGGTTGAGCCGGAGGACAGTCCTCGGCTCGTCGTTGACCGTCTCCTCGTGATAGGCGTCGATGAGGAAGGCGAAAGTGGTCCTGGTCGCACCAGCCGCCGGCTCGATGACGTATGGGAAGAAACGTTCGTCGGTCTCGGGGTCGTAGTAGCGCAGGTCCTGGCCGGAGTGCTCGGAGTGCTGCTTGAGGTCGAAGTCGGTACGGTTGGCGATCCCTTCCAGCTCGTCCCAGTCCCAGGGGAATCGGTATTCGATGTCGACGGTCCCCGCCGAGTAATGGCTCAGCTCTTCCGGCCCATGTGACCGGACCCTGAGATTGGACTCGGTCATCCCCAGATCGGTGTACCAGCTGAATCGTTGCTCCTGCCAGTACTGGAACCACTCGTCGGCCTCCTCGGGCCTGACGAAGTACTCCATCTCCATCTGCTCGAACTCCCGGGTGCGGAAGACGAACTGACCGGGGGTTATCTCGTTGCGAAAGGACTTACCAACCTGGGCGATTCCGAAAGGCAGCTTGAGCCGGTTGGTGCGCCGAATGTTCTCGAAATTGGTGAAGATCCCCTGGGCAGTCTCCGGCCGCAGGTAGATCAGGTTGTCCTCTTCCTCCACCGGGCCCATGTAGGTGCGAAACATCAGGTTGAAGAGCCGGGGCTCGGTGAATGTCCCCGACTTGCCACAGGCCGGGCAGGTGTTGGGGTCGTTGAGCTTGTCGACCCGATGCCGGGCGTTGCAGTTGCGGCACTCGACGAGGGGATCGCTGAACGCCTCCTCATGGCCGGAGGCCTTCCACACCTCACGTGCCTGGAGGATGGCCGAGTCGATCCCGACCACGTCACTGCGCGACTGCACCATGGCCCGCCACCACTCCTCTTTGACATTGCGCAACAGTTCCACCCCGAGCGGCCCGTAGTCGTAGGCGGACCGGATCCCGCCGTAGATCTCGGATGACTGAAAGACGAAGCCCCGCTTCTTGGCGAGGTTGGAGATGGTGTCGAGTGTGGGTTCGGTCATGACGAAGTGGGAACGGTGGCCCAGCCTGGTCGCTTAGTCAATCTGAGGCACGTCTTCGGCGCCACCGAAGCGACGCTCCCGGCCCTGGTAGTCGATGACTGCGTCGAGGAGGCCGTGGCGGTCGAAGTCGGGCCACAGGATCCCGGGGAAGTGGAACTCGGCGTAGGCGGACTGCCACAGGAGGAAGTTGGAGAGACGATGCTCCCCTGAGGAGCGGATGATCAGGTCGACATCGGGCATGTCCGGGACGTACAAGGAGCGGGCGAACAACGTCTCGTCGATGTCTTCGACGGCCAGATCTCCGGTGGCCACCCGTGCGGCAATCGACCTGGCCGCGTCGACGATCTCTCTCCGGCTCCCGTAATTGAATGCGAACACCAGGTTGAGACGGGTGTTTGCAGCTGTCATGTCGGCTGCCTCGGCCATGTGCTTTCGGTTCCGGTCCGGGATCCTGGGGTCGTCCATGTCACCGGCGAAGAGCATCCTGACTCCCTGTGAGTGCAGGTCGTCGCGACGCCGGGTGAGGAGATCCTCGTTGAACCACATGAGGAACTCGACCTCCTCTTCGGAACGGGACCAGTTCTCGGTGGAGAAGGTGAAGGCGGTGAGCCACTCGATCCCGATCTCCAGAGCGCCTTCCACCGTGTCGAACAACGCAGCCTCCCCGGCGGCATGGCCGGCGGTCCGGGGGAGGCCGCGGGCATTGGCCCAACGCCCGTTGCCATCGAGGATGAGACCGACGTGCCTCGGGATCCGCTCCGGGTCGACCGCACCGAGGTCGAGGGTCACTCCATCACCGCCAGAGAAGTCAGCTTGCGGTCGAGGTGATACTCGACGAAGCGGCGAGCGATACCCATCGCCTCGCCGGCCAGACTGACATCCGTCTCCGGCATCAGGCCGAACTCGGCCTCGGCGAGAGCCGCCAGGTAGCGGGTCACGCCTTCCCTGAGTCGCACCGCCCCCTCGGTGCGACACAGGTCACAGATCACTCCTCCGCCTCCAAACGAGAACCGATGCAGGTCGTCGACCCGTCCGCAGGAGGCGCAAACCAGGAGCGACGGCGCCACCCCGACCACCTCGGCCAGCTTGAGCAGATAGCTCGTGATGAGATCGGCCCCGATCTGACCCGCCTCCAACGCCCGCAGCCCGCGGTGGAGGAGCAGGAACAACCTCATCGACGATTCTTCTTCCTGGGCGACGGCGTCAGCCGCTTCGACCATGGTCCCGGCCGTCACCACCGCGTCGAGACTGGCCCGGAGCCGGGGGAAGGGCTCGATCACCGCCACCTGGGTGATGGTGTCGAGATTGCGGCCCTCGTACAGGACCAGGTCGACATGGGTGAAGGGCTCGAGACGGCCCCCGAAACGACTCTTCGTCTTGCGGATCCCCTTGGCCACGGTGCGGATCTTGCCGTTGTTGGGGCTGAGCAGGACCACCACCCGGTCCGCATCGCCAAAGGGGTAACTGCGGAGGACGATCCCCTGATCGTGACGAAGAGCCATGGGTGCTGCCCAGCGTAAGCGCTGGGCAGCAGTTCTACGTTGTAAGTTGTACGTATGGCCCTTGTATCCAATGAAGAGATAGACGCATTCATCGAGGCCCACCCCGGGTGGAGCCGGAGCGGCGACGCCATCACCCGCACCTACGTGCATGCCGACTTCAACGAGTCGATGGGCTTCGTGACCCGGGTTGCCCTGGCCGCGGAGAAGGCGGATCATCACCCCGACATCGACATCCGCTGGAACAAGGTCACGCTGACCCTGTCCACCCACTCCGAAGGTGGGATCACCACCAAGGATCTCGATCTGGCCGACCTCTGCGACGGGCTTCAGGGGCGCTAGGGGCGCTCGAAGCCGAGCCGGTCGAGGAGCTGTGGCCTGCGCTGCCAGTCGGGCTCGACCGTCACCTGCAGCCTCAGGTTGACCCGGTTGCCGAGGAGTGCCTCGAGATCGTGACGTGCCTCCGTGCCCGCCGCCTTCAGCAGGGAACCGCCTCTGCCGATCACGATTCCTTTCTGGCTCTTGCGCTCGACGATGACATCGGCGGCGATGTCGATCAACCCGTCGTCTCTCTGCTCCAGGTCTTCCACGACCACGACGAGTGAATGCGGAAGCTCCTCACGGAGGCGGTCGAGGAACTTCTCCCGCACGATCTCGGCCACGACCAGGCTCTCGGGCTGGTCGGTGGTCATGCCCGGTGGGTAGTAGGCCGGTCCTTCGGGAAGCCGGGCTACGACCTCCTCGAGCAGTCGGTCCACCCCTGTGCCGTCGACGGCAGAGACGGGGACGTATGAAGTGAAGTCCCACTCCCCCGCCTTGGCGAGTTGCTCCACGATCTGGCCCTTCCCCGCCGCGTCGAGCTTGTTCACGACCACGATCGTCTCCGCCCCGGCCTCGGCCAGACGCTCTGCGATCAGCCGGTCACCGGGGCCGATCTCCATGGTGGCGTCGATCAGGAACAACACCACGTCGGCCTCGCCGAGTGTCCCGTACACCAACGAGTTGAGCCTGGTCCCCAGCTCGTTACGCGGCTTGTGCAGCCCGGGAGTGTCGATGAGGACGATCTGGTACTCGGGATGGTCCGGGTCGGGACCGTTGACCACACCACGGATCGCGTTCCGTGTGGTCTGGGGTCGGGAAGAGGTGATGGTCACCTTGGACCCGACCAGAAGGTTCACCAGGGTCGATTTGCCGACGTTGGGGCGGCCCACGACGGGTACGAACCCAGACCTCATTCGACGTCCACGGCCTCCGACACCGAAACGGCGACCTCTGCCACCCGACGCCCTTGCATCCGGGTGACGGTCAGGGTCAAAGGGCCGTGGGAGAAGCGCTCTCCCTCGTCGGGGACCCGCTCGGCAAGACCCATGACCAGCCCGGCAACGGTGTCCCAGTCCTCGTCGGGGAGGTCGACACCTGCGATCTCGGCCAGTTCGTCCACCGGTAGCCGGGCATCGACGTCCCAGCCGCCGTCGGCACGGGGCGAGATGAACGTCTCCACCTCGTCGGTCTCGTCGGCGATCTCCCCGACCAACTCCTCCAACAGGTCCTCGATGGTGACCAGACCGGCCACCTCCCCGTACTCGTCCACCACGATCATCTGGTGAAGATGATTCGCCTGCATCTCGCCGAGCAACGCCGATGCCAGCTTGGTCTCCGGGATGAACTCGACAGGTCGCATCACCTCGGCCATCGAAGACGGGCGGCGGCCTTGGCTGAGCATCGGTAGGAGGTCCTTGACGATGACCATTCCCACTACGTCGCCATTGCTGGTCACCGGGATCCTGGAGAACCCCTCTTCGGTGGTGATCGCGACCACATCGTCGAGGGAGGCGGCGATGGGAACGGTGACCATGTCGGGCCGGGGGGTCATCACCTCGCGGACGACTGTCTCCCCGAACTCGAGCACCGAGTCGATCAACTCCCGTTCCTGTTCGGTGGCGGTCTCGGGTTCAACGACCTCGCCTTCCTCCCCCTCTTCGCTCGAGTCATAGATCAGATCGGTCGCCCAGCCGCCGAGGCCGACCGCAATGGCCAGCAACCGGGCCGAGAAGTAGGCGATGGCACGCGGTTTGCGGCGGCCTAGCTGTCGCGGGGCGAGATCGGCGAGCAGGAACACCACCAGAAAGACGATGATCGCATTGACAATGGCCCTCCCCAGGGTCTCCCCGGCAGCGAAGACGGCCGTCCCCGACACGGCGGCGGCCACCAGGAGCCCGGATCCGACCAGGGCGACCGCCGGGGTGATCACCTCACGCTCGTCGAGCAAGTCGGCCACCATCCCGGCGCCGCGCACGTCGTCGGAGGCGTCGTGGAGTGCGTCGGCCCGGGGCACCCTGCCGATGGCCGACCCGGCGGCGCGAAGCCATGCGGCGAGGGCCATGGCTACCACCGCCACGATGAGAACGGCCACCGTCATTGTCGCCTCACCCCCACCAAAGTGAGGAGCTCGGCTTCCCGTCGCTCCATCAGTTCGGCGTCGTCGTCCTCGATGTGGTCGTATCCGAGGAGGTGGAGGATGCCGTGGGCCACCATTAGTGCCATCTCGTCTTCGAACGCGACGTCGTTCTCCTCGGCCTGGCGGCCCACGTAGCCGGGGGCGACGATGACGTCGCCGATGATCAGCGGAGGCCCGTTCGAGTCCTGGTCGGGCACGACACCGGGCATCAGCTCCTCGACCGGGAAGGCGAGCACGTCGGTGGGACCGGAGCGCTCCAGAAAACGCTCGTTGTAGGCGGCCATCTCGTCTTCGCTGACCAGGAGCACGGTCAGCTCCGTCTCCGCCGGGTACCCCTCCTCGGATAGGACCAGCTCGGCCAAACGGCGCAGCTGTTCCAAATCCACCGGTTCGCCCTGTTCGTCGGCCAGGAAGACACTCACTGGCCGGCGCCGGGCTTTCGACTAGGAGGATCGTCCATCAAGTTCCGGGGAAGTTGGGGTAGGCAATGCGCTGATGGTAGTGGCCGACCAGCGAGTCGAGGAAGGCGGCCCGTATCGCGGTCAGCTCGGCCAGTGTTATCGGAGACTCGGACAGCTGGTCGTCGTTGAGCTTCTCGTCGATGATCCGGTCCACCACCTTCTCTATCACCTCTGGGGTCGGCTCCTCGGTCTGGAAATGCGCCCGGCAGGCAGCCTCGAGCGAGTCGGCCAGCATCACGATCGCCGACTCTGCAGTGCGCGGCTTGTGCCCGATGTGGCGGAAGTCGTCGGGATCGACGTCTTGACCACTCTGGGCCCTGGCCTTTTCGTAGAAGAACCTCATGATCCCGTCACCGTGGTGGCTGACGATGCCGGTGGCCACATCGGACGGGATCCTGAACTGACGGGCCAGGGCGATCCCGTCGCTCACGTGCTTCCTGATGATCTCGGCAGACTCCTTGGGGGTGAGGAAGTCATGAGGGTTGTGGATGCCGAACTGGTTCTCGATGAACATCGTCGGGTTCTCCGTCTTGCCCAGGTCGTGGTAGTAGGCCATGGCCCGGGCGAGCAGAGCATTGGCCCCGATGGCGCGGGCTGCGGCATGGGCGAGAGTCCCCACCATGAGCGAGTGATTGAAGGTGCCGAAAGCCTTCTCCTGGAGGAGCTGGAGGGCCTCGTGGTTGCGGTCGGTGAGATCGAGGAGGCTGAGGTTGGTGGTGATGTCGAAGGCCGACTCGAAGAACTGGAGTGCTGCAAGGCCAATCAACGAAGCCACGACGGAAACACCGAAGGCCCACGCCATCGATGTCCCCATCAGGCCGAGAGGCATTGAGACGGAGACACCTATGACGGTAAAGGGGACGTCGTTCGGGCCGGCATGGAAGAGCCACGACGTCGCCGCAGCAGTCACTGCGGCGGTCAGCGAGGAGAGCACCACTGCGGTGCGGAACGCCCCGCGACTGCTCACCGAGCTCACGAAGGGAACGGGAGCGAGGGTGGCGAGAGCGGCGTATACGGCGATCCCGGTGTCCTGTGCGCCGGCTGCGGCCACCACTCCGATGCACAGCGACATCAGCACCGCGATTCGCGAGTCGAACAACACGGCGGTCATGAAGCCGAACGCCACTGCCGGGAGGACATACCAGCTGGCGGTGGGCTCGAGCACCTCTGCGGCTCTCACGGCACCTGCGGCGAGCACGATGAGAATCCCGAGTAGAGCCACCATCCGGGGTCGTGCCCAGAACTCGGGCCTAAAACGCGAGAGGTACAAACCGAGGACCCCCACCAGCACGGCGAGGACCGCGAGCAGGCCGCCTTGCTGGGGCTCAGAGACCGCGCGGCTGGTGGCCCTGATGGCGTCGATGTGGAACCGTGTGAGCCGTTCACCGTCCCTGACGATGGGCTGGCCCTCGTCGAAAGGCACCACCACCTCTTCGACCTCCGCTTCGCGGGCGTCACGCTCGAGGTCGGTGGCCGCCTCGTCGACGACCCGGTTCGGCTGCAGATAGGCGCCGACTACGTCACCGGCCGCCTGACCAGCGACTGGGTCCTGACCCTCGCCCTCGTAGAAGACCAGGGGCGGGGTGCTCCCCTGCTGTGCCCGGATTTGGGGCAAATTCTCCGAGGTGACCCCGCTGCCGAATTCGCTGTAGATGCGGTCCAACGTGGAATTCCTGATCGTCTCCAGATGACTGGGCAGCCCCAGTGCGACCCGGATGATGTCGTCGGAGGCGGCAGCGGCCAGCGTTGCCACAGTGCCCTCGGAGAGGGGCCTAGTGGCGGTGACCTCGTCCACTACCTGCTCGATGGAGGTCAAGGCCGGGACAAACCCGACCGGCTCGGCGGCACAGGTCTCGCCGGCGGAGCACTCCAGTGTCTGTTGACCGTTCTCGGCGGAGAAGTGGAAGGAATCGGGCACATTCTCGTCGTCGGTCAGGGTGGTGACCACGATCTCACCTGGGGCAACCTCTACCGACCATGTCCCGTCGGGCGCCGACTCCGTCTCCACCTGGGTCCCGTTGGCCGAGACGATGACGCCGATGTCGCCTCGCCCTACATCGGTGTGGGCCGATTCTGACTCGGTCTGCAGCCCCGGCACTCCATCGACGTCGAGGAACACGAATCCGGTGACGGTCGCCAGCTCGTCCTCCACGAACTCCGTGCTGGAGGTGGCCTCGTCGGGCGCGCTGGTGGTGGTGGTGTCGGGGATGGTGGTGTTGGTGGTCTCGGTGAGGGGCCCGACCACCGCCTCGCTCAGAGAGTCGAAGAGATCGTTGACCTGCTCCTCCACCTCGCTCTGCACCGCGGTGTCGGTGCGGAGGATGGGCTCGACTGAATTGCGCGCCGCCTCGATCTGGGCTTCTGTCGCCTCGGTGTCGCCGACATCACGTGAGACCTGGGCGAAATAGTCCTGCTGGGCGAGACTGCCTGCCTCGAGATCCCCGAACTCATCGGGCCCCGAACCCAACGAGAGCACGCCCCAGGCGGCCACGACGGTGGCGAGGAACGTGGCGACCCGCACGATGGTGGAGCGCGGCATCAGCGGGGCCTGCTCTCGAATCGGGCGTAGGCCTCGACGATGGAGGCCACGATGCGATGCCGGACCACGTCTCGCGCGGTGAGCTCGACGAAGGACACCCCCGGGATGTCGCTCAGGATCTCGCGCACGACCTTGAGCCCCGAGCGGCGATTGTCGGGCAAGTCGGTCTGGGTCATGTCCCCGGTGATGATCATCTTGGAGTTGAACCCGAGCCGCGTCAGGAACATCTTCATCTGCTCCGGCGTGGTGTTCTGGGCTTCGTCGAGGATGACACAGGCATCGTTGAGAGTCCTTCCACGCATATAAGCGAGCGGGGCTATCTCGATGGTTCCCTTGTCCACCAACGACGCCGTCTCCTCCGGGCCCAACATGTCCCAAAGGGCGTCGTAGAGAGGGCGCAGATAAGGGTCGACCTTGGCGGCGAGATCACCGGGAAGAAACCCGAGCCTCTCCCCTGCCTCGACGGCCGGACGGGTGAGGATGATGCGCCGGACCGAACCGCTGACCAGGCTGTCCACCGCGGCAGCCATGGCCAGATAAGTCTTGCCGGTGCCGGCAGGCCCGATACCGAAGGTCAGGGTGTTCTCCCGGATCCCCTCCATGTACCTCTGCTGCCCGTGCGTCTTGGGACGGATCATTCGGCCCCGACCGACCGGGATCCCGTCGGAGAGGACACCCGACGGGCTGGGGACGTCCTCGATCACCATCTTCACCACCTCGTCCACCCGGGCCGAGTCCAGGGCATGACCTTCCTGCACCAGGATGAGGAGCTCCTCGAGCACGGTCCGGGCCCGCTCGACCTCGGTGTCAGGCCCTTTGAGCGCCACCTCGTCGCCGCGCGCGACGAAGCGCACCTCCGGGAAGTGGGACTCCACCTGACGGAGGTGTCGGTCGGCCTCCCCGAGAAGGTCCAACATCAGGTGATGGCTGGGGACGCGTAAGCGCGAGTCGATTGGCTCAGTGGACACAGAAAGCGACGCCCCTCTTGTGGCGTCGCGCACATTCTATAGGCGTCGTGGCTTGACCAGGAGATTCAGCCAGAGCCGGAGACCGCATTCACAGTCGCCTCGAGGAGGGAGGCGATCACCGCTTTGTCCGAGTCCCTGACCTCATCGGGCCGCCCCTCCCGCCGCAGGAAATGGATGGCGGCGAGATAACGGTCGATCAGATCGCCGTCTCCCGATTCGGCGGTCAGATCGAGATCGATCATCACCCCGCGGTCGCCGCTGCCGATGGGAAGGAGGTCGGCGGCGGGGACCGCGTAGATCTCGGCGAGCTGGACCAGACGCTGAACACTGAGCGCGCGCTCCCCGCGCTCGTAGGCACCGACGACAGAAGCCTTGAACTCACCGCCGGTGTAGGACTCGAGCTCTCCCAGCGACCAGCCGCGATGGCGTCTCGCAGCCCGCAGGCGCAAACCAAGCAAAGCGCTGAACTTGTCGGCCATTCTTCTCCCGTAAGCCCGAGTCGAGATGCTACTTCTTCGGCCCCGGGCTTACCAAGCATTCAAATCATCCGCGCCGCGGCGACCAGTGCCGCCGTCTCCAGACGGAGCACGGTCTCCCCGAGGTCGTAGCAGATCGCCTCCTTCGGGATCTCGCCCGGGGCCCATCCGCCCTCCGGGCCGACGACCACTGTCCGCGCGGACGGTGTCACGCTGCTCCCCCCCTTCTCGCACACTGCGTAGGGACCATCCAAGCTGGCAAAGGTGACTAGTCCTTCGGAGGTTTCCATGAGCCAAGCCCCCCTGGATTGCTCCAGCCCGGATACCGCCCAGGAGCGAAGCCGCTCCACTTTAGGTGGTCGCCCCTGCCCGTGCCGGGTGGCGAGGAAACGGAGCTCGGCCACTCCCAACTCGGCCAGCTTCTCGACCAGGAACCGGGCGCGCCCACGACTGTCCGGTGGGGCGGTGACAACGATCAGGTCGCTCGGCCTGGGAACGCGGCCTTCTTCTCCTCGGGTGACCTCACCGGAGAGGTATTCGCCTGATCCGATCGATCCCTCACCGTCGGTGTAGCTGATGGGGCGCCCCTCGCCGCGACGAAGCACCTTCTCCAGATGGCGTCGCTGCTCCTCGGAGACCTGGAGTCGATCCCCTTCCCAGGGCCGGGGCAGAAGGAGATGCGGGTGGTGGGACATCAGCCGGACGATGCGGGACGGTCCGTTCTCTCCCCACGCAGGTCCGCCCACCGTCGCAGGAGCTCCACCTCCTCGGCGGCGAGATCCTTCGGCACTTCCACCGACACCACCACGTGGAGGTCGCCGCGTGAGCGCCGACCGAGACGGGTGACACCGAGCCCGGCCATCTGGAATATGGCGCCGGGCTGGGTCCCGGCCGGGATCTCGAGATCGGTCTCCCCACCTTCTATCAGCGGCACCGTCACCTTCGTCCCCAGGGCCGCCCCGGCGATCCCTATGGACACCTGGTGGATCAAATCGGCGTCATGACGCTCGAATCTCGGGTCGGGCGACACGTGGACCTCGACATAGAGGTCTCCGGACGGCCCGTTACGCCCGCCCGACTCACCTCGCCCGGAGAGCCGAAGCCTGGTTCCCGTTGAGACGCCTGCCGGCACCTCCACTGTGACCGTGGTCTCTTCGTCAACAGCCCCGAGCCCTGAGCAGGCTCGGCACGGGCTGGTGATCAAGGCCCCCTCCCCGCGACAGGTGGGACAGGTCCCGACGGTCATCATCGTGCCGAACAGCGATCGCCTGGCCATGCGCACCGAGCCGCTGCCACCACAGTCGGGACAGGTCGTCCGCCCGTCATCCCCCTCCGCCCCGGTCCCGGCACACACCAGGCAGTTCGTCTTGGTGCGGAATCTGACCGGGGCCTCGGTGCCGAAGGCGGCCCCCTCGAGATCGACATCGACCCGGATCAGGACGTCGCGCCCCCGAGCAGGTCGGCTCTGCGCCCCTCCTCCGAATATCTGGCCCTCCCCGAAGACCGAGCGGAGAAGATCGTCGAAACCGCCCCAACCGGCGAAGAGGTCGGAGAGGTCGATTGTGTCCCCACGGTCGTATCGACGGCGCCGGTCCGGGTCGGAGAGCACTTCGTAGGCCTCTGCTGCATCCCTGAAGCGCGCCTCGGAGGAGGGGTCACCAGGATTGGCGTCGGGATGCGTGGCCCGTGCGATCCGTCGAAATGACTTCTTGATCTCGTCGTTGGTGGCGTCCCTGCCGACACCGAGGATCTCGTAGTAGTCCTTGGCCATGGGTCAGTCTTGTTCGGAGCTGATCCGGTCCTCCAACTCGCGGGAGACTTCCTCAACAGCCGAGATCGCCCTCTTGTAGTCCATGCGCATCGGCCCGATGACGCCGACCGACCCCCCGCTCGATCCCATCTCATAGGTCTTGGACACGACGGCGAGGTCGACGTCGTGGACCGGGAGCTCTGCCCCGATCTGGATCGACGTGCCCGAGGCGGCGGCCAGGATCTTCATCATCTCGGCCTCCCGGGCCAGGACCTCGAGTATGCGTTGCACGGCACTCAGGTCCTCCCATACCGAGGTCAGCCGTTGTGTGCCGCCGATGAACATCTCGGTTCCTGATGCGGCGGCGAGTTGGAGGCCGTCGTTCATGGTGAGCACGGCTTCGCGCGTCGGCTCGTCGAGCCGGGCCAACTCCTCTTCGCTGATCACCGGCTCTGACCCCAGGTCCATCCCCACCGCGGCCGTGCTCACCACGCGATGTGCATCCTCGAGGTCGCGGGGTGTGATGGGGACCCGGACCCTGCCTCTCTGCTGCAGCAGCCTTCCCCCGTCGGTGACGACGATCAACAGGAGCTGATCTGCCGTGATCTGGACGCTGTGCAGGGCGCGCACCCGGTCGCCCATCAGCGCCGGCGCCACCACGACCGCAGGCAGATCGGTCACCTCTGCCAGAAGATCAGAGGTCGCCTTCAGCAGCTTGGACAGCTCGAGATGGACCTCCCCGAAAAGGCTGTGGATCTTGGCTTGCGCTGTCGACCTGAGCCGTCCCGGGCCGAGATGATCGACGTAATAGCGATAGGCGGCCGCGGTCGGAACCCGCCCCGCCGAGGTGTGGGGCTGGATCACGTAGCCCTCCGCTTCAAGCGTGGCCAGGTCGTTCCGCACGGTCGCCGTCGAAACCGAGAGATGGGCACGTTCGACGATCGCTCGGGAGCTGACAGGCTCACCAGAGCGGATGTGCTCCTCGACGAGGGCACGAAGGATCTCGGACCGGCGATCTTCCAGCATCGGTCCCCTAGAGGTTATCCGGCTTTGCGGGCTCCACCCACCCATCCGGGGGCTCGAGGTCCAACACCTGCCGGTGCACCTCGTCGGTGAGCAGCGGGCGGCGCACGACGAGCCTCCCGTCGGAGACGTCGATTATGCGCTCCTGGAGCAGGAGACTCCCTCCTGGAGTCCCGAGGAGGGCTTCCACGCCGGGGCCGGCTTCGACACCTGCCGATCGCCGCAGACCTACGAAGAGCCGGTCGATCTCCCCATCCCAGCCGACGACCTTCTCTGCGCCGGAGACCGGGCTGGAGCCGCTCATCACTCGATCGATGTAGGCGTCGACCCGGCGCACATTGTGGCTGCGCACACCGTCCCGGAAGCGATGAGCCCCGTTGCCGTAGGCCTCGTACTGGCCCTGGGCCCAGACCGTGAGGTTGTATCTGCACTCGTAGCCGGGCCGGGACCAGTTGGAGACCTCGTATCTGGTGAGCCCGGCTCCGGCGAGTACCTGCTCGGCTTTCTCGTAGCGGTCGGCCTGGGTGTCGGGGTCGGGGGCCTCGGCGCCCGCCTTCACCGCGCGATGCAGCGGTGTGCCCGGCTCGACCGTCAGTGCGTAACACGACACATGATCCGGGGCCACTGCCACCACGCGCCGCAGTGTCTCCGCCCACGACTCGTCCGACTCCACCGGGGTCCCGAAGATGAGATCAAGCGAGATGTTCTCGAACTCGGCCCGGCGTGCGTTGTCGATCGAGACGCCGATGTCAGCCCCGCGATGGCGCCGACCCAACCGGGCCAGGACGGCATCGTCGAAGCTCTGCGCCCCGAACGAGACGCGATTGAAGCCGGCCGAGAGCAGCTGCTCGGCCCGGGCCCGCCCGAAGTCCTCTGGATTGGCCTCGAGTGAGACCTCGGGGGCTTCGGTCAGGCCATGATGACGACTCAGGGTCTCGAGGACCCGCCCCAGGAGCGACGGGTCGACGTGGCTCGGCGTCCCGCCTCCGAAGTACACCGAGTCGAGGGGTCGCCACCGAGCAGAAGCCTCGATCTCGGCGATCACCGCGTCGATATAGCGCCCGGCGAGGTCGCCCGCCCCGGCCACAACCGCGAAGTCGCAGTAAGGACAGACCGCCGAACAGAACGGGACGTGGACATAGGCCGCCGCTGTGTCGGCATGGCGGTCGACGTCGCTCTGGCTCATACCTCGTCGTCGACCCGGAGGGCAGCCACGAACGCCTCTTGAGGCACCTCCACCGAGCCCACCATCTTCATCCGCTTCTTGCCCTCCTTCTGCTTGGAGAGCAGCTTCTTCTTCCGGCTGACGTCACCGCCGTAGCATTTTGCGATCACGTCCTTTCGTTTGGCCTTGACCGTCTCCCGGCTGATGATGCGTCCTCCGATCGCCGCCTGGATCGGGACATCGAACATCTGCCGGGGGATGAGCCCACGGAGACGGGTGGTCATCGTCTTGCCGTAGGTCGGTGCCTTGTCCCGGTGCAAGATGGCAGAGAAGGCGTCGACCGGCTGACCGTTGAGCAGGATGTCGACCTTGACCAGGTCCGCCTCGCGGTAATCCGCCGGCTCGTAGTCGAGGGAGGCGTATCCCTTGGTCCTCGACTTGAGGAGATCGAAGAAGTCGAAGACGATCTCGGCCAGCGGTATGCGGTAGTCGAGCTCGACACGCTCCGGGCTCAGATAGCTCATGTTGCCCAGCTCGCCCCGTTTCGAGGTCACCAGCTCCATGATCGGGCCCACGTACTCGCTCGGGGCCAGGATCATCGCCCTCACATATGGCTCGGAGACGCCGATCCGGTTCCCCGACTCGGGCAGATCCTGAGGGGACTTGATCTCCCTGACGGTCCCGTCGGGCAGGGTCACGTGATAAGCCACCGAAGGAGCGGTGGCCACCAGGTCGAGGTCGTACTCCCGCTCGAGCCGCTCCCGAACGATCTCCATGTGGAGCAACCCGAGGAACCCGACCCGGAACCCGAAGCCGAGGGCGCGGCTGGTCTCCGGCTCCCATGTCAAGGAGCCGTCGTTGAGACGCAACTTCTCCAGTGCCTCGCGAAGCCGTTCGAAATCGTCGCCGTCGGTGGGAAACAGCCCGGAGAACACCATCGGCTTGGGCTCGGCATACCCGGGCAGCGGGTCGCGGGCCGGGCCGGCGGCATCGGTGAGGGTGTCGCCGACCTTGATCCGGTCGATCTCTTTGACCCCGGTGATGAGATAGCCCACGTCACCGGCCTCGAGGACGTTCACCGGGTGGGCCGTTGGGGTGAGAAAGCCGATCTCGGTGGCGTCGTGGGACTCTCCGGTCGCAATGAATCTGAGCCGCGAGCCGGATCGCAGCCGCCCGTCGACGACCCGCAGGTAACACACGACTCCCCGGTAGGCGTCGTAGTAGGAGTCGAAGACCAGGGCCCGGAGCGGCGCATCGGGATCACCACCGGGTGACGGCACCTGATCTATCAGCCTCTGCAGCAGCTCGCCGACGCCCTCGCCGGTCTTGGCCGAGATCCTCACTATGTCCTCGGGCGACCCACCGATCACGTTGGTGATCTCCCCCGCCACCCGGTCGGGGTCGGCGGCGACCAGATCGATCTTGTTGATCGCCGGGATCACCTCGAGACCGGCGTCGACCGCCATATAGGCGTTGGCCAGTGTCTGGGCCTGCACCCCCTGGGCGGCATCGACGAGCAGGAGCGCACCCTCGCAGGCAGCGAGCGACCGGGACACCTCATAGGAGAAATCGACATGCCCCGGAGTGTCGATCAGGTTGAGGACGTACTCTTGCCCGTCAGCCGCTACGTGGCGAAGTCTGACCGTCTGCGCCTTGATCGTGATGCCCCGCTCCCGTTCCAGATCCATGGTGTCGAGGACCTGCTCCCGCATCTCGCGCCCGGTGACGGCGCCGGTGCGCTCCAGGAAACGATCGGCCAGGGTCGACTTGCCGTGGTCGATGTGGGCGATGATGGAGAAGTTGCGGATGCGCGATTGATTGGTCACGGGAAACCGGGAGGTACGCCATTGTACCTTCCGGAACCCCCCTGTTAGCCTTGCTACTTCGGCCCTCGGGCCGACCCCTTACGACGGATGGCTTCGGGCTGTCCGGATTCCGACTACCGAATACCGATAACCGATATGGCCAACATCAAGTCACAGATCAAGCGGAACCGCCAGAACGAGACCCGGCGCATGCGGAACAAGGCGGTCAACAGCAGCCTCAAGACCAGCGTCAAGAAGGTGGAATCCGCCGCCACCGCGGGTGAGCCCACCGACGAGCTGCTGCGGGAGGCTCAGGCCAAGATCGACACCGCCGTCTCCAAGGGCGTCCTCGACAAGAAGACGGCGGCCCGCAAGAAGTCCCGACTCGCAAAGCGAGCCGGTAGCCGGTAGCCGGTAGCCGGTAGCCGGATACTGGCTACCGATTACTGGATAGGCCGCCCGAAGGGCGGCCTATCCGTACCATCGGCACAGGGCGACAGTGAGTCGCTCCAGTGTGACCCGATGCACCTCTTCCGGCTGGGACTTGATCACCCGGTCGGCTCGCACCAACGCCTCCTGGGCCCGACGGAGCGAAGACTCTCTCACCCGGCCCCGTTGAGACCAGAACCGGGCCGGCCCCCGATCGCTCGGCGTGGCGCCGATCCAGGCCCGGAAAGTCGACTCATCAGGGGCCGCCGCCGCCAGCGACCTCTTCTTCAGGTCCGACTCGACTGCGGCGAGGAAGACCAAGGGATGACCATGGACCAGGAAGTCCGACAGGCGTCTCAATGCCTCACCGACCTCCCCCTTCGAGATTGCGTCGGTGATGAGAAACGTGGGCTCGTCGGGCCGGTTCTTGAATCGGTCGAGGATGAGCTCTTTGGTGATCTTCCCGCTGGTCTGCTCGAGCTGATCGAGCGCCTGGCCCATCGAAGCGATGTCGGAGCCGAACTTCTGCAGGATCGCCTTGTCGGCCCCTTTCTCCAGGACCAGGCCACGATCGCGCACTTCGGCGTCGAGCCATTGCAGGGCCTGCCGCTCCCACATCTTCCTCACCGACTGCGCGGTGCCCAGACTCTTGACGAGCGTGGACAACGACCGGGGCAGCGCACCTGCGGTGAGGAGCACGATCTCGATCGAGGAGAGATCGGCCGCCCTTATCAGCTCTTCGAGCACCGACCCTTCGGCCGCCTGCAGGTTTTGAGCGTCGACCAGCTCGAGACCTTGTGGTTCACCGAACAACGACCCCGATTGAAGAAGCGGGATCGCCGGCTCCAGCTCGCTGCGCAGGGCTCCGTCGCCCTCCTCCCCTGCCCCCCTCCCCGGGATGTCGATACGGAGCACCTGGCTTCGTTCCAGACCGGCCCGGGCAAAGTGCTCCGCTGCCCCGTCCAGCATCTGTTGACGCTCACCGGGACCGGCGTTTGACGGAGCCGAGATCAGGAGCAGCGCCATGGTCGAGACGGTACCTGGAATCTGGCGCCTGGCACTAGGTGCCCGACTCGCCGGCGTCACGTCCGAACAGCTTCGCCAGGTCGCAGGCCACGGCGACGTCGTGGACCCGGATTATGTCGGCCTTGTGCTCCAAGGCGAGGGCGATGTAGGCGATCACCCGATGGAAGTCCCGCTTGCGCGGAATCGGGATCAGCACTGGCCGGCCCAGGTTTCGAAGGTGCTCGGAATCGGAAATGACCTGCAGCTGCATCCGGGTGTAGGCCTCGTAGTCGCCCCGGTAGTTGAGGGCAATCCCGGGGTCGAGGATCACGTTGTCGATGCCAGCGTCGGCCAGCTCGGCCAGCAAGGCTCGGAAACGGTCCGCGGTGTGAGCCGCCTTGCCCTCTCTGATCTCGATCTCGCCCACATCGTGGGGATGGTCCCCCTCCACGTACACCGCGATGGCGGCCACTCCGGTAGCCGCCACCACCTCGCGCATCTCGATGTCGATCAGACCACCGGTGTCGTTGATGATGACCGCGCCGGCTTCGACGGCGGCCATGGCCACCTCCGGCTTCCAGGTGTCGATTGCCACCAGGTGTCCTTCGACGGCAAGCGCCTCGATGATCGGGACCACCCTCCAGATCTCGTCCGCCGTCTCGATGGTCGGATTGTCGAAGTGCGACGATTGCCCACCGAGATCGATCAGAGTCGCCCCCCAGGTCCGATAGCGATCGGCCATGAGCAGAGCCTCGTCGACCGAATGGGCGATGGTGTGCACGTTCTTCGAATCCGGTGAGGCGTTGATCACGCCCATCACGTAGGTGATCTCCCCCAACGGCAGCTGAGTCTTGCCCAGATCGAGCATGTTTCTTCAGTCTCCCACGTTTTCCCGAGCCGGCGGGCCGCCTTAAGCCGCCGCAAAGACCGACCCATAGCCTGGTGTCAGTACCACGAGAAGGGACTGGTTTGAGCAAGCGGTGGGGTCTGCTGATCGAGGGTGTGGCCCTAGTCGGGGTGGCGGCGCTGGTCGCGACTCTGGTCGTGGTCGTCAGGACCACGGGTCCTTCGCTCCCCTCGGCTCCGACCCAACCCCTCAGGTAGGTCTGGATGCGCCTTCAAACGCCGACGTGGCCGAGACGATTCCGGTGGACATCTCGGCTGTCGGGCCTGACCCGGTACAGCGAATCGAGCTCTGGGTGGGACCGGCCATGGTCGACGCCCTCGAACTGGAGAACCTGGGCGAAACGAGTTCGGTGACCCTGCACTGGCAGGCGCTGACGCCGGGCGAGGCGACCACGCTCGCCCGGGCTTTCGATTCCGCCGGGCGTGTGGGCACTTCGAACACTGCAGTCACCCAGATCGGTTCTTCCCCACCGCTGGCACATGGGCCCCGAACGGTTCGATCTGGTGGTGCAACACCACCCACTACTGGCGGGTCACTTCGAAGCGAAGCGACGGCTCCTTGGCCAACCAGTCATCGACGTGGAGGATCGTGGTCCAATGCGTCACGTGAAGACCCTTCACCCGAGGGGCACCACCACGTCTCCATCCACGTCGGTGCGGACGACCGTTGCGCCGCTTTCCTCAAGGGTGGTGATCACCCACGCGGAAGGGTGACCGAAGTCGTTGGGGCCGACCGAGATGACGGCCAGGTCGGCGTCGACGTTCCGCAACCACTCCGGGTCAGACGTAGCCGCGCCCTGATGCGGCACCTTGAGCACTTCCGCCCGCAGATGGCCCAGCTCGGACTGGGCGATGGTCTCGATGTCTCCGGCGAGGAGCATCGACCTCACCGGTCCCCTCACCGTGACGACTATCGACTGGTCGTTCGGCGAGGCGTAGCGGCGGAGCGGGCCATCCACGGTGAGCGTCAGATCACCGAGCTGATACAGGTCGCCTACGGTCGGTTCAACCACCTGGATCCGGGCCGCGTCGAGAACCCGGAACAGCTCGATCGATGCCCCGGTCTCGTGCGGGAACGCTCTTGCCCAGACACGCCCGATCGGGATCCTTCCCACCAATCCGCTCAGGCCGGTCGCGTGGTCGGCGTGAACGTGGGTGAGTACGACCAGCTCGAGACCCTTGACACCGTACTCCTGGAGGCTCTCCACCAGCCTGACCGGATCGGGGCCCCCGTCGACGAGGGCGAACCTGCCCTGACCACCTGAGACGAGAATCGAATCGCCCTGGCCGACGTCCAGCACGACGACCCCGGCGTTGGGTGCGGCCCGGATCGGGCCGAGAATCGTCAGGGCGAGCAACGCTGCCGAGAGGAGGGCAACGACGCCGCGCAGACGGGGCAGACGCAGATGAAGCCACACCCCGGCCAGGATGATCCCCAACCCCAACCACCCGATCTGCGGCCAGGCCGAGGCGACTCGAGCCAGCAGCAAGACGATCCCTGCCAGCCAGGCTCCCAGGTCGGCGATCGACCCTGGCCCAACCACCCCGATCGCTCCCAGGACCGTGGAGCTGGCTACCAGTGGCGCCGCCACCAGGTTGGCCAACGGCGAGAGCAGGGGCACCAGCCCGAAATGAGAGACGAGGAGGGGCGCGACCGCGGTCTGGGCCCCGATCGTCACCGCCAGAGCCCGGGCCGGCCTGGTGCGGGGCACCGGCCATCTGGATCCGACGATGACCCCCGCCGTCGCCGCTGCCGAGAGTTGGAACCCGACGTTGCGGACCAGAGCCGGGTCGAGGAGGAGCAGCCCGATGACGGCGGCCGAGAGAAGCTGCCATGCCTCCATTCCCACACCCATCAGGCGCCCGCCCAAGCCGAGAGCGGCCATGACCGAGGCACGCAGGACCGAGGGCTCGAATCGGGTGGCGGCGGCGAACACCGGCAACCCGAGCAGACCCACCACCGCCCGCCTCCTCGGACCGATGCCGATCGGGCCGGCCGCAACGTAGAGCAGGCCGAGGAAGAGCGCCACGTTCGAGCCGCTCACTGCGGTGAAGTGCGAGAGCCCGGCCCGTCTCATCGCCGATTCGTCGATCTCGTCGACCCCGCTCGTGTCTCCCACGAGAAAGCCGGCGAGGAGGGCCCGGCCCCCTTGCAGGGGGGCGAGACGCTGCGTGACCCGGTCTCGCATGGCGTTGCCGAGGGCCATGATCGGCGAGGCCGGGCCGGACACCACCCTGAAGGTGCCCACGTCCACGGCCCCGCGATGACGCTTGCCCCGGATCGTCCCCGGCTCGCCGGCGACGACTCCCTCGATCTCGACTACGTCGCCCTGGGAGGCCGAGACCTCGGCGGGAAGATCGACCAGGATCCGTCCATGAGCGAAGTCGACGAGGGCATAGGGGCCGTACCTGCCCTGGATCACATCGGTGGCCATCACCCCCTGGCCTTCTACCCGGCCGGGGGGAAGCGGCTCCAATGGGCTTGACGCGACGGACGATGCCAGGGCGGCTATCGCCACGATGGAGGCGGCGATGGTCATACGGACCAGTGCCAGGCAGACGACCAGAAAGGCTGCCAGGAAGAGGCCCCAACCGGGCCAGGCTCCGACCCAGCTCGCCGCCACGGTCGCCGCGGCGCAGTAGAGCCAGGGGCGTGAGACAGCAGGCGGGACAGCCGGATGATCGATGCTCAAGGGACGACGATCAGGTCTCGGATCGCGGATAGCTTGGCCTCACCAATGCCAGGCACATCGAGCAGATCCTCGACCGCCTGGAAGGGCCCGTTGGCCTCCCGGTGCGCAACGATCCGCTCCGCCAGGACCGGGCCGACCCCGGGAAGTTCCTCGAGTTGCGAAGCGTCGGCGCGGTTGGGCGAGATGAGACCGCTCTCCTCCTGGCCAGGAGCGGCCACAGCCGAATCGCCCGGGCCGGGGATCTGCACATGGTCCCCGGTCACCAAGGGACGCGCCAGGTTGATGGTGTCGAGGAGCGCTCCCTCCAAGGCACCACCTGCGGCCTCCACCGCGTCGGCGACTATGGAGCCCTCGTCGACTTCGACCACCCCGGGAGTGGCTACCCAGCCCGACACGTATACGGGGAAGACCGATTCGACGACCGCCACTTGGCCCACCGTTGTCGTCCCACCGACCGAGGAGGCGAGATCAGGGCCGCGGTTGGCCCCCAGGCCGGCGCCGATGAGGACAGCGACAAGGGCCAAGCCCACCGCCACCGCCTGTGTCCGACCCAATTCCGGCCCCCTCGCCCACTGACCCGGTCCTTGGATACCTACCAAGCAGTGGGAGACGAGGGAAGACCATCGTCGGTTAGGGTCCATCCGGGTGTCGTGTGCATCCAACCACCGCCACGGTGGGCATCTGCACAGCGGATCCTGTGTGCATTCCCCGTGTGCAACCGCCCACCACCACGGTGGGACGTTGCACACGGGATCACCGGAGCAGCGCCGCCGTCTCCCGGGCCTCCACCTCGAGCGGTATGCCCAGGTAAGAGCCGCGGTGCCCGAGACCGTCCAAGCGCCCGCGTAAGTACCCGGAGAGGTAGCGCCACACGAACCGGGCCACCCCCAGCTCGTGCCACTGTCGCACGTGGACCAGTTCGTGGACGAGGAGGAGCCCGGCCCGATCCTGCGCCGCGGTGAGCAACGTCGGATCGAGCAGGATCGTGTTGCGCAGGGTCATGGCCCGGATGTCACGACCCCAGACCCGCTGCAACAGTCGGGGAGCGGGGCGAACCCTCACCGAGTCCGGCTCGATGGGATGGATGAGCAGGCGCACCCGCAGAGAGTCGATCCCCCCCGCCTGCAGCAGCTGGCCCGCGTTCATCCCACCACGAAGTTGATCAGGTTGGGCGGGCGGGCGATGACCTTGCGAACGACGGCGCCGTCGATCCAACCCTGGACCTTGTCCAGACCCAGCGCCACCTGTTCCGCCTGCTCGGCCGATATGTCGGCGGGGACGTCGACCCGGTCTCGCACCTTCCCGTTGACCTGCACCACCATCGTCACCGTCGACTCGGCCACCAGGCTCTCCTCCCATTCGGGCCAGGGCTCCTTGGCCAACATGCTCCCCATCCCCCGCAGCTCCCACAGCTCATGGGCGACATGGGGGGCCGACGGGGCCAGCATCAGGATCATGACCCGGTAGGCCTCCTCGAAGGTCTGCTCCCGGGGCGAACCGGTCAGGTACTCCTGCAAGACATTGGCCAGGGACATCAACGACGACACGGTGGTGTTGAAGTGGAATCGATCGATGTCCTCGGTGACCCGCTTCAGGGTGCGATGAGTCTCGGCGAGGAGTCGGGCGTCGTCCTCGTTTGGCCCCCGGTCGACGAAACTGTGCTCGGCGGTGCCCATCTTCCAGATCTTGTCCAGGAATCGCTTGGTCCCGGGGACACCGGCATCGTTCCACACCGCGTCGTCGGTGGGTGGGCCCACGAACAGCTCGAAGAGGCGGAGAGCATCGGCTCCGTAGTCCTCGTAGTAACGATCGGGGGCCACGACGTTGCCTTTCGACTTCGACATCTTGGCCCCGTCCTTCACCAGCATCCCCTGGGTGAACATCCGAATGAACGGCTCGCTGACCGTGCTCAGCCCTATGTCGTGGAGGAATTTGGTGACGAAGCGGGCGTAGAGGAGATGGAGGATGGCGTGCTCCACCCCCCCGATGTACTGGTCGAGCGGCATCCAGTACTCGGCCTTGTCTGGATCGAAGATGGCGTGTTCGTTGTGGGGATCGGTGTATCTGAAGAAGTACCAGGAGGAGTCGACGAAGGTGTCCATGGTGTCGGTCTCTCTTCGTGCCTCGCCCCCGCAGTCGGGGCAGGTGGTGACCACCCACTCTTCGACTGCGGCCAACGGCGACTGTCCCTTGGGGGCGTAGTCGGCGACGTCGGGCAGCTCGACCGGTAGCTGTTCGCGGGGCACGGGAACCAGCCCACATTCGGGACAGTCGATCATCGGGATCGGGCAGCCCCAGTAGCGCTGCCTCGAGATCAACCAATCCCGCAGCCGATATTGGATGGTCCCGTCCCCGATCCCCTGCTCCTCGAGCCAGGCGATGATTCGCTCCTTGGCCCCGTCCCGGACGAGACCGTCGAGAAATTCGGAGTTGATCGTGGGCCCGTCTCCCAGGTAGGCCTCTCCCTCCCAGTCTGCCGGCGGCTGTACCGTACGGACGATTTCGAGCCCGTACCTCGTGGCGAAGTCCCAGTCCCGCTGATCCTGACCGGGGACCGCCATGATGGCCCCGGTCCCGTAACCCATCAGCACATAGTCGGCGATGTAGATGGGGACCTTCCTCTCGTTGACCGGGTTGATGGCGAACTTGCCGGTGAACACGCCGGTCTTGTCCCCTTCGGCCAGCCGCTCGATCTCCGACTCCCGCGCCGCTCGCATGATGTAGCCCCGCGCCTCGCCCTCGTTCTCGCCGCCTGCGATCAGCTTCTCGACCAGGGGGTGCTCGGGGGCGAGCACACAGAAGGTCATGCCGAAGATGGTGTCGGGTCGCGTCGTGAAGACATCGAAGGTTTCGCCCGTTCCCTCCACCGCGATGCTGAACCGGGCCCCTTCGGAGCGGCCGATCCAGTTCCGCTGCATGGTGCGCACCCGGTCGGGCCAATCGTCGAGCGTGTCGAGATCATCGAGGAGTCGGTCGGCATAGTCGGTGATCTTGAAGAACCATTGGGCCAGGTTCCGCTTCTCCACGATTGTCCCGCAGCGCTCACAGGCCCCGTCTACTACCTGCTCGTTGGCCAGGACCGTCTGGTCTTTGGGACACCAGTTGACCGGCGCCGTCGCCTTGTAGGCCAGGCCCCGGTCGTATAGCTCGAGGAACAGCCACTGGTCCCACCGGTAATAGGCGGGGTCATGGCTGGCCAGCTCCCTGCTCCAGTCGAAGGCAACTCCCAGCTGGCGGAAGTGTCCCTTCATCCGGCCGATCTGCTCCTCCACGCTGACCCGGGGATGAATGCCGGTCTCGATTGCCAAGTTCTCGGCGGGGAGACCGAAACTGTCCCAACCCATGGGGCTCAGGACGTTGAATCCCTGCATCATCTTGTAACGGGTGATCAGGTCGATGTAGGTGTAGTTGCGGACATGGCCGAGGTGCAGCTCACCGGACGGATAGGGGTACATCGCCACGTTGTAGAACTTGGGCAGGGTGGCATTCTCGGTGACGTGGAACACCCGTTCCGACTGCCAACGGTCCTGCCATTTCGCTTCGATCGCCTTGTGGTCGTAAGACATGTGCCAACCAGGGTAATTAGGCAGGACGAGGTGTCCCCCCTTCATGAGGATGGTCCCCCGCTGCGCCGGGGGAAAGGAGGCACCAAGACATGAATTCCCGGCTCAGAACCATTCACTTGGGTGCGTACCTCAACCGAAACCGGTAGCGTTGCGCCTGTCGCGGTGGTGGCTGTCCACCCCTGCGGCCAAACCCAACAGGGAGGAAAAGTATGAAGAGAATGCGCTGGTTGGCGCTCGTCGCCGTACTGGCTCTCGTCGCCGCTGCCTGCGGTGACGCCGAGGGCGGCGACGATACGACAACCACCGCCGGTGGTGGGCCAACGACGACGGCGGCACCCGAAGGAACGACCACGTCGGTCGATGCCGAGACGCCGTTCGAAGGTCTCTCTCTCGACTCGGGTGGGTGTGACTACGGGGGCAAGATCGCCTCTATAGAAGCGACCGCCGAGACCGAGGTCGTGTTCACCCTTTGCTCCGAGGATCCGGCATTCCTGGCCAAGCTGGCGTTCATCCCGTTCGCCGTTCAGCCCGCCGAGCACCTCGAGGCAACGGGGGGATCGCCATTGGAGAACCCGGTCGGGACCGGCCCGTTCGTGCTCGAAGAGTGGAGCCGTGGCTCGGAGATCGTGTACAGCACCAACCAGGACTACTGGGGTGACGTGCCGGCATTCGACACACTCGTGTTCCGCTGGAGAGAGTCCAGCACGGCAAGGATCACCGAGCTCACCTCGGGTAATGCAGATTTCATCACCAACCTGGCGGCGAGCGATTACGCCACCATCGAAGGCGACGCAAACCTGCAGTTGCTGGTCGACGAGAACCCCAACGTGTTCTATGTCGGGTTCAACAACCTGTTCCCACCATTCGACGATGTTCGGGTGCGGCAGGCCGTCGCCATGGGCATCGACCGGCAGCGGATCATCGACACCTTCTACCCGGAGGGGTCGGCGGTGGCGGATTACTTCACGCCGTGCATCATCGAGAACGCCTGTGAAGGCGAGCCCTTCTACGAGTTCGACCCCGAAGGGGCGCGTGCGCTCCTCGCCGAGGCCGGCTTCCCGGACGGGTTCGAGACCACGATCAAGCTCCGCGATGTGTTCCGTGTCTATCTCCCCGAGCCGACCGCGGTGGCCGAAGACCTCCGCGCCCAGCTGGAAGAGAACCTGGGGATCGTCGCTGAGGTCATAGTGATGGAGTCGGGTGCTTTCATCGAGGAGAACGCCTCGGGGCAGCAGGAAGGTATCCACCTTCTGGGTTGGGGTGCGGACTACCCGCACGTGACCAACTTCCTCGACTTCCACTTCGGTGGGGGCAACCCCCAGTTCGGTGAGATGAGCTCCGACATCATCGACGCGCTGGCCGAGGGAGCCCGCACGGTGGATCCGGCCGCGGCACAGCCCATCTACGAGCAGGCGAACAACCTGATTCGCGAGTTCGTGCCGATGGTCCCGGTTGCGTGGGGGGCGGCAGCGGACGCTGCTCTCGCCACAGTCGAGAATGCTGCGGTTGCACCTGTCGGTGCGCCACAGTTCGCCACCATGAATCCCGGTGACGCCGACATGGTGTTCGTCCAGAACGCAGAGCCGATCTCGCTGGACTGTGCCGACGAGACCGACGGTGAGTCGCTTTCGGCATGTGAGCAGGTGCTGGAAGGTCTCTACGGCTACGGGCCGAATGGCGAGGTCGTTCCGAAGCTGGCGACAGAGTGTGCGCCGGACGATGCGGGCCTGGTGTGGACCTGCGCCCTGCGTGACGGTGTGACCTTCCACGACGGCTCGACGCTCGACGCCAACGATGTGGTCACCTCATGGTCGGTCGGTCTCGATGCGTCCCACCCACTGCATGTGGGCAACACCGGAGCATTCGAGTACTTCTCGTACCTCTGGGGCGCTCTCATCAACGCCGAATGAACCTCTGAGCATTCAGAGTCGAAGCAGGGGGAGGCGCCTAGGCGCCTCCCCCTGTTCTACGCTCACGATTCGCACATGATCGGATACATCCTCCGCCGGCTACTCATCGCCATCCCGGTCCTGATCGGAGTGCTGGTGGTGGTGTTCCTCCTGCTCAGATTGGTCCCCGGCGAGCCTTGCACCGCCATTCTGGGAGAGAGGGCGTCGCCCGAGGCATGTGAGCGCTTCAACGAGGCCAACGGGCTCAATGAGCCTATCTATGTGCAACTCGCGATCTATGCCGGGAGTGCGATCACCGGCGACTTCGGGGAGTCGATCCGCTTTTCCCGCCCGGTGAGCCAGATCATCATCGAGCGTCTGCCGGTAACGCTCGAGCTCGCCGGCGCTGCCCTGGCCGCGGCCGTCCTGGTGGGCATTCCTCTGGGTATCGCCGCCGCACGACGACACAACACGGGTGTCGACGTGGCCGCGATGACCTTTGCCAATGTCGGTGTCTCGATGCCCATTTTCTGGCTCGGGCTCCTCCTCGCCTATCTGTTCGCCGTGGTCCTGCTAGGGACACCTCTCGCCCTTCCCCCCAGCGGCACCCTCAGCCCGGGGAGCCGCCCCCTGCCCTTCTTCGAAGTGTGGGGCGTCGAGTTGTCCGACGGCTTCCTGGCCAATCTCGCCGAGTTCGTCTCCAACATGACGATCACCAACACCCTCGTCAGCGCGCAGTGGTCCATCTTCTGGGATGGGATCCGGCACATGATCCTCCCTGCCGTCACCCTGGCGACGATCCCGATCGCGATCATTGCCCGAATGACACGGTCGTCGCTGCTCGACGTGCTGGGACGTGATTACATCAGGACCGCCCGGGCCAAAGGCGCCGGCGAGCGCAGGGTGATCAGACGTCATGCCCTGCGCAACGCGATGCTCCCCGTGGTGACCATCATCGGGCTGCAGCTGGGCGGGCTTCTCGGCGGCGCCGTCCTCACCGAGACCGTGTTCGGGCTGGCGGGGGTGGGCACCGCTCTCTTCGAAGCGATCACGGCCCGGGACTTCCCCATCATCCAGGGCTTCACGTTCGTCATCGCCGCCACCTACGTCATCGTCAATCTCCTCGTCGACATCTCCTACGGCTATCTGGACCCGAGAGTGAGGCTGGAATGACACTCCGACCCGACGTCAGCGTGCCCGATCCCGATGCATTGCTCGTACAGCCCGGCTCGATGTGGCGGATCGCGCTACAGCGGTTCCTGCAACGCAAGGTGGGCATCGCCGGGTTGATCCTGGTGACGTTCATGATCCTCGTCGCCGTCTTCGCCCCACTCATCGCTCCCTATGACTATCAGCAGAATTTCATCGGCGTGGAGGGTGCGGAGAGATGGGCGCCCCCGTGCGTCAACGTCTTCGGATGCGAGGGAACCCAGCATCTCATGGGTCTCGACGGCAATGTTCGAGACTTCTTCAGCCGGGTCGTCTTTGCGGCCAGAGTCAGTCTTCCTCTCGGGTTCACGACCGTGGTCGTCGCCATCGCCATTGGCACCGTGATCGGGGCGGTCGCCGGCTATGTCGGAGGCTGGACCGACAACATCCTCATGCGGATCATGGACGTCGTGCTTGGCTTCCCCTCCCTGATCCTGGCCATCGCCATCGTCTTCGTCCTCGGCCCGGGAATCAGGAACACCCTGCTCGCCATCGCCATCGTAACCATCCCCCAGTACGCGCGGGTGATGCGCGCCTCGGTGCTGTCGATCAAGGAGGTCGACTACGTGTCGGCCTCGCGTGCCCTCGGCGCATCCTCCTTCCGGGTTCTGGTCACCCGGGTCGTCCCCAACGCGCTCACCCCCCTGGTGGTCTTGGGCACGCTTGGCATCGCCACGGTGATCCTCGAGGCCGCCGCCCTCGGTTTCCTCGGTCTCGGTGCCCAGCCACCGACACCTGAGTGGGGAGCCATGCTCGCCGCCGAGCGGGCCCGAATCTTCACCGCACCCCATCTCATGGTCTTCCCCGGCCTTGCCATCATGATCACCGTGCTCGGCTTCAACCTGATGGGGGACGGTCTCCGTGACGCCCTGGACCCCACTCTGAATCGATGAGCGCCGCCCGACCACTTCCGGAGAGCCTGATCGACACCGATGTGCCGGTCCCTGTGGCGGCTCGGGAGCGTCTCCTCGAGGTGAACGATCTCAAGACCCACTTCGACACCAGGCAAGGGGTGGTCAAGGCGGTCGACGGCACCGACTTCCACGTGAACCGCGGCGAGGTGCTCGGCTTGGTCGGCGAATCGGGATGTGGCAAGTCGGTCACCGCCCTCTCGATAATGGGCCTGCTCCCCATTCCCGGGGAGGTGGTTTCGGGGGAGATCCTCTTCGACGGGCGCGACATCGCCAAGATGAGGGCAAGTGAGGTGAGGCAGCTGCGTGGTGAGCACATCTCGATGATCTTCCAGCAGCCTTCCTCTGCGCTCAATCCCGTGTATCGGGCGGGAACCCAGATCCAGGAGGTCTTCGAGCTGCATCGCGAGTGGACCACCGAGCTCGAGGAGGAGAAGGTCATCGAGATGCTGGCCCAGGTGGGCATCCCCGACCCGAAGCGACGGGCCGAGGCCTATCCCCACGAGCTGTCCGGAGGCATGGCGCAGAGGATCATGATCGCCATGGCTCTGGCCTGTGAGCCGGAGCTACTCATCGCCGACGAGCCGACCACCGCCCTCGACGTCACCATCCAGGCGCAGATCCTCGACCTGATCCGGGACATGCAGGAGACTTCGCGCACGGCGGTGATCCTCATCACCCACGATCTGGGGATCGTCGCCGAGATGGCCGACCGGGTTGCGGTCATGTACGCCGGCGAGATCGTCGAGGAGACAGACGTCCGAACCATCTTCAGGAACCCGCTCCATCCGTATACGAAGGGATTGATCGGCTCGATCCCGGTTCTCGGGTCGCTTCGGGAGCGCCTCGAGGTGATCCCGGGCGTGGTGCCGTCGATGATCGACCTCCCGGAGGGTTGCCGGTTCGCCTCCCGCTGTGTCCCCAGGGTGGAGAACGACCTGCAGATCTGCACCGAGGTCAAGCCCGATCTCCGCGAGGTGGACGAAGGTCATCAGGTCCGATGCTGGCTCTACTACGGGCCGGAGAAGGTGATCGACGTCGATGGCTGAGTCCCTGGTCGAGATCCGGGACCTGGTGAAGGAGTTCCCGGTCAAAGGTGGGATCCTGCGACGTCAGATCGCATCCGTCCGCGCTGTCGCCGGGGTGGATCTCGACATCGTCAGAGGCGAGACGCTGGGTCTGGTCGGTGAGTCGGGATGCGGCAAGACCACGCTGGGACGCCTTCTCGTCCGCCTCTTGGAGCCGACCAGCGGGACGATCCACTTCGACGGAGAGGACATCACCCATGTCTCCGGGTCCGATCTCAAGCCGTTCCGACGCAGAGTTCAGATCATCTTCCAGGATCCATATGGATCGCTGGACCCGAGGTCTCAGGTGGGCCCCGCCATATCGGAGGGGCTCCGGCTCCACGGGATCGGTGACCGTGACGAGCGCCAGGAGAGGGTCAAGGAGATGCTGGAGCTGGTCGGGCTGCGCGGCTCGCACGCCAATCGCTACCCGCACGAGTTCTCAGGTGGCCAGCGGCAGAGGATCGGGATCGCCCGGGCGCTGATCCTCAAGCCCGACCTCGTGGTGGCCGACGAGCCGGTCTCGGCACTGGACGTCTCGGTTCAGGCCCAGGTCCTCAATCTCCTCACCGATCTGCAGGAGGAGCTCGACCTCACTCTCCTCTTCGTTGCGCATAATCTCGCCGTTGTCGAGCACATCTCGGACCGTGTCGCCGTCATGTACCTGGGTCGGATCGTCGAGCTGACCGACAGGGACACGCTCTACCGCAACCCGCTCCACCCCTACACCGAAGCTCTCCTCTCCGCCGTCCCCATCGCCGATCCCGACCGTCCCCGTAACCGGAAGATCCTGCAAGGCGAGATCCCCTCCCCGCTCAACCCACCCCGGGGCTGCAACTTCCACCCCCGGTGCCCCATCGCCCGGGAGGGCCTCTGCGATGTCGAGGAGCCACCACTTATGGACTCCCCACAAGGCCCCCATCATCAGGCCGCTTGTTGGCTTCGCGCCGGCGACCGGGCCGTGGCCCGGGAGGTGTCAGCATGAGCATCGAACGGGTCGGGGTCATCGGTGGCGGGTTGATGGGCTCGGGGATCGCCGAGGTCTGCGCCAGGGCGGGGAGCGAGGTGATAGTCCACGAGATCCATGCCGAAGCGGCCGATGCGGCCCGGGCCAGGATGGAGAGATCGCTGGGTCGAGCGCTGGAGAGGGGCAAGCTGGAAGAGGCGGATCGGGAATCGATTCTCGGGCGCATCACCATCTCCACCGATCTCGCCGACCAGGCCGACCGTCAGCTCGTGATCGAGGCCGCCACCGAGAACGAGGAGCTGAAGAAGCAGATCTTCGCCGACCTCGACGCGGTGGCTCCGCCCGACTCGATCCTCGCCTCCAACACATCCTCGATCCCGATCACGCGTATCGCCGCCGCAACCACCCGACCCGACCAGGTCATCGGACTTCACTTCTTCAATCCGGTCCCGGTGATGGGACTGGTGGAGTTGGTCACCACCGTCATGTCGTCACCCGAGGTGGCGACAAGAGCCGAGGAATACGTCGAGTCCTTGGGCAAGACGGTGATCCGGGCCCAGGACCGGGCCGGTTTCATCGTCAACATGCTCCTGGTGCCGTACATGCTGGGAGCGATCCGGATGCTCGAAGCCGGGGTCGCCAGCCGGGAGGACATCGATGCCGGAATGCGGCTCGGGGCCAACCACCCGATGGGTCCCCTCGAACTGTCCGACTTCGTCGGCCTCGACACCATGAAGCACATCGCCGACGTCCTCTTCGACGAGTTCAAGGAGCCTTTCTACGCCTCCCCTCCCCTGCTCACCCGGATGGTCGAAGCCGGCTTGTTCGGTAGGAAGACAGGCAAGGGCTTCTACGACTACGACTGATTCCAACCTGAATGTTCTGGGTTGACACACATCGGTACGTCGGGCTCCGGGTTTCGGGGATCAGCTGTTCAGGATCACCACCGGGCAGGGGGCGAGCCGGGTCAGGTACTCGACCCGAGGGCCGAGATGGAGCCTGGTGGTCCCGGCCCGCACACTGGTCCCCAACACGAGCAGGTCGGCTTCGAGCTCGTCGATTGCGTCGAGGATCCCCGTCTCCACGTCTTCGGCCTCGCGCACCTCGGTCTGGGCGTGCTGACCCATCCGGGTGGCCACGATCTCGAAGTCTGCGGTGACATCGAGGGCGATGTTGGGCCTCAGCCCAGCGAGTCGGGTTGGCGTCACCACATGGACCCCGGTGACCACGGCGTCCGACCCGGCGATGGCGAAGGCGAGGTCGGCCGCGTTGCGTGCGCTGGTGCTGGCGTTGGCCGGGACCACGATTCGGGTCGGGGACCAGTCAGCGGCCACGTTCTCGCCCCTCACCACCAACGTCGGGGTCTTTGACAGCTTGATCAGATCGTCGATGACCGGGCCGAACACCGAGTCTTGTGACGGGCTCATGGTGGGCGTTCCGATGACCAACAGGTCGTAGTCGGCCTCCGCCTCGGCCAGGATCGTCTGGACCGGGTCTTGACTGGAGACGATTCGTGTCCTCGTCCCCTGGTCCCTGAACACCGACCGGAGTGAGCTGACATACGCCCCCGCCATCACCCGGTCCTTCTCCCCGGCCACGGCGAGGAGAGTGGTCGATATGTCTCTCGACTCGCCGAGCCGAGCCACCAGAACCGCCTGGATGGTCTGAGTGCCCACCTGGCCGATGCGGGGACGAACCGGCACCAGGACCCTTCTCATGCCGGAGAGAAAGCTCCCTTTGAGCAGGTCCTCCCGGGCCAGTCGTGTCTCCTCCTCGGCGCCGGGCGCTACCCGAGCCAGGCAGTAGCGGAGCGCCGCCGGGGCCGTGAGCGAGGTCACCACCGCCAAGAGCACGATGATGGAGAACATCTCGGTGGTGAGGATGCCGAGCGACAGCCCGATCGTGGCGATGATGATCTCCACCGCCCCGCGGGCATTGAGCCCGGCGCCGTAGGCGAGGGACGACCAGTGGTCCTGGCCGGAGAGCCAGCGGGCACCGGCGTAGGCGCCGGCCACCTTTCCGAAGGTGGCGACGATTATCACCAGCAGGGCGATGAGGAGAAGACCGGGATCGAGGATGGCACCCAGGTTCACCTTCAACCCGGCCACCGCGAAGAAGATGGGAGAGAACACGGCCAGGGCAATCGCCTCCAGCTTGTGCACCACGTCGGTGGGCAGCCGGGGAAGCCCACCGAAGAGGATCCCCACTGCAAAGGCTCCGATCACCGGCTCGAGGTGGAGAGCCTGGCTGAATGCCCCCCAGGCGAACGTGAGCACGATCACCAAGGTGAGGAGGAAGTCGCGCCCCCGGAAGCGATCCTGGATGAGGTCGAGCCCTCGCCCCACCACGAACCTCCCCACTGTCATGGTGGCGAGCACGAACACGGCCACCGTGGCCACCGTCCGGAGGACGATCCCGGCGCTCATCGCCTCTGCGCTGGCCAGGGCAGTGACCACGCCGAGCAATGTCCACCCGGTCAGGTCGTTGATCATGCCGGCTGCGAGGACGGTCTGCCCGAACTCACGCCGCATCAGGTCCAGATCCATCAGGATCTTGGCCAGGACCGGGATCGCCGATATGGCGAGAGCCGTGGCGACGAAAAGGGCGAACACCCCACGCTGCGACGGATCGCCGACGAGGCGGTCAGGGAGGGCGAAACCGAGGATGAGCCCGGTGAGGAAGGGGACGACCAAGCCACCGATGCCGACCCCGAAGGCGAGCCCGATCCGGCGTCTGATCAACGCCAGGTCGGTCTCCAGCCCGGTTATGACCAGCAGCAGCATCGCCCCGATCAGCGCCACCACTTCGAGCATGAAGCCCTGCGCCTCGGTCTGAGGCAGGACGTATTCACCGACCCATGGCAACAGTCCGGAGAGAAGCGATGGGCCCAGCACCACACCAGCCAGGATCTCGCCGACCACCTGAGGCTGACCCAGCCGCAGGGCCAACCCACCCAGCACCCGGGCCGCGGCCAGCAGGACCGCGATCTGTATCACGAGTTGGAGCACCTCGGCATGGGAGGCGGCGCTGAATGTCTCCAATGTCGGAGCCTCTTCCCCTGTCGCCTTGGGTGTTGACTGTCGGGCTGGGGCCGGAAGCACTCCCTGATCGCCCGGATTCGCCTCGATGGTTCGGCAGTGAACGCGGCAATCTAGCCGCACGCCGGAAAAAGCCCGGCATGTCACTGGGTCTAGAGGACTAGTTCAGGGGGGTGTGGAAAAAATGGGCCATGCGGCCCATGCCCAAAACCATGATTAATAGGAATTATCCACAGGGCAGGCGTTGCGACGATTTCACGAAGGGCTAGGGCGAACGAGATGGTGGCACCAAACCACGTTGAAGCGAACGACATGATGTCGAGCAGATATGACGGTCTCGACACCATCGCCGCGCTTCTCGAGGTCGAACGCTATCGCCTCGGTGACTGGGACGAGCCATACGCCCGTCTCTACGCCATCGACTGCGCCTCGATAGTCTTCCGCTATCACCTGCCCGATCTCACCGATACCGCTCGGGATCTCATCCAGCGTCTCCTTCATCAAGCGCTCCAACTGGTGACGGCGGGTCGGGAGAACGAACTGGCATCGATCGAGCACGCGCTCATGACCGGGCTGGAGGCCGCATCGAGGGTGACTCGCTCCGTGTGGCTGGTTGCGCTGAACGCGGTCCTGCCCGATCCGTTCCGGGCGGCAGTGATGAGCACCGAGGCTTCACTGCACGCATTTGGCCGGAGCCCGAACCCCCGTAGGGACGCAGTGGCCGAGGCGGTTCGACGCCGGGTGTTCGCCCGCACCGAGGAGGCCGCTCTGCTCGGCTCCGTCGAGCGGGCTCAGCGGACCTCCGCAGCTATCGCCTGATCTACAGTCGGGTCGTGACCCGGCTCGAGGCCATCCAAGCCGACATCACCACCGTCGAGGTCGACGTGATCGTCAACGCCGCCAACTCCTCCCTGATGGGTGGCGGAGGAGTCGACGGGGCAATCCACCAGGCCGGAGGCCCGGCCATTCTCGCCGAGTGCAAGGAGATCGTCGCCCGCCAGGGTCCGTTGCCCCCCGGCGAGGCGGTGATAACTACCGCCGGCAACCTGCCCGCCCGTCATGTGGTGCACACCGTCGGGCCGATCTGGGGCACCGTGCCTGCCAACGAAGCGGTCGACCTCCTTGCTTCCTGCTATCGGAGCAGTCTGGACCTGGGCCGGGAGGCATCGTTGCGTTCGATTGCATTCCCCAACATCTCGACCGGGGTCTACCGCTTCCCCAAACCCCTGGCTGCCGACACCGCCGTCGCCGCGGTCAGACAATGGCACGACCACTTCCCTCGGGCCTTCGACACCGTGCTGTTCGTTTGTTTCGGCCCTGACAACCTGAGGTTGTACCAGGAGTTGCTCGCCGACTGACCCAGTCTCTTGCCGACCCCCGGTGCGTAAACCGGGGGCACACCTATGGTGACCCGGGTGTCTCGGCGCATCCGACTCCTACGGGCGAGTCTTGCACTCGCAGTAGTGGCCACGACGGTGCTCGTCCCCGGCGAACGTGTGGGCGCGCAAACCCCACCCTGCCCCACCGACATGCAGATCGCCTCGGTCCAACCCGCACCCGAGTTCACACCTGCTGCCGTGGGCAGCAATCGGGCCTGGGAGTGGCTGCGCAAACACCCGATGCCGATTACATCCCTGGTGGCCTCGTTGCCCAACCCTCCAAAGTCGGTGGTGGATCGGTACCTGGAACCGTTCGGGGCCAACGCGGTGCACCTGTGGATGGACGGCCCCCCTCAGGTCGAGGACTGGCTCCAGCATCGCCGCGGAACCGGGTTCATGACCTGGCTCGCCCCCAGCGGCAATTCGGTGGCATGGAACGGCTCGGAGTTCGTCGACACCGGCCAGCTGATGGGCGGCCTGGCGCCGGGGACACAAGGCAGGATCGGTTTCCAGGTCGGCGACGAGCCCGGTTCGACGGAGGCGATGCAGCAGATCGCAACAGGCATCAATCGGGTCCGTGCCGTGGATCCCGACGCGCTTCTCTTCACCAACCTCAGCTTTTGGGTGCCCAACGCAAGCCAGGTGACCCAGCAGTATGTGTCGTCGACCGATGGCGACGTGGTCCTCACCGCCGATTACAACTTCGAGGCCTCTCACTACACCGTGCTCGAGACCTACCGTTCGGCCG
>Ga0326597_10000916_pt1 | contig 49885 bp, 46 predicted proteins | sample RVTome_12_FD_203789 | JGI IMG/M metagenome (GOLD analysis project Ga0326597, IMG submission 203789) | Soil microbial communities from uranium-contaminated site in the Upper Colorado River Basin, Wyoming, United States - RVT100D185 | ecosystem: Environmental > Terrestrial > Soil > Contaminated >... | reverse complement strand
GCCAGGGATGGTGGCGGGGTTCGTGCCCCAGGGGGCCGGACCTTCAAAAGGCAAAGGGGTAACCGTTGTGGGCGGAAGTGCACGGGGCGGGGTGCTCGGAGTATTATTGTGGCTGGCCGATGCAAGGGGGGGCAATCGAAAGAAAAAAGAAGGCAGAAACGATAGAAAGGTTTGATTTGTATCCTTTGTTTCTAAAAATAGATTGATAAGGTTTTCTATCGGGATATCTCATGATTACCTTCGTGGGTTGCCTGCAGAATCACCAGCGTCAAGAAAAGCACACAATGTATGCCCTCTCTTGCGACTGACTTCTACCTTAATAGAGCTGAGAGCCTTTGAAATTTTAAAGCGCGAAAATTTAATTTATCATGACAAAAAACAGAACTTTTGTATTTGTGTCGAGCGCTTAAAGAAATAAAATGAAAGTGTCAAGAATTAAAGTGAAATATCGGAGCGTGATTAAGGGGGTATGAAACTGGACCGTAAGACAGATACAATGCAGCCGAAAATTCGTTTCGACTGTGCGATAAAATGATTGGCGAAGCACCCGCCCTGTCGATAACGATGCCCTTGGCCTGTGCCGAATCGATATCGATTAGACAGAAAGCCCGTTGCTTTGCACGGGTGCAATCGCTTTCGCAGAAGATATTGGGGAGATGAGGGAGGCAGGGCCCCGTCAAGCACATGGCGATGCTTGAGAGGGACGAGTTTCATTAAGCTACGGCGTCCTTTGGCGTTCTACGATTCGGTGATCCACATTGCCCAATTGCTTGTGGCGCGACAGGTTGAAGCAGCCGTACTTGGGGCGCAGAAGCTGCCATTGGCGCTTTGCGTTATCGCGATTACTGATGCGTTCCCCTGGGGGATCGGTAAAGATCGCTTTTTTCGTTCCAACGTCGGTCCAGACCCGGATCTACTTTAAATTTACTTTCCTTCAGATTCGGGATTCCGATTAGATATTCAGCACCATCATGTCCGCCATTTGAGACAGAGCGGCTTTCCACTCGCACTATGCCTCCATACAAGAATACGTTTTCCCCGTTGGCCATATTTCATGCCTCACGTCGCGCGGTACGCCGATCAGGCGCAAAGCGGATGCTTCCTTGGGAAGATGTGGAGGGCGCCTTCTCGCCGGAGGAGTTCTTCATTTAGAGGTAGACATTTATGCACCTGGGTTGTCACCAAGCCTCGGCCGTACTATTCAGACAAGGCCAACACCGCCGCCGCGACCTCAAGACCGCTCTCCAGTATTTCAAGGGCCTTGTCCGCTTTGCCCTTCAGTTCATCTGCATACGGGTGGAATATTGTTCTCGTTTCAACCCCGCATTCTGAGCCAAAAAGACGTTTCATGCGGTGGTCGGAAGAGGTCAATAGCGCTTGCGCGCTCTCCCCAGTACATATAGAAATCAGATGCCCCTGAGATGGCGCACTCTGATAATACCGGGCAACGGCCTTCCTCAATCTTTTCTTGTCTTCGGAAACGGCAAAGTCTACCCCTTAACCACGATCCTTCAACCCGGCAAGGCGTGAAGTTCAGGTGGACTCCGTTTCCAAAGACCTCATCATCAAGTCGAGAATCTCGGAATGGCCATCGCCATCAACCTCAGAAGCAAGCCCGTGTGTTCACTGGGACAACACGATCATCCGTCCGAAGCGTGATTGCTGGAGCCTCATCCACGACCAGAAAAGGAACAGCCGCCCGCTTGAGACGCCGTTCGTTTTGCTTGACCTGAATTTGGCGCCATCGGGACTTAAGTCTTTTAGGGTACGAGGGCTTGTTTTTAATCCTTGTACTATCGGTCTTATGATGTGATTACGGTCAAGGAAGGGTGATGGATGCTGAGCTTAGGGTGCACCCAGACCACCAACAGGGGAAGGGAAAGGTCGATTGGGGGAAAGTGCCGCTGTTATAATCGAACGCGCCGTCGCTGGTGAGGAGATCTACCGTATTGGTTGTATCGGTAAGATTGGTCGAGAAGGGAGCAGTCCTGGGCGTTAAAGGGTCGATGGTATCTAGAGACATCGACCAAGTAATGTTGGGCCGATTGCCCGTACTGTCGAAGGCGCCCGTGAGGGACCAAGCGGTGTCGATCTCCATGCGTTGATCGCCGCTGCCAAAGGCAGCGAGGGTGCCCGGCGTGCCGACTGTTGCCACTGTGCCGCCTGCAGTCAGTGCGGTGACTTGCAAGGCTTGTTGGGTGCTGCTTGCGGAAAGCGGCGAAAGGACAAAAGTAAAATCGTTGACCATGTCGAAGCCCGTGTGATTACCGGTTGATGGATCGAAATCGCTTAGAAACTGGCCGGCCGTCGTCGGATTCGCATTCATTTGTAAAGTGTTGGTTCCCGTTGGAATCGTCTGTCCCTGGCTGGTCGGATCGAAGCGGAGGTCGCCGCAGTTGAGGCCGCTGTTGTTTGCGCCCACGGCATTGGGCGCAACACCGGCCCCCGTGTTCGGATCTCCGGGCAGCGTACCGCAGAGCGGTTGGTCATCGCTGGTGTTGGGTGTCGCGTCGTTTCCCGGATGGATTTGAGAAATCGCGCCAAAGAGATTATCCGTAATCGCGCCGGGGCCGAGCTGGCTAAAAAAAGGACGTGTGCCGCCCACGATTTTTGTCGTCCCGACGATTGTTGAATTCGGATCGGCATGATTGACGAGATCGGTGGGATTAAAGCCGGGTCCGTTTGCCGTGCATGTGGTGCCGCTGGGACATCCGGCCGCACTGCTCGCCAAGAGGCCGGAGGATTGGGTATTCGTAAAAAAATCGTTCGTCTGCGCCAAGAGAAAAGAAGGGTGTATAAAAAGGGATATCGTCGCAAGGGCAATTGAAAGAAGGGTGGATGTATTCATCGCAGTGCTCATTTGCCCATTAGGGTAAAAAAGTCGTCGATCGGCTAATGCAGGTCGTTCCGTTCGAATCGTGCTGGCAACCAGCTTGCCCGGTCGATTGGGTCATCGTCACGCCGACTGTGGGAACACCGCTGGGAAAGGTCACCGAAGTGCTAAAGGTTCCCGATTCCTGATGAGCGGACAGTCCCGGTTGCGGTGGTGTCCACATTACTGGTCGCGCCCAGGTCGCGGAGCTCGGTAAAATAGCTGCCGGTGGGATTTGCCGTGAGATTTCCATTGAGATCCGTGGTTGAATTGACGCGAAAGGAGATGATGAATTGCTGCATATTGTCTCCATCACCCCGGTCTGAGTTATTATTCCCTTCATTGCCTGTAATCCCGTTGGACCAGCGTTGGGTATGGCCGTATTCCATAATATGCTGCCGCCCGATCAGATTGCCGCCGCCGTCCAGTATCGGCACGGATCGAAAATGATTGCCAACCAGGGTCGGCGGGCAGCCGATACAATCCGGAGGGGCTTGGGCGCTCCAATTGATTTTATAGGAGGATTGTCCGTTCGATTCAAAGTTGCCGGGTTCTCCGCCGCCTCCAAAACCGCCGCTCCCCACCAAATTATCTTTAAAATCTTGACGTACCGTAAAATTGAGTATGCCTGGGCTGGCGCCGATTGGCACGGCGCTATCGTTCGCTGTTCCCCCGATATCCATCCCATTGCTGGCCTGGCCTCCCACGCCAAATTGGGTGTCCGCGCCGACCGGGATACGAGGAAGGCCGGTAAAGGGGTAAAAGTTATTGCAAAAGCGGGTATTTCCACAATCGTCTGCATCCATGTTTCGCTCGTCTCCGGCCCAAAGGACACCCGATGTCGTCATGCACACATTTCCCGATCCCAAACCCGTTAGCCCTGGCCTGTCTCCATCCGCCGTGCCGAATCCGCTCACGCAGCGAATTTCTCCGGGAGCAACGGCATCGACTCGGATCAGGCTCTGTGGCCCGCTGATGGACCCCCCTCCAGGATTCACCGAGCGCGGACCGCAGTCGATACTGGTCGCCGAACATTGACCTAAGAGATTGGTGTGGCTTTGATTTCTGAAGTTTTGGGAGGTCGTGGTGATCGTCGCTTGTGCGAAGGAAGAACGAGTACTGTAGCCGACTTCGAGCCAAAGAATCGTTAATATTAAAAGGGCCTGTTTCACGAATCACTCCTTTAAAATAAAGCATGGCTTATATCGGCAGATCAATGTTATCTATAAATATACATAAATATCGAACTTGCCCGAGGCCTGATCCGATTTTCGGTCAATTTGGCAGAGTAGAACATAGAAACTCTATAAATATTAAAGGGTTAGATGGTGGAGGCAGCCCATCTGAAATAAGGAGCTGTCTTTGCGTGTTAGGGTTTTCTTCTATCCCCGCGCCTTGACGGAAAAGAGAGGGCAGGGACATCGTGAAAAAAGGGTCATAGAAACCGTTGATAGACTGTAATCTGACGACTCCATGCCAGTTGAAAGCGCTATTTTGGGCTGCGCTTTGTCGGGAGCGGCTTATCGTGTTCTGAGCTTTTCTAAAACATTCGCCATGTCGGCGGGCAGCTCGGAAGCGAAGCGAAGGGTTTCTTTTCGTGTCGGATGCCGAAAGCCTAGCTTCGCGGCGTGGAGCATGTGCCGACCGGTTTCGATTTCGAAGGTCTTTACACTTTTCCCGCCATACACTTTGTCCCCGACGATTGGATAGCCCAGGTGGTCCATATGTACGCGGAGCTGATGGGTTCGCCCGGTTTGAGGGAGCAGTTCAACAAGGGTGGCCGTTTTAAAACGCTCGACGATATTGTAATGCGTCTCGGCCTCGCGCGGGTGCGTGGTGTTCGAAGAAATCTTTTTCCGATGGATGCGGTCGCGCCCAATCGCCAGATTGATCTTCCCGCCTTTTTTGAGCTTGCCGCAGACCAGGGCCATATAGGTCCGCTCGATACTATGATCTTTAAATTGCTTCGATAAATAGCGATGGGACTCGTCTGTTTTGGCGACGACGAGGATGCCGGAGGTTTCTTTGTCTAAGCGATGGACGATGCCCGGGCGCTCTCTGCCACCGATGCCTGCGAGATCTTTGCAATGATGCAGCAGGGCGTGGACGAGCGTGCCCTCGTAATGCCCCGGCGCCGGGTGTACGACCATGCCAGCGGCTTTGTTGATGACGATGAGGCATTCATCTTCAAATAAAATATCGAGCGGAATGGCCTCGGGAACCAAATCCAAAGGGGTGGGCGGTGGAATGCGGATGTGAATTTGATCTCCCTTTTTCACTTTATAGCTCGCGCGCGTCGGCGCGCCGTTCACGACGATTTGTTTTTCTAAAATCAATCGCTGAATTTGCGAGCGTGTGAGAGTGAGGCCTTTTTTGATGAGATAAAGGTCGAGTCGGTAGGCCTGGCTTTCGTTAGGGACAACAATGGGGGATGTGGGGAAGGTGGGCATCGGGAATGGGCGCTCAATCTATTCAAGCATGGGGTCGCATGATGCGTGTAAAATTTCGAACCGGCGTTTCGAACTACTTTTCCGGAAGCGTGTTCACAAAGGCCAAGGCGCGATCGATCCAGGCTTTGAGCCCTTCATCCGATTCGAAGCCCTCCGGAGTCACATAAATCATCCCCTTCATCGCCCTGCCTGTAAAATCCATTTTACGCGTGTAGGTCATCGACAGGGCCTCATCGTAGCCATAAGGGCCGACCCTGAGCATCAACTCCTCCCCAAGGATGCCGCAGCACATGTTTCCCCGGACCATAAAGGCCAGGCCTCCGAACCTCTTTTTTTCGGCCAGGCCGGGGCAATCGTTTACTACGTACCGAATGCGCTCGGCTAGACCTTCATCGTAGGCCATCGCAAGCGTTTTCCTTTTTATCGGCTGGTTTCGAGGGGATCGCGGTGCTTTATATTTTTGCCCTGTCCTTCGATCAAGCCCGGCCACAAGACTTCAATTGCATTTTGAAGGAAGTCGCGCTCTGGCACATCTTTGTCGACAATCTTGCCGTTCCAGACGAGGAGGTCAAGATCGAGGGTTCTGGGACCGTTTTTATTCGCGGTGCGGATACGGCCAAAATCTTTCTCAATCGTCAAAAGCCAACTTTTTAAGGCGACGCGATCCATCTCCGTTTTAAATCGAAGCGCCCCATTGTAGAAATGGGCTTGGTCTTTAAAGCCCAAGGGCGCTGTCTCGACGAAGCCTGAGGCGGCGAGTCCTGGAAATTTTTTCTCGATGACGCGAAGGGCTTTTTCAAGATTTGAAAGGGGATCGATGTTCGAGCCCATGCCGACAATGACGTCATTCCTTCCCATCGTTTTTCTAGGCCCTTGACCTTTCCCTTTCCACCACGATCGAAACGGAATCGGTTAAACGGAGCGCGCCCGGTTTATCGACTTCAACCACGACTTTTTGGGCCAAAGGATTGGCGATTGAAATATCGGCGACATCCGATGCGATCTTCTCCACCAGGTTAAAGTCGTTTTTTTCGACATGATCGATAATTTTATTTCGAAGGGTTTTGTAATCGATCGTTTCCTGAATGTCGTCTGTCCGCGCGGCCTGGGCGCCGTCGAAAGTCACCTGGAGGTTGATGATAATTTCCTGGGGTTTCTCTTTTTCCCAATCGTAAACGCCGACAATCGTTCGGAGCCGCAAATTTTTTATTTTAACGATCATGCTTAAACCAGCCTTTCTCCGCCATCCACAAAAAGGATTTCACCGTTAACATAAGTCGATTCCGTTAAATAGAAGAGGGCACTTAAGATGTCGCCCACTTGTCCTGGCCGTTCCATCGGCGTTTTTTTCGCCATCCGGGCGAGATAGTCCTCGCCGAGCGACTCGGGCGCTAAGATCGGCCCTGGGCAAATGCCGTTGACGCGAATTTTTGGGGCCAGCGTCTTGGCCAAAAGCAAGGTCAGGTCTTTGAGAGATTTTTTCGTGAGGGTGTAGATAAAATGCTCCGTGGGGTAGCGTTCGACTCTCGCATCCAACAGATTGACGATGGCGCCCTGGGCGCAGCGCGTTGCAAAGGTTTGCGACAAAAAGAAAGGGGCTTTGACGTGGATGCCGAAATAGCGGTCGAAATCGTTCGGGGTTGTATCCTCAAAAGCGATCTTATCGAACTGCGAGGCATTGTTGATGAGCAGCGTTAATTCCCCCAATGCGTCCTGGGCGCTGCGGACAAGCCGGCTCTGAAAGGCCGGATCGACGAGATTGCCTTGAACCAAGCAACAGCGCTGCCCGAGGGCTTCGATCGTCCCTTTTACCTTGTTGGCCTCATCGTCAGAGCTGTTGTAGTGAAGGGCGATGTCGTAACCCTCTTGGGCGAGCTTCAAGCAAATTTCACGGCCCAAGCGCTTCGCGCCCCCGGTAACGATGGCCACCCCTTTCAAAGTGCTCTCCTTTTCACCCCAAAACATGAACCGCAGTCAGGCTTTGTATAACCCAATCCCTGCCGATTATCAATCCTTTTTGGATTCCGGACCGGCTCGCAGTTTTCTGGGTCCGCGCGATTTCAGGGGAGAATTTTCAGTTAGTCTTGCCGCGTCAGTTCGTTTTGATCGCTATGCTCGAAAGTTTTTCCGTAGATTTCGAGCATCGTGGTTTCCGAATACCGAAGCATCCTTTTTCCAAGGGTGATTTTATGGGTAAAGGCCGTCGTTCGGGCCTTATCGCGCATAAAGGGCGATTGGAGGATGCCCCAATCCGGATCGCCCAGTTTGGCGCTCACTTCCAACACGATGTCTTTGTTTCCCTCAGCCGCTCCAAGATATTTCCCTCCGGCGAGCGCCGCGACAGCGCGCGGGATCACCAAGGAGTGCATCACAATCCCCGCAGCGGCGTCCCACATCCAGTAGCCGCATTGATCGTGAAAGACCTCGTTATTCGATTTGCGCCGGACAATCTGGCGGTAGTGCAAGATAGTCAGCACTTGCGACTCGGCATTGGTGACATCGCCAATATCTTGAAAGGTAAGCGTTTCGTAGTAGGGGTTTTCCTCCCTGCCATCGGCCTCCGGCGCAATGTCCATGCCCTTGTCGCCTTTCCAAGTCCAGATCAAACCCTTCATCGGCCCATAGTCGATTTTCGGTTTTGTGGTTTTTCCTGGCATCATTTTTCCTTGTTTCTAGTTTTAATTGTATTGAAGGTGCTAATAGCGTGAGCAGCTGGATAGAGCTGTCCGTTATCTTAGTAGAGGCGTAAGTTCCATCACGATACCCTCGACAAGAGAAATGAACTGATTCACGGTTTCGAGCAGAGGCTTGCCTTCAATGATCCCAGGCTCGTTTAGGACTATGGTGAATCGGAATTCCAGTTTAGGGTTCGGTTCTTCGTCAACGGCTCCGATGTAGAGTTCGGAGCCTGCTTTTAAAGGAAATCCTTTATTGGCAGGCATGAGGTATACATTCATAGACTCGAACATAGATTTCATTTCGGCGAAGGGTCCGAATGTTTCACACGGATGAGAACGACCGAATTCATTGGCCACCCACTGGCCGATGTGCATGCCGGCGGCTTGAGAGCCTACCGTGAGCAACAGTCGGTGTTTTTCGATGTTATTGATTCTGTGGAGGGCCCAAAGGAGGTCATTTCCTCCTTTGTATGGTTTTACCTTGTCGATTGCATCAAATGTTTCTTCAAGCGCTCCGTTAATTTTTTTTCGTTTTTTATCTTCGTACTTAGTCGTATCATCTGCTATTGGAAAGTAAATCCAATTGGGGTTTGGAGGGTTGTCTGCTGTGTCGCTACATACAATCTGGTAAGCAAGATGATCGAGGGCACCCATTAAGTTTTGAATGGCATCACCCGTAATTAGAGAGAGCATGTCTGGGATGGTTTCGATACTTGTGACGTAGTAGGCCAGCTTGCGTGTCTCTGGATCTCGTTTTGTTCCGATTTTATACGGAGCGCTATCGAGGAATACCCTAAGCGTACTCTCTAAGCTTGAGGCATGCTCTTTGGCGCGAACTATTTTCAGCGTGACATGTTTTAGTCGATCACTGGCCGTTGGCATTCGTGAAGTTTACTTGTGTGTTCATATTAGGAAGGGAAAAAATGGCTGGGGCGCCAGGATTCGAACCTGGGAATGCGAGATCCAAATTCTCGTGACTTGCCGCTTGTCGACGCCCCAGTCATAGGGTTTAAAAAGGCGATTGCGTTAAAATTGCTGCGACGGAACTCTTAATTTTTTCCGATTTCTCTATGGCCTCTGCCGCCGCCTTTGCTTTTTGATGATCTCTAAAAAGACCGAAAATACTGGGGCCGCTTCCCGACATCACGACGCCTTCTCCTCCAAGCGCCTTCAATTTGATCTTCAGTTCCTTCAATTGCGGGTAGGCGTCGAGCGTGACCCGTTCAAGATCGTTATAAGGCCGTTCGAGGCGGGCGGCTACGGTGGGCCGCTCCTTATCCATTGCCGTGATTTTAAGGGGACGCCGCCCTTTTGTCAACCCGATTTTCTTGCCGATTTTCTTGTCGTATTCTGCGTAGACCGATGCAGTTGAAACCGGGATGTCGGGATGGAGCAGCACGATCCAACCGGAAAGGCGCGTGGCAACCGCATCCACCTCTTCGCCTCGCCCCGATACCCACGCGGTCGGCCCATAAAAAAAGAAGGGCACGTCGCTGCCCAAGCGCGCGCCCAAGTCCGCCAGACGTTTACGTGGCCAGTCGAGGGTCCAGAGGCGATTCAGTCCGATGAGCGTGGCTGCGGCATCGCTGCTGCCTCCGCCCAATCCGGCCGCAATGGGGATGTTTTTCGTTAGGGCGATCTCAACCCCTTTATCGGGAAGGTTTTGCGCCGCCATCTCTTCTTGGAGCAAGGCGGCCGCGCGACAGACTAAATTGGAGTCATCTGCGGGAAGCGGGCTATTTTCCACCCGGAGGCGGATGCCTTCGGATGTCTCCCTAAAATCGAGGCGATCAAAAAGGCCGACCATTTGAAAAAGAGAGTGTAGATTATGATAGCCGTCCGGCCGTTTGTCTAAAACCTTGAGGTAAAGATTGACCTTGGCAGGGGCTTGCAGGCTGAGCATGGGGGCTTTATTTTTTTTGGGCATCGTTTCCGTTTAGACGGCGGGGTCAAAAGTCAGAATTCATTATGAAACCTCGCCTTGCTTTTGTAGAAGGAGTCAGGTGCTTTTGTCATTCTTCTACGCCGAAAGCGGGGCTGTCAACCTTAATTTTGGTTTCAAAGGGAAAGGACACGAAATCGGCAGCCGCAAGCTTGTCGGGCGCAGGGCTACAGGGGTAGGGATAAAAAAGGAATTTGACGGATCGCTTAGGGGCCTTGAAGCTCCATGCGATCGGGTGCGGGAGAGAGCTGAGGACGGCGGCGGATGCCGTATTTTTGAAGGCGGTATCGGAACGATCGAAAATTAAGACCCAAGCGTTTCGCGGCGGCTTTTTTTACCCAGTGGCACTCATTCAAAGCTTTGAGCAGCAGTTGTTTTTCAATCCTGCCGATGTAGTCTTCGAGGTCGAGCCCCTCCTCCGGAATGGAAAAAGAAATAGGGTTCTGGTCAGCCGATCTGGGCAGGCTCCCGCTGAAATCGTCCAAGGTCAGGACGGGGTTCGAGGAGAGCGCCACGGCCCGTTCGATGACGTTTTCCAATTCCCGGACATTGCCCTTCCATTCGTGATTGACGAGAAAAGACACCGCCTCCGGCGCGAGGCGCTCTATTTCTTTTTCGAGTGTCCGGTTGAATTTTTTGAGGAAGTAATCGGCCAAAAGGGGGATGTCCTCCCGCCGCTCGCGCAGAGGAGGCAGGGAGATAGGGATAACGTCCAGACGGTAATAAAGATCTTCGCGAAAGCGGCCTTCGGCGATCATTTTCGTCAGGTCTTGATTCGTGGCCGCGATGATACGGATATCGACCTTGAGATCCTTGGTGCCCCCCACGCGCCGGAATTCCCGTTCTTGGAGCACCCGGAGCAGTTTGACTTGAATCGACAAAGAGGTTTCGCCGATTTCGTCCAAAAAGATACTGCCGTTGTCGGCCACTTCAAAAAGCCCGGCCTTGTTCCCGATGGCCCCGGTGAAGGCGCCTTTCATATGTCCGAAGAGCTCGCTTTCGAGCAGGGTCTCGGGCAGGGCGCTGCAATTGACGGTGACGAAGGCCTCGTCCCGCCGTCCGCTGTTGTAATGAATGGCCCGGGCGATCAGTTCTTTGCCCGTCCCCGATTCCCCTGTGATGAGGATGTTGCTCTTGTTGTCGGCCACCTTTTCGACGAGGGCTAAGACCTTCCGCATCTTTTCGCCCCGGCCGATAATTTGCGTGAAATCAGCCTGGGTCTTGAGTTCGCGGCGAAGCTGCGTGTTTTCGCTCTTGAGCTTTTTGCGCTCCAACACATTTTGGATAATGATTTTAACTTCGTCGATTTGAAAAGGTTTGGTCAGGTAGTCGTAGGCCCCTTCCTTCATCGCTTCAATAGCCGTTTCGGTGGAGGCGAAGGCCGTCATCATCACGACGGCCGTTTCCGGAGAGGAGGTTTTTAATGCCTTCAAGAGTTCGATGCCGTCCAGCTTCGGCATTTTGATGTCGGAGAGCACGAGGTCGAAGTGATCTTGCTCCAACAACTTCAAGGCGCTCTCGCCGTCCTCCGCCGTGGCGCAAGGGTAGCCTTCTTTTTTGAGCACGATGGCGAGGAACTCCCGCATGCTTCTTTCGTTATCGACGATTAATATTTGCGCCATTTTTTTTCATTCCGCTTAGGTGCTTTCCTTCATGACTTTTGAGGCCAAGGCCTGCCCCAGACCTATTCGCCGAGACGGCCCTGCCACGGTTTTTTGTGTCCTTAGGCGCCCGCACTCGCCGCATCCAAAAACGAAAGCGGATAAGGCTTGGCCTTGCCGGTATTCACCGCGGCAAAGTGGGCCGCCTTGCCGCTTTTCGTGTTTTCGCCTTTATAAATCGGATGAGACGATTCGTTGGGTTCCCAAGCGTCGGCCGCATCGACGGGGAGCGTCAATTTAAACACCGTTTCCCCCAGGCGGCTGTCGACATAGATGTGGCCGTGATGTTCTTCGATGACGCGTTGCACGATGGCAAGGCCCAGTCCCGATCCCGAACTTTTGGTGGTGAAAAAAGGATTGAATATTTTTGGGATATCTTCCGGCGAAATGCCCTCTCCGGTATCCTTGATGCAAATTTCCGCATAGGCTTCCTCGCCTTTTAAGGCAATACGCCGGGCGCTTAGGGTCAGGGTGCCTCCTGCGGGCATGGCATGAAACGCATTGTTGCCGAGATTCCAAAACACTTGTTTTAACTGGTTGGGGTCGACAAAGACAAGGATCGGTTCTCCGGGATCTTCCAAAACGATCTTAACGATATGGGTGGTCTCGGGGTTGTTTTCAATCAGTCGAACGATTTCGGACAATAGTTTTTGAAGATTGATCCATTCCCGCCGGGGAGGAAGGGGTCTCGCGTAGCGCAGGAAGTCGGTGACGAAGCTGTTTAATCTTTCGGTGTCTTTGATGGCGATCTCCATCAGCTGCCGATTTTCGCCGCTCAAATCCAACTCGTTTTTCAACACTTGAATCGATCCGCTAAGGGAGGCCAGGGGGTTTCGGATTTCGTGGGCCATCCCTGCGGCCATCTCTCCAAGGGCGGCGAGTCTATCCTTTTTTTGCATGGCTTCTTCCAAGTCTCTGATCTGAGTCAGGTCTTGAAAGGTGCCGATGACGCCGGTTTGCTCCCCTTGTTCGTTTCGAAGGGCGGAGATGGTCACCCCAAGCAGGCAGTGTTCGCCCGTGCTCTTGACGATTTCTCCCTCGAAGCGCTGCGCGGCGCCGCTTTCGTCGAGGGTCTGAAAATATTTTTTCATGTCTTTCCAGGAGAAGGTGTCTTCCCAGCTTTTTCCGATCACCTCTTGCGCTTGGAAGCCCGTGATTTTGGTGGCCGATTGGTTGATCGAGGTAATCCTTCCCTGCAAGTCGGTCGTAATGAGTCCGCTCGAAATACTTTGCACGATGTCTTCGTGGAAGACGCGCAAATCCATGAGGCCGACTTCTTTTTCGTGGAGGCGCTTCGACAGACGGCCGCTCAGAAGGCCCACCGTAAAAAATGCGATCGTGTAAAGGAAGAGCGCATAGACGGTTTCTTTTCCTCCGAAGGGTTGCAGGGCCTCGAAAGGCGGCATGCGGTTGAGTTGAAGCAAGCCCATCAAGACAAAAAGGACGGTTCCTGCGGCGGCCATTCCGATTCCGCCCCGCTGGTCGAAAAATATCGCCCCCGCAACAATCGTGATGATATACAGAAAGGGAAAGAGGCTGCCCAGTCCTCCGGTCACGGCGATTAAGAGGGTTTCAAAGAGCAGGTCGATCGCCAGCTGAACCCAAACGAAGGTCCGGGAGACATTCTTCTTTCTCAAATAGAAAAGATAGAAGAGGGTGAGGCCGTAGTTCGAGGCGATCAGAAAATAGAAGGTGCGAATCGACCAAGGATTTAAGAAGGTGTCGAGCTGAAACAGGAGGGGCAAGCCCAGCAGTGCGGTCACCAAAAGGATGCGCAACTGGATGAGTCCTTTGGTTCGGCCAAAGAAGATTTGATTTTCTTTCTTCGTTTTGATCATGGTTCCGATGTCGTTTAGTCTCGCGATCCTCCGCCTTGAAAAAGCCTCAAAGGTTTCTTCGGTTCTGCTCGGCCTCGTACCCGAATCTTTACGGCCGGAAATCATCGGAGCGGACGGGCGTGTTTTTTTGCCTTATCCGACGATGGAGGCCATTTCGAAAATCGGGAGATACATGGCGATCACGATCGTTCCGATCGTGATGCCCAGGAAGACCATCATGAGCGGTTCCAACATAGAAGTCAGCGTCGCGACGGCGGAATCGACTTCGTCGTCGTAAAAATCCGCAATCTTGCCGAGCATGCTGTCGATGGCCCCGGTGGTTTCGCCCACGGAAATCATTTGGACGACCATCGGGGGGAAAACCTTTTCCTTGCCCAGCGGTTCGGCAATGGTTTTCCCTTCGCTGATGCTCTGGCGGGCTCTCATCACCGCCTCTTCGACCACCTTGTTTCCCGATGTTTTTGCGACGATGCCGAGGCCCTCAAGAATGGGGACGCCGCTGGAGATGAGGGTGCCGAGCGTACGCGTAAATTTGGCGATGCTTGCTTTTTGGATGACATCGCCGATGACGGGCAGTTTTAGGGCGATCTTATCGACCTGGTAATTACCCTTGGGTGTCGCGTAGTATTTTTTAAAGAAAAAGACGAATGCAGCGGTGGCGATCGCCATATAAATGATGTTCCGCTGAATGAAATGGCTGGTATCGATGACCAGCTGCGTCAGAGCAGGCAGCGTTCCGCCAAAGTCGGTGAACATCTTGGCGAAGATCGGGATGACCCAAACCATGAGAATGATGATCACGATGGTGGCGACACCGAGAATGGTCGCCGGATAAACCATGGCCGATTTAATCTGTTTTTTCAGTTTCATCGACTTTTCCATGTGTTTGGCTAGCCGGTTTAAAATGGTGTCTAAAATCCCGCCGGTTTCTCCCGCCGAAACCATGTTGACATAGAGGTCGTCGAATATTTTCGGATGCTTTTTCAGCGCATCCGCATAGGTCGACCCGCCTTCGACATCGGCGCGGATTTCTTCGAGGGCCTTTCCCAATACCGGATTTTCGGCTTGAGATCCCAGGATTTCCAAGCATTGGACCAGCGGCAGACCGGCGTCGATCATGGTGGCGAATTGCCGGGTGAAGATCACGATGTCTTTGTCGCTGACCTTTTTTTCGAATCCGGGAATTTTAATCTCCGCCGCTTTCTTTTTGACGGAGGTAACCATGATCTGTTCTTTTCTGAGGATGCCGAGGATCTCTTCTTTACTTTTCCCGAGCAACTCTCCTTTCCTGACTGCACCTTGTCTTGTTTTCCCTGTCCATACAAATGTAGACATCGATCACTCCTATTGAATATAAAGAAATCTGCTCAGCTGAATTGCGTTCAGCGAAGCGGGGGCCTGCCTGCCATGCCACTGGGCTTGCCGTAGGTCCGGGATTCAGGCCGAGCGCCTTGCGCCCTTTGGATCATCCCGATCAATTCGTCGGGCTTACTCGATCGGGCGGTGGCATCCTCGAGCAAGATCTCTCCCTTGGTGTAGAGGTGATGTAGGGATTGGTTCATCGTCTGCATGCCGTTTTCACCCTGACCCGTCTGCATTGCGGAATAGATTTGATGCAGCTTGTCCTCGCGAATGAGATTCCGAATGGCGGAGGTCGGGACCATGACCTCTAAAGCCATGGCACGCCCTTGCCCTCCTTTTTTGGGGATGAGCTGCTGCGAGAGGACACCCTCCAAAACCAGCGAGAGTTGGGCGCGGATTTGAGGCTGTTGGCCGGAGGGAAAAACATCGATAATGCGGTTGACGGTCTGCGCGGAAGAATTCGTGTGGAGCGTTCCAAAGGTGAGGTGGCCGGTTTCCGCGATGGTGAGCGCCGCTTCGATCGTTTCGAGGTCGCGCAATTCTCCGATGAGCACCACGTCTGGGTCTTGCCGCAAGATATATTTTAAGGCCTTCTTAAAGCTTGCCGTATCGGAGCTGACTTCTCTTTGATTGACGATGCATTTTTTATGGGGATGCAAAAATTCGATGGGGTCTTCAATGGTGATAATGTGCTCTTCGCGTTCCATATTGATTTGATTGATCATCGCGGCGAGCGTCGTCGATTTTCCGCTTCCCGTGGCCCCGGTGACCAGAATCAGGCCCCGCGGTTTTTTCGCCAATTGACTGACGATGGCCGGAAGCCCCAGGGATTCGACGGTTTTCAGCTCAAAGGGCACGGTTCGAATCGCCCCGGATACAGCCCCGCGTTGAACAAAGACGTTGCCCCGGAACCGGCTGAGTCCTTTCAAGCCGAAAGAAAAGTCGAGCTCGTTTTCTTCTTCAAACCGGTGTTTCTGGGCATCGGTTAGGACACTGTAGAGCAGCTGTTTCGTGTCGGCGTTGGCCAAGGGGGGTTCGTCCAATGACATGAGCCGGCCATTGACGCGAATTTTTGGCGGCGCGCCCGTCGTTAAATGGAGATCCGAAGCGCCTTTCTCGATCATTGTTTGAAGCAATTTATGCAGATTCGCCATGAGGCTATTCTCCTAACGTACGTCTGGGACGGTGTTTTCCAAGACCTCTTCGATCGTGGTGATCCCTTCTCTCACTTTATCGAGCCCGCTGACCCGCAGCGTTTTCATGCCCGAGGCAACGGCCATTGCTTTAATTTCGTCGGAGGTTGCGCCCTGCAGGATCAATTGCCGGATGCTGTCCTTGATGGGCATGACTTCATAGAGGGCCACGCGTCCTTTGTAGCCCGTTTGCGTGCAATGATCGCAACCTTTTCCTTTATAGACCACCAGCCCCTCCAATTCGGCCTCTTTAAAACCTGCTCTCATTAAGGCCTCGGGTTCCGAGGGTTCGACCTCTTTGCATTTGGAACAAATCCGCCGCGCCAGTCGTTGGGCGAGAATGAGGACAACCGACGAGGCCACGAGAAAAGGTTCGATGCCCATATTCAAGAGCCGGTTGACCGTGCTGGGCGCGTCGTTCGTATGGAGGGTCGAGAGGACTAAATGCCCGGTGAGGGCGGCCTTGATGCCGATTTCCGCCGTTTCGTAATCCCGAATTTCTCCGACCATCACGACATCCGGATCTTGACGGAGAAAAGACCGGAGCGTCGAGGAGAAGTTGAGGCCGATTTCATCTTTCATTTGAACCTGGTTGATGCCCAGCAGGTTGTATTCGACAGGGTCTTCGGCCGTCATGATATTGATCTCTTGGCTATTGATCGTGCTCAGCGCAGAATACAGCGTGGTGGTCTTTCCGCTCCCCGTGGGGCCGGTGACCAAGACCATGCCGTAGGGGGAATGGATGGCCTCTTGAAAATCGTTCATGGGTTTCTCGTCGAAGCCCAATTTGGTGAGGTCGAGGGTGAGATTCCCTTTGTCTAAAATTCGCATCACGACTTTTTCGCCGAAGAGGCAGGGCAGGCTGGACACGCGAAAATCGACCTCTCTTTTTTTCCCAAGCTTGAGTTTAATGCGTCCGTCTTGTGGGAGGCGACGCTCGGCAATATCGAGCTTGGACATAATCTTAAGCCGCGAAACCACGGCATTCTTGATTTTAGTTGGAAGATTCATGATCGTCCGTAGAACGCCGTCGATCCGAAACCGGATCCGAAAGACCGTTTCGAAGGGTTCCACATGGATGTCGCTCGCGCCCACTTTAATGGCGTTGACCAGGATGCCGTTGACCAGCTTGACAATGGGGGCCTCAACCTCTCCAAAGCCGCCTTCTTCCCCCTGCTCTTCGACGACATCGACATTGTCGAGCGCATCTCCGACCACGGCGTCAAAGTCGTCAACCGAGATCACCGCTTCGTCGCCGCCTTCGAAGAGGCCTCCACCTTCCTGAACGTCACCTAAGGTATAATCTTTCGCTTCGATGGTAAAGCTTTGATCTTTTGAACCCTTGCCGTTCGCCTCGATGTTGTATATTTTTTTTATCGTATCGACAATGCCGGATTCGCTCGCAATGAGGGCTTCGATGTTGTATCCGGTCATGAATTTCACGTCGTCGAGTGCAAACATATCGGTGGGGTCCGCCATGGCCAAGGTTAAGGTCGCCCCTTGCCTTTTGATCGGAACGATAAGGTATTTTTTTACCGATTCCACCGGGACGAGCTTTGCCACTTCGGGATCGATCGTCACCGTGTTGAGGTCGATGGAGGTCACCCCGTGTTGGCGGCTTAAAAAAGTAAGGAGTTTTTCTTCTTCGATAAAGCCAAGACGGATTAAAATACTACCGAGTCGTCCTCCCCCTTTCGATTGGGCAATGAGGGCCTTTTGAACATCCTCTTCGGAGATCAATTTGGCTTCGACAAGCATCCTCCCGAGCCGGTCGGTGATCAATGGCAAAACTCCATACATGCAGTGGTAGATTGAAAGACATCCCCCCTTTTTCGTGCCTGCGGAGACCCCGCTTTGGCCGGCTGGAGACGATGGAGCGACCTCGATATGACTTAAAAAAGCTTATCCGATGATCGATCTTCTGTCAAACAATTTGAGGGGGGGCTGAAACCGCCGCCGTACCCGGCAAAAGCGCCTTCATGAGGGCCCATCGCATGGCTGCGATGGGCGGCTTTGAATGGGTCCAAATATCAAATGAAAGTGCGCCTTGATGCAGTAGCATTCCCATCCCGGGGATGGTTTTTGCCCCCTTACTTTTCGAGGCCAAAAGGAAGGGTGTTTCATAAGGCCGATAGATCAAATCGGCGACGATCCAATCGGCTTTTATCCACTGTATAGGAAAAGGCAGGGGGTCTCCTGTTGCCATACCTAAGGGCGTGGCGTTTACCAAAAGAACAGGGCCGTCGTCGGGCATGGGAGGTTTTTTTTTAAGATCGGTTCCGATCACCGAGATCTCCGCGTGGGGCGACAAGGTGCCGAGCTGCTTTGCCAGTTTTTTGCCTTTACTCATCTGCCTGACTTGGATCGCCATTTTTGAAACGCCGGCGGACAAAAGGGCGACGGCGACCCCTTTAGCGGCGCCGCCCGCGCCGATGAGAAGGACGGACAGGGACTTTGGATCGACCCCTTCCTCTATGAGGGAGGTCATGAAACCCTTGCCATCGGTATTATGACCGATCAGTTGGCCTGCGCGGACTTCGACGGTGTTGACGGCGCCTATTTTTTCGGCCTCTCCGTCGATCCGATCCAAGAAGGGCATCACGGTTTCTTTATGGGGAATGGTAATATTGACTCCCTGGAGTCCCAAAGGGAGGATGGCTTCGACCGCCCTTTTCAATTGATCCGGGGGGACTTCGAAGGGTAAATAGATATTCCGAAGACCGAGGGCCTCGAAGGCCGCCTGATGCATCTGTGGCGACAGCGAGTGTTGGATCGGGTATCCGAAGATGCCATAAAGTTGGATCTGTTTCGTTTCTTTCGATAGGGTCATGCATCTATCCAATGGCGTGGGATGAAAGGCCTGAACGTCCGGGTCGCTGTCGAGGGCGTCGTATGGCTTGGGCAGATTCTGGAGGCCGACCAGGCAGGGTTCACCTGAGGGAGATGTCTGGCATCCGAGTGCCTTCAGAAGAAAAAGCACTATAGAAAACCATGATCAAAAAGTCAACGAAACGATCGACTGTCATCCGCCATCTTTGGGTTTTCAACATCTTCAGTTGAAAGCTTGTGGATAAGTCTCGGGTAAACGAGACAAGTCCCAGGCCTTTAAAACGATGGAGCGCATTGCTTAAAATCGAGGCAGGTTTTCTGGCGTCGATTAACACAAATGGGCTGAGGGACGCTTGTTACAAGAAGGGGTTGTCGGGCGCTTCTTCGGGTGTTTGACATTTAAAGGTGGGTCAAAGATAATAATCCTCGAAGCGTTAGGCACGCCAGATCGATATCTGTTGCCAATAGAGCGCTTCCCGTGCGACACGGTATTCGCTGTGAATGAGGTTTATCCTATTGGATTGTCCTCATTGAAGGGCATTCCGTCGAAATCGGGTCTGCTCTGCGCTCTGCTTGTTTCGGCATGAAGGTATCCACCCCACTTCGTTGATATTCTGCCGATCGAACGAACGATGATCGTGGCCTTTCGGCACACTGTGCCGCCGGCATATTTCCCCATGTTTTTAAGGCAATTATCCGGATTTTTCCTATGCGAATGACGAGTGTACTCTGGCTTGCGCTTCTTTTGGTGGGATGCGCGAGCGCACCGATTGAGGAACCCGAACCCCCTCCGCCGCCGGTTCGGGTCAGTCATGGCAAAGAGCTCGGCAAGCAATTCATTCAGGCCGCCCTCAAAGAATATCGTTTCGTCAAAGATCCTGAAATCGTCCATGTGGTCAATCGCGTGGGCAAGGAAATTCTCGCCGCTATCGGGGAAGACCCTGCGCGTTATCACTTCTTGATCGTCCACCAAAACCAGCTCAATGCCTTCGCGATTCCGGGCGGATATATTTTTCTCTTCGACGGGCTCTTGAAAAAGCTCGATTCGATCGATGCCCTGGCCGGGGTCATGGCCCACGAAATTGCGCATGTTCAGAAGAACCATTTCTTTAAAGACGCCAAAAAGATCAATGCGATCAATCTCGCCACCATGGCCTCGATTATTTTGGCGGGGCTGGCGGGCGAGGGGCAGGGGGCGACCGGCACCATCGCGATTGCGGCCAATGTTTCTCTTCAATTGAAGTTCAGCCGGGAAAATGAAGAAGAGGCCGACCTTTTTGCGCTTCAGTATCTCCGAGAAACGCCCTATCACCCTGGAGGGCTCGCTACCTTTTTTGACACCTTGTCTTTTTATCAACGTTTTACCAGCGGGATCACCCCGCCCTACTTATCGACCCATCCCGGACTGGGCGAGCGGCGCTTAATGGTCAATATGCTGATCAAAGACCTGCCGGAACCTGTGCCGCCCTCGAAATCCGAGGCGGTCGAATGGAAACGTTTAAACACGATTTTAAGGGCGGACGGCACGGAATCGATCGAGACCCTTTTCCCGAAATCCCAAGAGTCACTGTCGGATGCAGACGAGGCGAATCGCTTTTATTCAACCGGACTCTTCGCCTTAAAATCGGGCGCGATGAATGAGGCGCTAAAGGCCTATCAAGCAGCGATCCGGCTTCAGCCGGAGGAATCGATTTATTATGCCGATCTCGCTCAGGTGTATATGCGGATGCAGCAGGCGACGCAGGCGAAGACGGCAGCGGATAAAAGCATTCAGTTGGCCGATAAGCATGCGGTGCCGCATCTGGTGCTCGGTATGGTGATGCAAATCGAGGGCGATCATCAAAGTGCGCTGGGTCATCTCGAAATTGCGCGGGAGCGCGCGCCAGGAGACCCGATCATTTATTATCAATTGGCTCGTACATATCACGCCTTGTCAAAGCCGGTGCATGAACAGTTTAACCTTGGGCGCTACCATCGCTTGAATCTAGAACCCGACCTTGCCCTTGCCGAACTGCAAAAAGGCATGGGACTCACCGATAAGCGGAGTATGTTGGGACGCACGATTCAGGACGAGATCGATGAAATTCGCCGTGAAGGCTTGTAGCAAATAGGGCTTGCGTATCGGCAAGCCTAAGGTATCAATCGAAGGGGAAATTATGGAAATCGTACTGAACGAAAAAGAATATCGTACCCTGCTCGAACTGATGGAAATGGCCGATTGGGTGCTCCACGCCCATGCAGAGGACGATCCTCCCGAAACCCTTAAATACCGTCAATTCGCGCAAAAAATCTATGCATCCGCCAAAGCCTGCGGCAATGGAGATCTCGTGCATTATGACCAGAATACTCAGCAATTTTATCCCTCGGAGGCCTTGGAAGAAAGCGACGCGGTCTTGGATCGAATTGCGGCGTTCGAAAACGCGTGCTTTTGGGATGAATTGATCCAACGGCTGGTGGAGCGCGATCTCATCCAAAGTGAGGCCGAGGCGGCTTTCGAGCAGATGGCCACGCCCGAGCGGATCGATCGCGCCGCGCCCATCGAAAAAATGTACGAGACGGTCTTTCAAGAAAGCGGGATCGATCGCCTGGTGATCGCAAAAGAAAAAAGCGCCGACCCCGATAAAAAACGCAGGGAGTCGAACGGTCTCTAAGTCGGCTGCGGTCTGCGCGTCCTTTCATTGCTGAGGGGGGGCTCTTGTGATATCCTTTCTGTCAGGTTGGGCCGAGTCAATGCCATATTTGCCGATAAATATGGGGGTGGAAGGGATTGTATTTCTTGTAGGTTTGATCTTCGGCAGTTTTGTCAATGTCTGCATCTACCGCCTCCCCCGCGAGGAATCCGTCGTGTTTCCGGGATCGCATTGCCCTCGTTGCAACACCGCGATTCCTTGGTATGGCAATATTCCGGTCCTCAGTTTTGTTTTTTTGAGAGGGAAATGCGGCTCGTGCCGCGCGCCGATTTCGTGGCAATATCCGCTCGTTGAAGCCCTTCATGGATTTGGATTTCTCTACATTCTGTTGCATTTCGGTTTTTCGCCGCAAACGCTCATTTATTGCCTTTTTTTCTCTTCGCTCATTTTGGTGACCTTCATCGATCTTTCCCACCGCATCATTCCGGATGTGATTACCTTGCCGGGGATGGCCTTGGGCGTGATCGCGGCCTCTACCGTCCTGCCTCCGGGACCGGTGAGTTCCATTACCGGACTCTTGTTGGGCGGCGGTCTTTTTTACTTGGTGGCCGTCCTCTCGCTTGCGCTCTTAAAAAGAGAGGGCATGGGCGGCGGCGATATTAAACTGATCGCCATGATCGGTGCCTTTCTCGGATGGAAAGGGATGTTGTTGACCATTTTTCTCGCGGCCCTCTCCGGCGCCGTTATTGGGATATCGCTCATCGTGATTCAGGGAAGAAGCCGTGCGGAGCCCATCCCTTTTGGTCCTTTCCTGGCTGCCGGCGCGGCGATCTCCCTTTTTTGGGAGAGCGGGATACTGGCCTGGTACTTTTCGTTCGGCGCACTCTAAGCTGTGATTCCGATAATTGCTTTTATCACAGAAGGATGGAATTGCCTTTCCGAAACAAAACCCCCGGATCGATTAAACATGCGGCGACCTTGATAGGCCTGGGGCTGTCCACGCTGACCTTTTTTCTGTCGGCCCTTCCATCTGAGAATACAAGCGGAGCAGCTTTTCCTGTCTTAAGCAAAACGGTCCTAAGCCCTCCTGAAACCCTGAGGGATCGCCCGAAGACCTCGTCCTTAGAAGTCTTCTCTGCGTCTCAGCTTTTGCGTGAGACGGCTGCCGCTGATGACCGCGGTCGATTCCCTCAGCTGATTCCCGTTGCGCAGCAAAACGATAAATCGGACGACTTTCTTAAGGTTTTACTGAAAGTCTTTGGTGTGATTGGCACCGGGATTTTTGGATATTCTTTGATCCGAACCTATTTTTCTTCACAAGCGATCGTTAAAAAAGAAAAGGAAAAACCGGAGGCAAAAGGGAAGTCCGATTTTGTCCTCCACACCTTCCAAGGCCTGATTCAGGAATTGAAGGAGAAGGAAGAAGAGCTCGAGCGATTAAGAAGGGCGGCGGAAGATCATGCCATCCGCGTGGAGAGCTACAACGAAAACATCTTGCAATCCGTGCCCAGCGGCGTGTTGACCGTGAATCGCGCAAAGATCGTCACTACCTTTAACCATGCGGCGGGAACGATTTTGGATCTCCCGGAGACGGCGGTTTTGCATCACTCCTACGAAGACGTTTTTGGCAAGAATCAGAAAATGGTGTTGTTGTTGACGGAGACCCTGGAAAAGGAAGTCGACATGCTGCGCCAGGAATGCGAGATCGAACGTTCTGCAGGCAAAAAGATTTGGCTGGGTTTAAATACCTCCTTGTTGCGTGACCGGGACGAAAAGATTATCGGCGCGACCCTCGTCTTTACCGATTTAACCGAGAAAAAAATGTTGGAGGAACAGGTCGCGCTCAAAAAACGTTTAACGATGATGGGGGAGATGTCCGCCTGGGTTGCCCACGAATTCAGAAACTATATGAGTACGATTCTCGGTTTTGCGCGGCTCTTGGGCAAAAAGCTTGAGGAAGATGATTCCCGCCAAGAAATGATTTTATCGATTACCAATGAATTGTCTGCGATGGAGCGCCTAATTACTGAGCTGCTTTCCTATAGCCGGAAAAGAGAAATCCGAACGACGCCGACCTCGCTTACGGCTTTAATCGACCCGATCGTTAAACATTTTTCGGAGATGGAGACCCATGCGGAGGCGAGCCTGACCGCTTCTTTTGAGGCGGATTTACCCGAGATTGATCTCGACCCCACGCTCATGCGCCAGGCCTTCAGCAATTTAATCCAGAATGCCCTCGAGTCGCTCGACAAGGGGGGGGCGATTCACATCACCGTCTTTTCCCGAACCGCCCAAAGAATTCAGATCGAGATCGCCGATACGGGGGGCGGCATTGCCGAAGAGCATCTCGACAAGGTGCTGCTTCCCTTTTTTACGACCAAGGAAAAAGGAACCGGACTGGGATTGGCCTTGGTCCATAAAATCGTCCTTTCCCATAATGGCCATATGACGGTCGAGAGTCTTTTGGGAAAAGGGACCACCTTTGTGATTGTACTGCCGGTGCACCAAAGGTCGTTTTAAGAAAGAGGAGAAGGGATGGAAACGATTTTAATTGTGGAGGATCGCGAGGGCCTGGCGAAGATGTTGTCGCAGACCTTGTCCGAATCCGGATACGAAGTGGTCTGGGCGAAGGACGGCCGGGAAGGGATCGCAAAGGTTCAGGAGCAAAAGATCGACCTCGTCGTCACCGACATGAAGTTGCCTTTCAAGAGCGGCTTCGAAGTCCTTGAAGCGACCAAGGAACAAAATAGCGCGATCCCCGTGATCGTGATGACGGCCTATGGCAGCATCGATATCGCCGTTAAGGCCGTGAAGGCCGGCGCCTACGATTTTATCTCGAAGCCTTTCGAGCCCGATCATCTTCTGCTTCAGATCGAAAAGGCCCTGGAGAAAAAACGCCTCGTCACCGAGAATTTTGTCCTCAAAGAAACGTTTTCCAGCCAACTCGCCTTTCCAAAAATTATCGGAAAAAGCGCCGGCATGGCCGAAGTGATGGAGCAGGTCCGAAAGGTGGCGAAAGGGAAGACGACCGTTCTGCTCGTCGGAGAGAGCGGAACGGGGAAGGAGTTGTTTTCCCGCGCGGTGCACATGCTCAGCCCTCGAAAAGACGCAAGTTTCGTGGCCATGAACTGCGCGGCGATTCCGCACGATCTTCTCGAGAGCGAGCTCTTCGGCCACGAACGCGGGGCCTTTACAGGGGCGATCGGGAGAAAGATCGGCAAGTTCGAGTTGGCCGACAAAGGGACTATTTTTTTAGACGAAATCGGCGACATGGATCTGAGGCTTCAATCGAAGCTGCTGAGAATTTTGGAAGAAGATACCTTGATGCGCGTGGGCGCCGCCACCAAGGTGAAGATCGATGTCCGCGTGGTTGCGGCGACCAATCGCGATCTCGGAAAGTTGATTCAGCAGAAACGATTTCGCGAGGATCTTTATTATCGCTTGAATGTCTTTCCGGTGGTAATCCCGCCGCTGCGCGACCGGAAGGAAGATATTCCGACGATGGTGGACCATTTCATCGCCCATTATGCCTTAGAAATCAAAAAAGAGGTCAAGTCCGTTTCCCCGGCGGCCCTTGACCTCTTGCTCAACCATCCTTGGACCGGTAATGTCCGGGAGCTGCAAAACGCCATCGAGCGGGCGACCATTTTGTGCGAAGGCGAGGAAATCCTGCCGGTGCATCTCGGCTTGAAGGCAAAAATAGAAGGCGCCCCCTCCATCGACGAGATCCCCATGGAAGGCTCGCTTCAGGAGGTGAGAGATCAAGGGGCTCGCTTCGTTGAGACCAAGATGATCGTCAAGGTCCTGAAAAAAACCGGCGGAAACAAAAGCCGCGCCGCCGAAATCCTGCAAGTCAGCTACAAGACCTTGTTGACTAAAATTAAGGACTATGCTATAGAAAACCCCATCTAATTCGGCACGTTCCACCCCTCATCGCGTTACTTTCCTAAGCCGTTCGGTTCGGTGTCGAAGGGCCTTCATCTTCACGCCGACAGATTGTCGTATACAAACCCAATTTTTGGATGCGAGGCCAAGCCGGGGAGGGCGATTTTGCCAGGGACCATTCACCTCAGAAGGAATCCCGAGTCGTTTGGGGCGCCTTGCAACGCCCGAACCCGCAACCAGAAAGGGTTTACGGTGATCGAGATGGTGGTCTCGGTTTCGCTGATCTGGATGTTGGCGACGATTGCCGTTCCTTCCATCAATCACCTCATTCTTCAATATCGTGTGAAAGACGCCGCTAGAGAAATCGCATCCAGCCTTCAACTCTTGCGTCTGAGGGCCGTTTCAACCAATAATCGTGCCTATCTTCATTTCATTCCACCCGGCACCAGCTTGGCCGATGGTTTTTATACCGCCCTTGTCGATGCGGATAATAATCCGGACGATATCACACCCGCCGAAACGGAAGCCACGCAGTTGCGTTTGAGTGACACTTTAGCCGGATATAAAGGGAAGCGCCTGCCTTCAGGGGTAAGTTACGGATGGGGAAGTGGTGTGAATAAAAACACTCAAGGAGATCCTCTTCCCACAAACGCAGTCACATTTAGTGGAGATCGAGCGAGATTCTCTCCGGACGGGGCGGCCCTCGCAGGATCAGTTTACCTAAAGAATACGCTGGATGAGTCTTATGTCGTCACCGTTGCGATAACGGGAAGGGTTAAAATTTGGCGATGGAACGGAAGCAGATGGGGGTGACAATACTTAAGCAAAACATGAAACGTACCCCATCTCAAAATGGTTTTACCCTTTTAGAGGTTCTGATGGCGACAGTCATCCTTTCCGTGGGTTTGCTGGCCCTGGCGTCCATGACCGTGACCGTGATTCGAGGAAACGCGAGGGCAAATCAGGTGACCATCGCTACGACCTTGGCTCAGGAAAAGATCGAGGAACTCAGGGGAATGTCCGCTGTCCCCCTCGGTTACACGGATGAACCCTACGGGCAATTGACAAAATATGCCTGGGCGCGGCGCGAAACGAGGATTACCCCCGATGCCCCCGAGCCAGATGTGAACAGAGTTGAAATCACGGTCTCCGTAAAAGATCCCAAGGGCGGCGATAGGTCTTTGGCGGTTTTAACGGTCTTAATCAATGAATAATTGGAAAGCCACATCGGAGAGAGCAATGCGCGATCAGGCGCTGGGTAGAAATCAAGGCGGCTTTTCCCTCATCGAAACGATGATGGCCTTGGCGATCACCGGGGTCTTACTCTCCAGCATCAACGGGTTTTTGAACAATCAGCAAAAAGCCTATTTCCTTCAAGAACAGATCGTCGAAGTCCAGGAAGGCTTGAGGATTGCGTCGACTATTATGGAACGAGATCTCCGAACGGCGGGGTATGACCCGATCGGTACCGCCAATGCAGGGATAGTCGTCGCCGATAGGCACTCAATTCATCTGACCCGAGACTTGAATGGAGATGGAGATACGACGGACTCGAATGAAGATATTCGCTATGCTCTCTATTCATCGGATGGCAATAATACGCTTGGTAGATTTAATGGACCTTATAAAAATCCAGTCCTAGAATATACAGAAAGCTTGGAGTTCGCTTATAGAAAGGCCGATGGCACTCTCCTCACATCTGATCCGATTACAGATCCGAGCCAGATCAGAAAAATAAAAATCACGATTGTCGCCAAAACCGCGCACGCTGATCCTAAATATCCAAAAAATAATGGCTATAGAACAAGAGCATTAACGACATCTGTCAGCATTCGAAATTAACCGCTTCCCGAACGGAAGCCTAATCGGAAGATCAAAAGATTGAAACGAGGATTTTTTAAAAAACAGACACGGTCGATTGTCCGGAACGAATCGGGCATTGCACTCATTATTGCACTCCTCTCCATGGTTTTGCTCACCTTGATGGGCACGGCAGCGTTGACGATGACGGAACTCGAGATCAAGATCAGCGCGAACGACAAATCCGCGAAGGAAGCCTTTTATATCGCCGAAGCGGGCATAGAGCATGCCTGGGCACTCCTAAAATCGGCGTCTTTTGACGATGTTCTTAAAGGGCCTGACGGTGATAAAAACGAGCAAGCGGATAATGGCAGGCTCAGTTTCGGTTCGAGTGTTGTGTTCGCTCAGGGAGCCTATAATGTAATCGTAACCGATAATGACGACGGCGACGGAGATCCCTGGGCGGACGCCGATAGCACCGTTACGATTACCTCTATCGGCACTGCGGCGACGGGGCCAAGCCGAAGAATAGAAGTTCTTGTTCAAAAAATCGTCCTCAACCCGACGGGCATCAAGGGATCCGTGACTGCGAACGGTTCGATCGAAACGAATGGGCATGTTAAAATCGATGGGCGGGATCACGATATAGACGGTGCGTACATTCTGGGTAGCGGTACGGGCACATTGGGCATAAGCACCAAAGGGACCTTGAAGCAATCGGGCAACTCTCTTATCGGAGGCACACTCAGCCCTCACGACTACGATCCCCGTCCTGATCCGAAGAGCAGTATAATCATTGAGACTGGTCTTAATGCGGCTTGGGAGCGTCCAGAAACGCCGGATGATGTTTTAGGTTTAAAGACGGGGCAACTCAAAATATTGGCTAATAGCCGTTTTAACGGCAGCCAATATGTCACCGATCCCTGCGCGCTAAAATATCCCTTGTCGGGTATTACTTACGTGGATCTTCCCGATGGCGGTATATGGAATACGACCGTCAATAACTGTTCGAAAACCGCAGATTTTAGCCCCGCGGATTACAATAAAACGACGGGTATTCTCATCGTACACAATGATCAGAAAAATGCCGTTTTAAAGGACACCAGTAAAGGGACATTCAAAGGCATTATCATTGCCGATAGATATGAAAATATCAACAACACCATTATTGGGGCGGTCGTGACGCTTTCTTCGGAAGGCTTGCAAATTAGCAGAGGGAATGGCGCTGTTCTTTACAGCCGGGACACCGTTACCACCGCGCTGAGCACGGGTTCTAGGGGATTAACCTCCTTAGCCTGGCGTGAGGTTTTCAACTAAATTGGTGGTGTCCCGGGACATTGTCGATTAAAATGGTGGGGGGCTTGAGAAGGGAAAAGTCGAACGAAGGAGACAGATCGGCTTGATGGGTTCCGAGCTATGGAGTCCAAAAAAAGATTGGAGGGTGTTTTTGAAAACGCCTACATTCAAGGCCTATTTTTTAAGGATGCTCTTCGACCCAAACCACACCCTTTGGGGTCGTTTCTTTTTTCCAAATAGGGGTAATCCGCTTGAGTTCGTCAATGCACCACGAGCAGGCGCGGAAGGCATCTTGCCGATGTTCGGCGCCCACGACAATCAGGACGATGTTTTCTCCGATCGATCGCTCGCCCACGCGGTGAATGATGGTCACTTCGATAATGTCGTAATCCTTGAGGGCCTGTTCGCGAATCTCCGAAAGCCGTTTTTCCGCCATGCCCGGATAGTGCTCGAAATCGATTTTGTGGATTTCCTGGCCTTTTGAAAAGTCCCGCGCCGTGCCGAGGAAGGAAACGATGCCGCCTATTCTTCTGGAGCTTTCGCGAACGCGAAGAGTTTCTTCTTCGACACTAAAGTCTTCATTTTGAATCCGGATGTTCCCTTGGCCCATCTCCAAATCCCCTCCAAAATATAGCACTCAAAAGACCGCTTTCTAGCCCCCGGCAAAGGGCGGAAGAAAAGCGATCTCGTCGCCATCGTTTATTAAATAACTTCTTTCAACGACTTCTTGATTGACTGAAACGAGGATCTTCCCTTCTTGGAGTCCCTCTTTTAAAGGCGGGAAGTCTTTGACCAATTTATTAAGCAACTTTTCAAGGGAGGTGCCTTTTTCGACATCGAGCGCGAGTTCGTCTTTTCCGACGAGATGTTTCAAAACTGCAAAAAACCTTAGTTTTACCATCTCTTTAACCTCCGATAAAGTATAGAAACTATAACCGCTTTTATTGAATTCTGTCAAGGATGAGACGCATCGAAGCGCGAACTTCATTTATCAATATCAAATGCCGGCTCCCCTTTATTGGCGGTTTGTGCCCGAGTTAGAATGCGCCTTCTATAATCGTGCGGATTGATATCCTGGCGGGAACGGAGCATGGCTTTTCTTTGAAGGCCGTAAAAGAGCGCTTATGCGCTGTCTGTTAAAAATTTAATGTCATTAATTATGAAAATTTATAAATGTGTAATAAATATTTACACTTCAGTATTTGAAGGAATTTTATAAAAGTTTATATAATACAATAAGTTCTATTTTTACTGCTTCCCGCCCCCCTCATACGAGGTGATCGGAGAGTTTACACTCATGGCCTTTTATCCCTGGCATTCCTTGGGTACTGTGTCGCTATCTTAATTTAAATCAGTATTTGTTTCAATGGCTTACACAGGTAACATCCCATTTTAAATCTTCTTGGCACCCATATTGGATATATTGCGCTCATACACATACATTTGTGCAATGTGTAAGGTATGGAGGAAGAGAATGAATAGAATGATACGTTTTATAATGGCGATTATTTCTGTCGCTGTTTTTGCGAGTTCTGCAATGGCGATTGGCGTCATCGATTTAGATGTGACCGTAAATCCAAACTATGGCGGCAATTTTTCGGGCTTAGGCGATACAACTGGGACAGCCCTTTACACTTTCGGCATCAGCCCAACGAGCTCCTATGGGGCAACTTTTGTCTCTTTAGCCTTCGAAAGAGACATCTTTGCGAGTATCGGAGCTCCTGTCCTTCTTTCAGGGCCATTGGGTTTCGCGCTCTCAGTGGATTCAAGTGATCCCACTGTCACCTCGTTTGATGGCGGTGCGCTTCTAGCGGGGCAATATGCACGGTTTACTGTTGATTATACGCTTACAGATACCTACGCCTACTACTTTGGAACCGACCCAAATCATATTCCGGCCCAGTGGTCATGGGATATTGACGGCCCAGATGCATGGAGCCAGGCTGTATCTGCAGTCAATCTTAATGGTGCACGGCTGGTGGCATTGGGTGGCGGATCCGTTTCGATTCCCGAACCGACAGGATTGGTTTTATTGGGCTCGGGCCTTCTCGGTTTAGGGTTAATCCGCAGAATCCGGTCTAAAGTCGGCAACAAAGTCTAATTTATGTTTATCGTTGTTGAATCCAAGGGGCTGAGCAGCCGAAGCGTTGTTCAGCCCCTTTTTGTGCTCTGGGGTCGATTCGTGGACCGCCATGGCATTATCTCACCTCGCAAGCTTTAGGTCGAAGACTTTCCTCAATTCACGAGCCGCTCTTGCCTTGATCCGCCTTTCGAATCTTGCTAGTATGCATACCTGTTCTCGAAATGTTCCTCAAGTTGATCATCATGCGGGTGGATCGTTATCAAGAGGATGAAAAGTGAGTTCGTTAAAATGCATATCCAGCGTCTCCCCATTGTTGATCGATGTTCAACAAGACAGGATATTGGTTCAAATTTAGGTCCAGTACGTTCGGTCTTTATCTCGTCGATCACGATCATCTCATCTTTATTCAATTCTTTTTTATGCCTCGGATTATTGGATAAAATGACGAAGGCCAAATCCCGCCAAGGCTCTATCGCGTTTCCCAAGAGTGGTTTTTGCGCGACCGCGTTTATCGCACTTCTTTTTCAATTCGGGTGTACCCCTTCAACAGACAAGGCCTTGGCCGAAGCCGAACGCGCCTACGACGCCGGAGAATTCAACCAGTCGCTCGCCCTGAGCGATGCCATCCTTCAAAAGGCGCCCGCCGAATTTTCGGCGCACCGGCTCAAGGCCCGTTCCTATATCGCGCAAGGCGAGACGCAGGCGGCGCTCAACGATTATGAGTTGGTTGAAGTCCGACACCCTGAAATCGCCCCAGCCTTGTTAAAAGAAATTGCGGTCGCGATGATCCGTCCTGCATTGCAAAACGAGAACTTTTTTGTACGGAGCGCCGGGGTCAAAGCTGTGGGCGAGATGGGCGACCCCGAGTTGATTTCCCTGATCGTGCCGAGCATGCGAGATCCAGAAACCTTTGTCCGATTTTTTGCGGTCGAATCCTTCGGCATGCTGGGCGGTCCCGATGCCCTGAAGCTGATTATGGCCGCCGGGGGAGACCCGGATGGGATGGTCCGAATGGCCGCCGTGAAAGTCCTCGACGAAATGGGCGATGAAAACGAAAATAACGCGCGGCTTATCACGCTCTTGGCCAGCTTCACCGGCGATGCCGATGTGGCCGTACGGCTTTTTGCCTTGGCGGCAATGTCCAGACTCGGGGATGCGGAAGCGTTTAAAAAGTTGATCGATGGGGTTCAAGGCCTGGAAAATGAGGCACGGCTGGCCGGAGTGGCTGCCCTGGGCAGGAGCAAGCATGTCCAATCGGCAACGCTCCTAGAGGTGTTTATCGTCGATTCCAACCCCTCGATACGCATGTATGCCGCAGAGGCCATGGGGGAACTCACCGCTCCGGCCCTCTATCCGCGCTTAATCGAGGCGCTCGAAGACCCCGAGGCCTCTGTGAGGGGTGCTGCCGCGACATCGCTCGGGAAACTTGGAAACGGCGATGCCGTTCCGGCGATCGAAAAGTTATTGAACGATTCTGAAGCCATGGTGAGGGTTTCTGCTGCCGAAGGATTGAAACGCTTGGGAAAAGAGAATCTGGGGGTCTATCGCACCGCTTTATCCGATCCCGATTACGGGGTCCGCCATTTTGCCATCGGTTCGCTGCGCAGGACCTGGGGAGAAAAAGGGATGCCGCTTTTTCGGACCGCCTCGGAAGACAGCGCCCAACGGGTTCGTATCGCGGCGATTCGGGCTATAGGTGACATCGGTGGAAAAGAGAGCCTTCCGCTTTTAAAGGCGGCCCTCAACGACCCGGATCTGGCGGTTCGAACCTACGCAGCGGGCAATGTTGGACGTGTTTTAAATCAAGCGTCGGGAAAACACTTGAAGGAAGCCAAGTTGGATTAGGCGAAGACCTCGCGCGATTCCCATTTTATTTAATCGCCGCGTTTTAGGGGGCGCTTCAGGATGCAGAGAAAGGGATAATCCGCGTCGGGTTGATGGATCATTTGCACCAGCTCCCAGCCTTTCTCGCCCAGGAAGTTAAGCTGGTTATCCACTTGGACCCCCGCGAGCCGTTCGGCCTTATATTCCCATTTAGACAAATGATATTCCGATGCGCTATCCGCCCCTTCTGGGCCGTTTAATGATCAGGTCTTAGTTTTAAGAATTTTTTGACCCGATTTTTCCACAACATTCGTTTAAGCGGTTGAATAACGGCGCGCGCGGCTTTTTCGCCTCTCGAAATCGCTTCGTCAAATCGCCAGAAATCGGACCAATGAATGTTCCCCAGATCCGGACGGATCAAGCAATCGGCCTTTTCGGTTTGAATGTCGGACAAGATGGCCCGCGTAATCTCGTTCGCGCGCAACACAATATCCAGCCCGCTGTCGTAAGAGTGTTTCGGTTTGTCCTCTCCGGCAATATTGACGGCGATTGTAAAGTCCATATTAAGTTTCGAAAGGGTCGTGACCGGAATTTGATTGACCCACCCGCCGTCAATGAGCTGCAGATTGTCGATCCCGATGGGGGAGAAGACGCCCGGAATTGAACAGCTTGCCGCCACGGCCCGCTGTATGGGGCCCTTGGAAAGGACGATCTCCTTTCCATTCGTCAAGTCGGTGGCCACGGCGCAAAATGGAATGGCGGTTTCCTCGATTTGCTTGTCGTCCAAGAGCTGGCTCATTTGAGACATGAAATCTTCTTCCGAAATAAATGAGGTCCGTTGGAGCGAGATGCCCCAGAAGATGCTTTTTTGAAGATAGGATTTGACATTGGTAATGAAGTTTTTGTTTTTTTTCTCCTCGTAATGCCGTTTAATAAAGAAGATTTTCGTCCGGCGAAATTGTTCGCTTTTTAAAAAGTGGACCACCCGGTTTTGCACGGAGTCGACATTTGGATTTTGGGCGTACATGGCGCCGACGATCGATCCAAAACTGGTCCCTGCGATGCCGTCGATCTGAATGCCCTCTTCTTCCAATACCTTTAAAACGCCGATATGCGCAATGCCTCTTGCACCGCCGCCGCCGAGGGCCAATCCTATTTTCAAGCCCGTCATGTTTAGGCCGCCTTTTCTGGTTCCTTTTTCTTTTTGCCCTTCGTTTCAATCCTGGCGGTTTTCACTTTCAAGGATCGAATGCTTCGCTGCGCCCGTTTCAATTGCTTCCGCAAGGTGCGGCTCGCCAGACGATCGTCCGAGGTTCCTTTCAATTTCGATTTCAACTTTTCGACGCGCTTTTCAAGTTTCTTTGTGTCCATGCGTTCCTCCAGAATTGTTGTTGATTAAAATCGCTTCCGCTTATTTTTTTCTAAACCAGGCCACGGTGTGCTCCAGTCCTTCTTCAAAGGGAACAACAGCCTCCCAATCGGCCGCTTCGTAGATCTTGCGGGCATCGAGACAGCTGCGCATCTGCTCTCCTTTTTTTTCTGGGCCGTGGATTTCTTTTGCATCGGAAGACGTAATTTTCGCCAGTGCGTGAAACAGCTGATTGACCGAGGTTTCTTTGCCCGTTCCAATGTTAAAGGTATCGCTGATCTTCTTGTTCATGACAGCCATGTTGGCTTCGACAACGTCGTTCACATACACATAATCCCGTGTCTGATTTCCGGTGCCGTTGATAAAGGGTTGCTGGCCATCGAGCATCATCTTTGTAAAAATGGCCACAACGCCGGCTTCGCCGTGTGGATCTTGGCGGGGACCATAGACGTTTCCATAGCGCAGGGCAGTATAATCGAGACCGCACACTTTTTGATAGTAATAAAGATAGTGCTCGCTTGACAATTTGCTGACACCGTAGGGCGAAAGCGGATGTGTGGGATGGGTCTCCGTCGCGGGGAAGGTCGATTGGTCTCCGTAAATGGCGCCTCCGGACGAGGCGAAAATGACCCGCCGGGCGCCATTTCTCACGGCGCAATCCAAAACATTCAGCAGGCCCAGAATGTTGCTCTTGGCATCGAAGGTCGGATCGGCAACCGATTTGCGCACATCCATCTGCGCGGCATGGTGGCTGATTAATTCCGGTCTTTCTATTTGGAAGAGTCGGTCCAGCCGGCTGCTTGTGATATCGAGCTTGTAGAAGGTCGCGGCCTTGTTGAGATTTTTCTTTTTACCCGTGGAAAGGTTGTCGACCACCACCACCTCATGTCCTTCTTCGATTAAGCGATCAACGAGATGAGATCCAATGAATCCTGCCCCCCCAGTGACCAATACCTTCATCCCTCTCTCCTTCTATTTTTCTAAACCGGCGCGTCGAATCGACTTTTCCCACCCCATCCACCGCGCATCGGATGGCGCGGTTTGAAATGGGAGGCGCCTTTTTAAAGTATGCGCCTCATGGACTTTAAAACCCTTTGCCGCTGTTGTTAAAGATAACCCAAAAATGGATCGTGCACAATATCCCTGCGCTTAGAATCGGGTTAAACTTTATTGTTCATTTTTTGAAAATAGACCAAAAATTCAATATTTCCTTTTTGACCTTTGATAGACGATGGAATAAGGCCTTTTTCTTCGAGGCCCCATTCCTGCGCTTTGGCGCAGATCTGTTTCACCACCGCTTTGTGTTTGAGCGGATCTCTGACAATGCCGCTTTTCCCCACCGAACCCTTTCCGACCTCGAACTGCGGTTTAATCAGGGCGATGAGTCTGCCGTTTTCCCGAAGCCAAGGGAGGATGGCGGGAATGACGGTTTGAAGTGAAATAAAGGAGACATCGATCGTGATGAGATCAAGCGGTTCTGGAACGAGCGCTTTCGGAAGATATCGAATGTTTTGGCGTTCCAAGACCACCACGCGTGGATCTTGTCGCAAGGTCCAGGCGAGTTGCCCGTAACCCACATCGACGGCGTAAACGCGTTTCGTTCCTCTCTTTAAGAGGCAATCGGTAAAGCCGCCCGTCGATGCCCCGACATCCATGGCCACCGCGCCGGTCACGTCGATCTCAAAAGCCCTTAAGGCCCCCTCCAGTTTTACGCCCCCCCGGCTGACATAGGGATAGCTCTGCTTCAGCAAAACGATTTCGGCGGTGGGGTCTATTTTGATGCCGGCGCTTGTGATCTTTTTCCCTTCAACCAACACGGCGCCGCTGAGGATTAGGGCTTTGGCCCGTTCCCGGCTCTCGGTGAGCCCACGCAAGTGGACCAAGGTATCCAGCCGTTCTTTTATACCCTTCCTCTCCATGTGCCTTGGTTTCTAGGGGCTTCAATTTTGAGCAGCGCCCGATCGAAATGAAGTCCCCCGGATGGGGCGAGTCTATCCGCCTTAGACGCTCTGATACGCTTTTAAGCCTTATGCCGTGCGCAAAAACGCTACCGTCTGGTTCCAGTCTGAAAAGGGAAGTAAAAAGATATCGGTGATTTCGATCAAGCCCTTAGCGAACGAGCTTGACGCGCGGGGTCGACGCGTGACCCGCGCCGGGTTGAAAATCGGGGCCGTCGTCTTTGTCCTCGACAAAATCGGAAACAAAACGATAGATGCCCTCGGCATCGAGCCCAAGTTCTTTCCGAAGACGATTTTGCGGGCCATGCTCAATGAAACGGTCGGGGATGCCCATTGGGCGCAGCGCGAGGGTCGATATCGTCCCCGCCGCTTTTTCTTCTTCAATGACGGTCAGCACGGACTCTCCGAAACCACCGCTTAAAACATGTTCCTCCACGGTCACGATTTTTTTGCAGCGGTGACCGATGGCCACGAGGAGGTCCCGATCGATGGGCTTGGCGAAACGGGCATTGACGACGCCCACGGCGATCCCTTTTTCCCCCAACTGGGTCGCGGCTTCCAGTGCGGGATACACCATGCTGCCAATGGCGACGATCGCCGCATCCCATACTTTATCGAGTTCTCCCACGATCAGTTCTCCTTTTCCGATGGGGAGCGGTTTCGTTTTCTCGTCCATCGGAACGCCGATCGCCGATCCGCGCGGGTAGCGTATTGCAACGGGATGGTCCTGCTTCAACGCGGTCGCGAGCATGTGATGCAACTCGTTTTCGTCCTTTGGCGCCATTAAGATCATGTTGGGGATGCCTTTTAAATAGGCGATGTCAAAGGTGCCATTATGTGTAGGGCCGTCTTCGCCCACCAATCCGGCGCGATCGAGACAGAACACCACCGGCAGGTTTTGCAGGGCGACGTCGTGGACGATCTGATCGAAACCGCGTTGCAGAAAGGTCGAATAGATGGCGACAAAAGGCCGCAATCCGTCCGCCGCCATGCCCGCGGCCATGGTCACTGCGTGCTGCTCGCAAATGCCCACATCGTAGAAGCGTTCGGGGAAGGCCTTCGCGAAAAGGTTAAGTCCGGTCCCCTCCGGCATGGCCGCCGTAATGGCGACGATTCTGCGATCGTCCGTCGCCAATTGAATTAAGCTTTTTGCAAAGCTGCCGGTGTAGGACGGCGCGGACGATTTTTTTTTCGCCTCGCCGGTGGCCAGATGAAATGAAGGTTTGCCGTGAAATCCGGCCGGATTGGCCTCTGCGAGGGGATAGCCCTTCCCTTTTTTGGTCACGACGTGAACCAGTATCGGGCCCTTGAGTTCTTTAATATTTTCGAAGATGGTGAGGAGGTGGTCGATCTCGTGGCCGTCGAAGGGTCCGAAATATCGAAACCCCAATTCCTCGAAAAAGAGGCCCGGGACAATGAGGCCTTTCACGGATTCCTCGGCCCGCCGCGCCGCCTTTAACATGGGATGGCCAATCTTAGGAATCGTTTTCAGAAAAGTGGCCGTCTCGTTTTTGACTTTCGTATATAGCTTCCCGGTCAGGATGCGGTTTAAATAAGAGGAGACGGCGCCCACGTTTTTCGAGATGGACATTTCGTTGTCGTTTAAGACCACGATAATGTTCCGTTTCAGGGCCCCCGCGTGGTTGAGTGCTTCGTAGGCCATGCCTGCGGTCATCGATCCGTCGCCGATAATCGCAACGACATGATGCTTTTCGCCCTTCTGTTCCCGCGCCTCCACCATGCCCAGAGCCGCCGAGATCGAGGTGCCCGCATGACCGGCGCCGAAGGTGTCGAATTCGCTTTCGGCGCGGGAGAGAAATCCGCTCATGCCGCCATATTGGCGCAAGGTCGAAAAAAGCTTCTGTCGGCCGGTTAAGAGTTTATGAGGGTAGGCCTGGTGGCCTGTATCCCAAACGAGGCGATCGCGGGGCGTGTCGAAACAGCGGTGCAATGCGATGCTCAGCTCGACGGCGCCCAGGCTTGCGCCCAGGTGACCGCCCAGAGTGGAAACGGTTTCGAGGATAAGGGCTCTTATTTCTTCCGCCAGTTGCGGAAGGTCTTCTTTCGGTATTTTTTTTAAATCGTTCGGGTGATCGATTCGATCCAATAGCGACATGTCTATTTTTCCCGGTGAGTAATATAGTGGGCGATCTGTCGAAGCGGTTCGGCTTCGGGTCCAAAAGACTTGAGGGCGTCAAGGGCCTCTTCGGTGAGGACCGCCGCCTCTTTTTTTGCACGTGACAGCCCCACAAGTCCGGGATAGGTCCATTTGCCGCGCTTGCGATCTTGACCGACGGATTTGCCCAAGGTTTCTTCCTTGCCTTCGACGTCGAGAATATCGTCGGCGATTTGAAAGGCCAATCCCGCCTTTTCTCCAAAGGCCGTCAGCAGCGACAACTTTTTGGGGCCCGCACCGCCCAAGATCCCGCCGATGCGGACGGCGGCGCGAATCAAGACCCCCGTTTTATGGGTATGGATGTCCATCAATTTTTCGAGAAAGAGGCCTTCTTTTCCTTGCGATTCGATGTCGTTGAGTTGCCCTCCCACCATGCCGGTGCTCCCAGAGGCCGATCCCAATTCCAGGATGACCTTCAGTATTTTTTTTGGGGCGATCGCGCCGGCTAGGCCCTTTTCGGCGATCATGGTAAAGGCGGCGGTTAAGAGCGCATCGCCCGCGAGGATGGCGGTGGATTCGCCGAACATTTTATGGTTGGTGAGTTTCCCGCGCCGGTAGGTGTCGTTGTCCATCGCGGGCAGATCGTCGTGAACGAGCGAATAAGTGTGAAGCAATTCGATGGCAGCCGCAAAAGGGAGTACGGCTTCTCTTCTCCCCCCAACGGCCTCGGCGGACGCGAGGCAGAGAATAGGGCGAATGCGTTTTCCGCCGGCAAAAAGGGAGTAGCGAATGGCTTCGTGAATCAGGGCGGGTTCGCAGGTCGGTCCGGGCAGATAAGACTCCAGCAGCCGGTCGATCTCCAAGCGGCAATCGCCCATATAAGATTTAAAATTTCCGTTAAGCATCGTGTTGTGATTTTGTATTCTGGCGCGATGACACGCCATGATCGGGATCAAAGGGCTCTGGTTTCTTCTTTCTATTTTTGCCCTCGATCAGGATTTCCACCTTTTTCTCCGTTTCTTCCAAGGTTTTAAGGCAGCTCTTCGAAAGACGGATACCCTCTTCGAAAACCTTTAAGGCCTCTTCCAAGGGGAGGTCCCCTTTTTCCAGTGATTTGACGGTTTCTTCCAGGCGGGAGAGCGCCGTTTCAAACTTCAGTTGGGCCACAGGAACTCCAATTGAGCGGGAATTGAATTGCGTCCGTTCATTATACAAAAGACGGCAAGCAGGTCAAGGGCTTTTTCAGCGGGGGATTTTATAGGGCGCCATTTTTCGAGGGAAAAGGGCAGCCCAAAAAAGAAAGAGCCATTGATCCCGCTCGTTGGCCTGAGGGCGCAAGGTTTTCGCCTTGCACCACTTTTCTGGGCACGGCTCCCGACCCTGCTTCGCAGGCGATTAGCTGTCCCTGAAGCGCGTTCAGCCCTGGCGAGGCGTGAGGAAAGCTGACGGCCCTTAGATAGAAGGCAGGGTGATGTCCTCGGGAAAAGCGTTTGAAGCCTGAATTCCAATCCAGGCGATGCCTATTTTTTGATGCCGGTTTTAAGAGAGCGTTCTGTGAAATCGCTGTCCTCGAGTCCGATATTGACCTCAAGGTCTTCGACTTCGAATAAGGTTCTATGGCCGTTTTGAATGTTCGTGACGCTGGTCTTTTTCCAAACGGAGAGCCCGCTAATTTTTTGCCAGTCGATCGTTTGACGTTTCAGCAACTTTTGGTTGCGGTCATAATAATCGATTTTTAATATGGTCCAATCGGCCTTGGAAATCCAGGAGATTTTTTTGCTGTAGAGACTCTCTTTTTCTTTCGGCGCGCTTTCGACGACGTAGCTGAGGACGCCGCGGTAGTCTTCTTCTTTTAAAGCAGTATGATCGTCTTCATCCAGCCGGCGTTGTCCCATGTCGCCGAAGGTGAGATCCGAGCCGAGGAAGGCGTCGTTTTGATCTTGCGCGGAAATCCGCCGGACCATGCGAAGCGCCGGCAGATAGAGCCAAAGGTCGTCGGGCCGGTTTTTTTCGGAGTAATCCCAAATCAAAAAGGACACGCCTCGGGAGTCGGGTGGAAATTCCGTGGCGAGGAGCATCTTGCTGTCGATGCCCTCGGTCGCGCGGTAGTTTCTCCAATATCGAATCGCCACGATTTTTTTGATCGAGCCGTCGCGTTCGATCAAGCTCAAGTTTACGGTATTCTTCTGATCCTGGACCTCATAGATCAGGTCCCTTGATCGCTTGACGATTTCTTCTCCGTTTAAGGAGCCTTCTTGGGCATAGCTTGACTGCACTGGCGCCATGATCAAGGGCAGGATGAGCAAGAGCACTGCATGGACGCGATGGATGTACCTTGACTTGTCGAAATGTAAGGGTGTCCATCTAATAAATTGGCTCTGCATTGGCCCTCCTTTCTTAAAAAGAGATGAAATGGTTTCGATTTACTTCTTGGGTTTTTCGCCCATTAATACGACAAAGGGGCTGGGTTCGGAAAGCTTGACTGTTTTGACCTTTTTAAACCCGCAGTTCCCCATCCACTCCGAGACCTCTTTTTCGGAATAGGCGGCGCCGCCCGGTGTGTGGATGAGTTGGTTGACGCCGATCAAGGCGGCGAGCGATGGACCTGTTTTTTCGCGATTGAGCATCTGGTCTTGAACCAAAATCATCCCGCCGGGATCGATGGCGCGATAGGCGTTTTTGAGGATTTTTTTGATGATCTTCGGCGATTCCTGATTGAACATCGATGAGAGCAGGACGCAGTCGTAGCCCTTTCCGAAGCTGTCGGTTAAATAGTTGCCGGGCCGCCGGGCAATGCGCTCCGCCATGCCGAAGCTGCCGACGATCTCGCTGGTGATTTCCAAGGTTTGCGGCAGGTCTAAGACGGTGGCCTTCAGCGCGGGGTTGGCCTGACAAAACTTGATGCAAAAGGTCCCCGGACCGCCGGCGACATCGAGCAGATGTTTGCGTCCCGAAAAGTTAATGTCTTTAGAAAGCAGGTTTCCTTGTCCCAAGGCGCGATAGTGCATGCCGTAGATATAATTGCGTAGCGCCTCCGGTCCTTGATCGTGCGGTTTGCCGACCACCGGCGCACCCTTGACGACTGCGTCATGCAGGTCGCCCCAGGCTGGATACCAGCTATCGAACATCGACACGATGCCGCCCTGGAAGGTGGGGCTCCCTTTGACTAGAAAGGCATTGCTCAATTTATTGTTGCGATAAAGCCCCTTTTTTTGGCTGAGCAGGCCGAGGGAAACGACGGCGACGAGCAGGATTTCCAGACCGCGCGGGTCGGCCTTGCATTCGGCGGCGAGTTGTTTAGCCGTGGCGCCCCGCCCTTTCAAGCGGGTAAAGAGGTCAAGCCGGACTGCGGTGTGCAGGACCTTCGATTGCCAATAGGCCGAGCTGATCCCCATAACGGCCATCGGGTCTAAGGGCGCGGAACCACTTTTTTTCTTGGGGACGAATTTTTTCTTTAGCACTTTTTTAAGTGTACTCTTTTTCGCTTGTGCACGCTTTTTCATCGAAAAGTCTCCTCTTTACGCTAGGCAATATAAGACAGGGTATGCAGGTTGGGCCATTGTTCGGTAAATTCGATTTCGGTGATCGAACAGTTGGAAATAATCAAGCGTTTGAAATTGACGATGGGCATGCCGAGGGCCGCAGTGACCAACATGCGGATGGGTCCGGCATGGGTGACGGCTAAGGTATATCCTTCGGGATGGCGCGCGACGATCTGCCGAACCGCCTCTTTGACGCGAATGGAAAATCCGAGCAGGGATTCACCCCCTGGAGGCGAAAAATTCACGACGTCTTCTTGCCAAGCCTTCCATTCGTCTGGGTGTTGGGCTTGAATCTCGCTCGATGTGCGTCCGCCCCAGGACCCGAAATTCCGCTCCCCCAAGTCCGCGATGGTTTCTATTGTCAATGGGAGACCGCGCGTTGCGAGCTGAGCGGTTTCCTGAGTTCTTCGAGAGGGGCTGACATAGATGCCGGCGAGGGTCCGCCTGTCGTTTTGAAGGCGGCCCTCCCATCGCTCGGCCTGTTTGATGCCGAGGGCATTTAAGGGGGGATTTTCGATCTCGTCGGCGTAGAAGCGTTTTTTCGAATAATCGGTTTCGCCATGGCGGAGGAGCAGGACGGTGGGCGCTTTTGTTTTATCTTCGCGAGGCATGGACTTACTCCGTTTTCTGAAAGATGGCTGCGGAAACGGCGGTCGCCATAAAGGAAAAGAGCAGCAATACCGTAATACTGGTATAAAACGGTTGCATGAAGACGCCTTGGTAGCAGGCGCGGACGGCCTCCACGCCGTAGGTGACTGGATTGATGAGGCTGACGAGCTGCATCCAAAACGGCATAAAGGTTTTCGGCACGAGGGCGGGCGAAAAAAATAGGAGCGGCAGGGTGAGCATGTTGCCCATGACGACGAGAGGTTCTTCGCGTTTTAAAATCATGGCCAAGGTGTTGGAGACGGCGGAAAAACCGACGGCGAGCAAGAGTACGATGACCCAGATCCAAAAAAGGCCGCCCCGGATGGGGAGACCTGCGCCGAGGGCGAAGGCCACGGCGATGAGGAGAAAGACCTGAATAACGACCGTGAAGCCGTTGTGGAGGAGGCGGCTTAAGACGATGGACGAACGGTCGATCGGCGCGACAAAAAGTTTTTCCATGATCCCGTGCCTTAAATCGCGTAAGAGGCTCACCCCTGACCACGATGCGCCGAAAAGGACGGTCATGACAATGATGCCCGGGGTGATAAATTGCACGTAGTCGCCTTGCGGAAATTGGGGAAGCTGAGTGAGGCCTTTAAATAATTGGCCGAAGATGACCAGCCATAAAAGCGGTTGGATCAAGCCGAAGAGGGTCCACATCGGCATGCGCCAGGTAAGCTTGAGGTATTTAAAAAACAGGGTGTATATGTCTTGTAAAAAATAGGGCACGCTATGATCCTAGTCTTTATTTCTAGATTTGTTATCTTTATGAGGCGGTGGATCCCATCTGGCGTTCGCTTCATTTTCTAGCGTATCCTTCGGCTTTCCGCTGGCTTGCCACTTTCCTTCCCATGGTGGCGTATCCGCTTTTTTGTCCTCTTGATCTTCCGCTTTATTTCCGTGTCCGGCGTTTTCCCATCGCCCCTCAGAACTCTCGGGGCGAGTTTGCGTTGCGTCTTTGCCTTCTTTCCATTGATTGGCCCAATCGGTTTGAGGCGCAGAACTTTCTTTAGGCGCGTTTTCAGGGAGAGTATCTTTACTCGGGTCTCCGGTTTCGTGCCATTTGTTTTTCCACACGTCTTTGGAATCTTCAGGGTGTTCGCTCTTTTTAGGATCTCCGGCTTCCGTTTTCCATTTCGATTCCCATCCCCCTTCTGTCTCTTCGCCTGTTTTGGATGCGTCCTGGGTCTCGTTCCACTTATTTTTCCAGTCGCCGTCGACTTGTGCCCCTTCGTTTTTTTCGCCGTCTTTATTCCATTTGTTCTTCCACTTTCCGCCACCCGCGCCGCCGCCCCAATCGCCCCATTCCGATTCTTTTTTTTCGTTGGCGCTGAGCCAATCCTTGCCCGTGTATTTTAAGTAGACGTCGTCGAAGGTGGGGCGGGCCAAGAGCACGGATTTGGGCGAGAGGTCTTGTTCGTCGAGCCACTGGATGACCTTTGGTAAGGCCTTTCTTCCTTCTTCGAGGTAAAGTCTGACCTCCGATCCCATTTGGATGACTTCTTTAAACCCCGCATTTTTTCGAAAGAGGGAGAGCTGTTCTTCCGCTAGGGGGGCTTGGAAGCTAAGGTGAATGGCATCGGCGCCCAGGCTGTCTTTCAGCCCATCGGGCGTGCCGATGATTTGGATGCGTCCCTCGTCGAGGATGCCGACGCGGTGGGCGAGTTGATCGACCTCTTCAAGGTGGTGAGTGGTTAAAAAAAGGGTCATGCCCTCTTCCTGATTCAAACGACGAATATAAGACCAGAGGTCGAGCCGACTTTTCGGATCGAGGCCCAGAGTGGGTTCGTCTAAAAAAAGGAGTTTCGGTTCGTGGATCAGTGAGGTGGCGATGTCGAGCCGCCGTTTTAATCCTCCGGATAAGGCCCCAACCCATTGCCCTTCCCGACCTTCCATATCGAAGAGTTTAATGAGAATCCGTATCCGTTCTAGGAGCTTTTTTTTAGGAAGATGATAAAGTCGTCCTTGCAGGAGGAGATTCTCCGTAACGGTGAGGGCCGGATCCACCCCGCTTTGCTGCCCGACATAACCGAAAGACATGCGGACGGAGAGCGGATCTTCGACGACATCGTGACCCGCAACGACGGCGGTGCCCGAGGTTGGATGAAGGAGGGTGGTTAAAATTTTAATGGTAGTGGTTTTTCCGGCGCCGTTGGGGCCGAGGAAGCCGAAGACTTCACCGGCTTCGACATGCAAGCTGATATCGTCGACCACCCGTTTATCGGGCGTGAAGGCTTTGCACAGGTGATCGATTTGGATCATGGAAGGGGCTCAAGACGCGTATAGGTCCCTGATTTCCCCCCACTTTTTGAAACCAGCCCAATTTGTCCAAAGCTGATGCCTTTGTCGATGGCTTTGCACATATCGTAGATGGTCAAGGCCGCGACACTGACGGCGGTGACCGCTTCCATTTCAACCCCTGTTTGTCCGGAAGTCTTTGCAGTGGCGGTCACTTTGATCGCTGCCGGTCGGTCTTTTTCCGCTTGGAAGGTCTGAAACTTAATGTCCACGCTGGTAATGAGGAGGGGGTGGCACATTGGAATTAAATCGGGCGTTTTTTTCGCGCCCATGACTCCCGCGACTTGCGCGACGGCCAAGACGTCGCCTTTCGCAATTTGTCCCTCTTGAATCCGCAAAAGGGTCGCAGGTTTCATGAAGACCATTCCGGTGGCCACGGCCTCGCGAAGGGTGTCCGCTTTTCCGGAAACGTCGACCATTCTGGCGCGGCCTTCTGTATTAAAATGTGTAAGATTATCAGTGCTCATCTTCCTCCTCCGCTTCGTGCGAGAGTCTAACATAGGGTCGACGAGGTGTCAATTCATTCACGCTTGGCATTGCGGTCTATTTGGTGTTCGATTTTATCTATGAATTTGCAAGTCATCCCTAACTGTTCAGGAGACCAATCGGTCCGGATTTTTTAGTGGATCTCCTTTCGATTACTGTAACGGAGGGTTTATTTTAGTGCGGACAAAGTCTTCTTCGCTTCCTCGGCGCCGACATGCTTTGGATCCATCGCTAAAGAGGCCTCAAGCTCTTTCTTAGCCTTGTCTTCCGTTCCGTTTTGATAATAGGCCATTCCCAAGTGATAGCGATAAAGGGCATTTTTCGGATCCGATTCTGCGCTTTCCTTTAGATGGCTGATCGCCTTGAGGTAGGCATTTTTTTTGTAATAGATCCAGCCGAGAAAGTCGGCGAGGCCGGGATCATTGGGCGCGCCTTCTCTGGCGATCGTTGCCAATGAGAGGGCGACATCGAGATTTCCGCCGTGTTCCGTATGGATCCACGCGAGGTTGTAGGCGGCGGGTACGAATTTCGGATTAATCTCTAAGGCTTGCTCGAACTCGGTCTTTGCCTTTTCGTAATTCTGTTTTTCCTCGTAGAGCTGGCCGATATAGATGTAGGCTTCAAGAACTTTCGGATTGGCCGCTTTTGCTTTTTTAAAGGAGTCTATCGCGAGGTCGAGCTCTTTTCTTTCGGAATAGAGCTGGCCTAAGGCCATGTGCGCGTCTAAAAATTTGGGATCGGCATCAATGGCCTTCTTAAAACTTTGCTCTGCTTTGGAGAGGTCTCTTCTCACCCCATGGATCTTGCCGATCATTTGATGGACGGGCGCCGTTTTCGATGCCGTTTTCAGTTGGGCAGTCGCACGCGCGAGGGCCTTTTCCGCTTCTCCCTTCCCCATGTAAATCGCCATCAGGTTGGCCAGGGCCAGGCTATGGTCTGGATCGATCGAAAGTGTTTTTTCAAAATGTTCAACCGCCTGAACTTCTTTATGCCGGCGCTTGAATATTTCGCCGAGGCCGAAATGGGCCTCGGCCCGGTTCGGGTCCATCGCGAGGGTTTTTTCGAATAGAAGCTGGGCGTTGCCCTCCTGGTTCTGATTGAGAAGGGCCTCCGCTTTAATGAGCATCGCTTCCAAATGATCGGTGTGTAATGCCAGTATCCGGTCGGCATGTTCTTCCGCCAACTTGGGTGCGCCGAGCCGGAGATCGACCTTGGCCATGGCCAGCCGTGCCGGGATCGAATCGGGCGCGAGCTTGATTGATTCCAATAATTCCGTCTTTGCCGGTTTGAGTTCCCCCCGTTGTATATAAGCAATACCGAGATAATGTCGGCCTGGCGCAAAGTCCGGCGCTTTATCCACGGCTTTTTGTAAAAGGGGGAAGGCTTCGTCTATGCGATTTTGTTCTAGAAGCCACCGCCCTTTCAGCATCATCCCCACCGGATGGTTCGCATCTCTTTCCGAGATTTCCGAAATGTAGACCTCGGCCAAGGTCCAATCTTTGTTGTTGAGGTAAACTTCGGCGAGTTTGAAGCGGGGAACCAATGCGTCTTTTTGAATATCAAGAGCATGTAAATACTGCTCGATCGCCCGGTCTTGTTTTCCCGAAGAGAGGTAGATATCGCCCAGGGCGACCCAAGGGCGGATGTCCTTCGGGTCGGCCTTCGTCGCCTCGATAAGCTTCTCTTCCGCCTCTTGCCCTTTGGCGTCTAAAAGAAACACCGAGGCCAAGTTGAGGCGGAGGTTCATGTTATTGGGGTCGAGCTCTATGGCGTTGGAGAGATATTCTTGCACCTTGTCGGACTTTCCGGTAAAACGGTAAAAGCCAGCCAGAGCCAGATGGGCCTGTATAGATTTGGCGTCAATTTCCAAGGCATGCCGATAGCTTTGCTCCGCCAGGTCGAGCTCATTTTTCATGACATAGATTGTTGCCAGGTTGATGTGGCTCTCAATCCGTTTCGGGTCGAGAGCGATGGCTTTTTTCATCTCGGCTACCGCCTCGTCGAAGGCTTTTTTCCCGGCCAGCCCATTGCCCAATAGCAGATGCCCCTCGACATTGTCCGGTTCTTTTTCAACCACCAGTTTCCCTTTTGCGACGGCCTGATCGAAATCGCGCGACAAAAGATGAAGCCCCCCTAACTTCAACTGCGCATCTGTTTGGCTCGGGTTGATTTCGACGCTGTCGTTGAGGGCGGCGAAGGCGGCTTTGACATGGGTCACGTCGCCTATTTTAAGATTGGCGAGGGCGAGTTTATAACTGGCTGCGGCGTCTTGGGGATCGATCTTCAGGGCGTTTTTATACTCGATGATGGCTTCCTGAAATTTTTCTTCCAGGACATAGGCCTCGGCCCGCTCAAGATGCACGGCCTTTTTTTCGTCTGAGGACGAACACCCCGCTGAGAAGAGGGGAAAAAGGACGAGTATTAAGGAGAATAGTCGTTGTAACGCGCGGTGGTTTTGCATGTCAGGAAAACCTCGATAGTGTGATGCTGCAAAAGATGTGTTGGTCGGATATCCCCTGAATATGTACCATTCCTAATTAAAAGGGTCAAGGTGAGTTCATGAATCGATCGAAAGGAAACGCTCTAATCCTTTAGGGTGATCATATTGCAATGCGATTGAATAGGATAAATACTTCCGGAATTCCGGTTTGCTTCTTGGAATTTAAAGTGCCCGTCGGCCCTGTGTTGACGGGCACTTTTTGTTGTATCTAATAATCAGTCGGCTCACTTTACACTCAGCTCCTTAAGGCATAAAACGTGTAAGGCATTGTTTATTTTAAGTTATTGAATTTATATTCCAATTTCTTTCATTTTGAACTGACGGAATTCATTACAATTACTCCTCATCGGATTCGGTATTCGAGAGGACGCTCTTTCGAATGATCGAATGAATTATCAAAAATACTATTGAACTTATTATTTTAAATCAATTGGTTAATGTGAGCTGGCGTTGTGACGCGGCGATGATACGTTCCCTTGGCATAGTTATTGTATCTAGACAATTGCGATACACCAACAAACACGATTATACTTTTCATCTAGATATCTGGGAGTTCAAAAAATGAAGAAATCAATTCTATTTTTAGCAGTCGCGTTTATTTTTGCGGGTGTGGGCATGGCGAGTGCGCACACTTCTTCACTCGGATTTGTGAATGCGGGTCCGGGCTCGGTGACCTTTTACACGGGGTCCTATCATTCTCTTGCCGAGAATGGCGGCATCAACGAAGGCACCTTAACCCTGACCGGCGTTTCCGTGCCTTTCGGTCCGGTGACCACGGCATTCAACATTCTCCCGGTTGCAGTAAAACCGGCTGGTCTGGTCGATGGCACCAACAACTTTTTCTGGCATGACGACGGTACCTTTCCTCACAGCGTCGATCCGACGATCTTTGGTCTCGGCATTAAGATCTGGCAAGGGGTGACCTTTAGCGGACTTTCTGCGGGCGATTATAGCTTTACCTGCGGTCTCACCTGTGGCTCAACACAAGTATGGGATACGCTTGGAAGCGGCGTCGGTCAAGTCACCTTAAGTGGCGCGATTGTCGGACCTCCGGCGGTTCCGGAACCTGCGACCATCGTGCTCTTAGGTCTTGGCCTTGCGGGCTTAGGGCTCTATGGCAGAAAAAGAGTTCAAGATTTAGGATAATTTTTAAGACTGAAGAAATTTAATTTCGATTTCGGAGGTTTAAAATGCCCGTCGGCTTCATGCTGGCGGGCATTTTTTTTGGATTGCGCCCATGAATGCGGGGTGCTCATTCTGCTTCAATAATCCAAAAAATGAAATAGGGGCTACCTCACTCTGACCCCTTTTTTAGACTCCCTTTTTTACTTAAAAACCGTTTTGCCTCCGCTTTGCTCCGGGCAGCCATTCATCCCCGATCTTGCGAGCAGGACATTCTTACAGATTTCTTGAAATATGTATTTTTATCTTGACATCCTTTTCTATGCTTGCTAATTCTGCCCTAAGTCTCTTTCTGAGATTAATGCTATCTTTAACAGTTGTTGTCGTAACCATCCCACAGGGGGAGACAATTTCTGATGATCGGCGAGTCTATATTCTCACTCATTAAAGCGATTTCTCGATTTAGATCAAATAGCATTCCTTGTCCGCAGATTACCTCAAAATAGGAGTAACGCGATGAGGAGACTCAAGGTTGTTCGTCCTCCTTTTTTAAAAATAATGTTTTCCACATTTTTTCTACTTCTATCCTTTATTATATCCTCATCATTTACCGCTGCAGCAGATGGCACTATCGGAATTCAGGTTTCGCTTGTTGGATCGAGTTTAACTGTAAGTTGGGATACCGTTCCGGATTCTGTCTTGGGTGATGTAACGGGGCTGGGAACCATTGAGCGGCCATTCGAAGGATACGATGTTTTAATTAAGGCCGGAACCGTAAATAATCAAAGTAGTTTACTTCATTTCACATGCGGTGTGTCTCCGGGATATGTGCAAGGATGCGGGAACTCCGCCACTTTCGATCTTACAAATAGTTTTGTAGCAGGGAAGCATCCATTCAATATTCTGGTTGTGGTTGTCGTGGATGCGATGTATGGTCCAAAGGACACAGTCGGATTAAGCGGCTTGTTATTTGGTAGAGATTCTGCTTCCCCGACCACTCCTCCGATATCGATTCAACCTGTTTCCGGCGATGGACAGGCCGGATTGGTCAATTCCCTATTGGCGCAGCCTCTGGTTGCGCAATTGACACGATTTGGCGCGCCACTCGCTTCGCCCGATGCAGAAAACTCGAGCCCTAATTTTCTTTTATGGTCTGTGATTCAAACGCCTCCAGACGCTTCCCAAGGTTTATTTTTACCATCGATAAACGTTTCTTATGACAGTAGCGGTCAGGCGGGTGTAAATTATTGGCTTGGTAACAAGTTGGGGTTGTATCGAATCCAGGCCCTTTGTACTATTTGCAATAATGGAAGTGGGAACACTATTCTGTTCACGGCCACGGCTGAGAACGTATTAAAATTAAAGAAAGTGACCGTCGAAAACCTCAGGGGCTCGGCAGGCGAAGCCATACCCCTCGTCGTCAAAGTGACGAACGAGGACGAGACTCAAGGCATTGGCGGCGTTAGTCTTACTTATACAATTATCAGCCAACCGCCCGGAGCG
>Ga0326597_10000915_pt1 | contig 49955 bp, 47 predicted proteins | sample RVTome_12_FD_203789 | JGI IMG/M metagenome (GOLD analysis project Ga0326597, IMG submission 203789) | Soil microbial communities from uranium-contaminated site in the Upper Colorado River Basin, Wyoming, United States - RVT100D185 | ecosystem: Environmental > Terrestrial > Soil > Contaminated >... | reverse complement strand
GTCGCTATATAGCCTCCGGTTGCTACGAAAAATCGTTCCAGTGCGCGAGTCAAACTCGCAGAGCCATCCTATTTTGCTCTTTTGACATCGGGTTATCAAATTAGTGCCCGCCCGGCGTTATCGGCTGTTGCGACGCAAAAAATCCCTCCAAAACAACGCCAGGAAGGGCGCTTCCCCATGCTAAAATCATCGCGGGAGTCGGCCAGACAGTCGCTGTTGGCGCGTAACCGTGCCGAGAGAGGAAAGTCCGGGCTCCATAGGGCAGGGTGACGGCTAACGACCGTCCGCCGCGAGGCGAGGAACAGGGCCACAGAGACGAGTCCGTCGTGGCCCGCGCTCCGGGCTTCGCCGTCGCAAGGCGGCCAAGTCGCGAAAAAGAAGGGCAGGATGCGGTAACGCTTCTGCTCTTGAGCGCGGGAATCGGCGGGGTGAAACGCGGCAACCTCCACCCGGAGCAACACCAAATAGGCAAGCGATGACGTGGCCCACCGAGCTTGCGGGTAGGTGGCTAGAGCGCGCGGGCAACCGCGCGTCGAGATGAATGACTGTCGCGGCAGCGCGAGCTGCCGACAGAACCCGGCTTATCGGCTGACTCCCGTTCCGAATACAGGCGCATTGACAGCAAACGACACGATTTTCCGCGGGATAGCGAAATGAAAAAATACCGAATCGCGTACATACCGGGCGACGGCATCGGAAAGGAAACGGGGCCCGAGGGCGTGCGCGTGCTTGAGACGACGGGTCGGAAATTCGGCTTCGAGCTCAAGTTCGACGAATTCGACTGGAGCTGCGATTACTACGCGAAACACGGGCGCATGATGCCAGAGGACGGGCTCGAGCAGGTGCGCCGGCACGATGCGGTTTTCTTTGGCGCAGCGGGCTGGCCGGCCACGGTTCCCGATCACATTTCGCTGTGGGGACTGTTGATCCCGTTCCGCCGCAATTTCCAGCAGTACGTGAACCTGCGGCCCGTGCGTTTGATGCCTGGCATCAAGTGCCCGCTCGCCGACCGCACGCCCGGCGACATCGATTTCTGGGTGGTGCGCGAGAACAGCGAAGGCGAGTACTCGTCGATCGGCGGGCGCATGTTTGACGGCACAGATCGCGAAACCGTGGTGCAGACGAGCACGTTCACGCGCCGTGGCGTCGACCGCATCATGCGGTTCGCGTTCGAGCTCGCGCGCAAAGGCCGGAAGAAACACGTGACGTCGGCAACCAAGTCGAACGGCATTTCAATCACCATGCCGTACTGGGACGAGCGCTTCAAGTCGATGGCGGCGCAGTATCCCGATGTGAAAACCAGCCAGTACCATATCGACATCCTGTCGGCGCATTTCGTGCTGCATCCCGACTGGTTTGATGTCGTGGTCGGCTCCAATCTGTTCGGCGACATCCTTTCCGATCTCGGCCCGGCGTGCACCGGCACCATCGGCATTGCGCCATCGGCCAACATCAATCCTGAGCGCGAGTTCCCGTCGCTGTTCGAGCCGGTGCACGGTTCGGCGCCGGACATCTACGGCCGGGGCGTCGCCAATCCGGTCGGGCAGATCTGGTCGGGCGCGATGATGCTCGAGCATCTCGGCCACCCCGATGCCGCACGGGCGATCGTCAATGCGATAGAAAAGATACTGGTCGAAGGTCCGCGCACGCCCGACATCGGCGGCAAAGCCAAGACGGGCGATCTCGGCAAGGCAGTTGCCGATGCGATTTGAGCCTGCGCAAAAAAAGCTGCAATATCGGCAACACTCGTCACCCCGGCGAAGTCCGGGGTCCAGAGGACGCGAACCAAGCGAATAAACGCCTCTTGCTGGATGCCGGTTTTCACCGGCATGACGGAATCATGACTACTGCCGCCGTTTTCAACAAACGGTAAATATCGCGCGCCTGATAGGCGCTGCGCACGATTTCCTCCTGCATCGACCGGTCTCTATGGACCGGAGCCAGCCCGCGCAAAAGTTCGCGCATGCCTGGTTGTTGCTTTTCCGCAACGCAAACATTTAAGCGTAACCCTTTGATCCTTCAAAATAAAGTTGATGCTTTACATTTGAATTATGTAATAAGCCATTGATTTTAATATAAAACATGATTTAAAACCAAAACATGGCGTGAATTAATCCTTATAAGTCATTGTCCTGAAAACAGAAAACCGTAACCCCGAGCTTGACCCTGCGGTTTATTTTTCATATAGTGGGCTCAAGTGGTAAAAAGTGGGAGAAAGTCTTCTTCCGCGCCTTTTAAGGGGGAGTCGTGTTTCGCGGCGTAGCGCAACTCAGTCTCGACAACAAAGGCCGGCTTGCTGTGCCGTCTCGCTACCGCGAGGCGTTGTTGGTGCGTTGCGCCGGGCGCCTCGTGATCACGGCTGACTTTGACAAGTGCCTGCTGATTTATCCGCAATCCGACTGGGAGCCGATCCAGCAACAGCTGATGGAGCTGTCGAGCTTGAATCCGCGCATCCGCGGTTTGCAACGGCAGCTGGTCGGCCATGCCGAGGATATCGAGATGGACGCCGCCGGCCGCGTGCTCGTGTCGTCCGCGCTGCGGGAGTTCGCCGCGCTCGAGAAGAACGTGGTGCTGGTCGGGCAGGGCAATAAATTCGAGTTGTGGGACAAAGAAAAATGGGATCAGGTGCTGGAGCGCGGGACCGGCTTTGGTGACGGTGAGCTGCCACCCGAGTTGGAGGGCTTCTCGTTGTGAGCGTGGGCTCACATTCTTCGGTCCTGTTGGAGGCGGCAGTAGACAGTTTGAAAGTGCGGGCGGACGGCGTCTACGTCGACTGCACGTTTGGGCGCGGCGGGCACAGCCGGGAGATTCTGGCGCGCCTGGGAAGGCGCGGACGCCTGATTGCCCTGGATCGCGATGCGGCGGCAATCGCAGCGCGTGGAGAGATCGATGACAAGCGACTGCAGCTCGTGCACGAAAGGTTCAGCTGCCTGCGCGAGGTGTTGCGCGCAAGCGGCGTCACACAGGCCGACGGCATTCTGCTCGACCTCGGCGTGTCTTCGCCGCAGCTCGACGACGCGCAACGCGGCTTCAGCTTCCGCTTCGATGCGCCGCTCGATATGCGCATGGACACCAGCCGCGGCGCGACTGCCGCGCAGTGGCTGGCCGACGCGGACGAGCAGGAATTAAGGGAGGTCATCCGCAATTATGGCGAAGAACGGTTTGCTAAGCAGATTGCAGGATCGATTGTTGCGGCTCGAGCGCGGGACCCTGTCGCTACCACACGCCAGCTTGCCCGCATCGTGGCCAAGGTCGTCCGTAAGGGTCCGGCAAGCCAGGATCCGGCGACGCGTACCTTTCAGGCTATACGGATTCATGTCAATCAGGAGCTTGAAGAGTTGACCCAGGTATTGCCGCAATGTGTTGATGCGCTGGTGCCGGCGGGCCGGCTGGTGGCGATCAGCTTTCATTCACTCGAAGACCGCATCGTGAAGCGCTTTCTGCGCGAGTACTCGCAGCCGCCGCGGCTGCCCAGACGCCTGCCGTTGCGCGCCGCCGAGCTGCCGCTGCCGCTGCTCAAGTTGGTCGGCCGCGCGCAGCACCCCACTGCCGATGAAGTCGCAGCCAATCCGCGCGCGCGCAGCGCAGTGATGCGCGTCGCGGAACGCACGGGAGGGACTTGATGGCGCGATTGAACCTGGTCTTGCTCGGCATCCTCGTCGTATGCGCGCTCCTGGTTGTGACCTCCCAGCACAAGGCGCGCAAGCTTTATGTGGAGCTGCAAAAAGAACAGGAACTCGCGAGGCAGATCGAAGTCGAGTGGGGTCAGCTGCAGCTCGAGCAAAGCACCTGGGCGATGCACTCGCGCATCGAGAAAATAGCGAGCGGCCAACTCATGATGCACGTGCCGCCGCCGTCCCGCGTGCAGGTGGTCCCGCCAGAGCCGGCGCAATGAATACCGTCACGCAGGCAATGCCCCTCATGCTGCCGGTCTGGCGCTCGCGCGCGGTCCTGTTACTGCTGCTGAGCGCGTTCGGCGTGCTGATCGGGCGCGCGCTCTACCTGCAGGGGCTCAACAACAGTTTCCTGCAGCAAAAAGGCGAATCGCGTTACAGCCGTGTGATCGAACTCTCCGCCACGCGCGGCGTGATTACCGATCGCAACCAAGAGCTGCTTGCAATTTCGACGCCGGTCGAGGCGGTGTGGGCAAGTCCTGCCGATATCGAAATTTCACCCGTACAGCTCAAGCTTCTCGCGCGGTTGCTCGAACTCGATGTCGCCGAAATCGAAAGGCGGCTGGCTGATACCAGGCGCGAGTTCGTGTATCTGAAGCGCACGCTGCCGCCGGAGCAGGCGGCGAAAGTGGTCGAGCTCAACATACCCGGGGTGTTTCTGCAGCGCGAATATCGCCGCTATTATCCGGGCCGGGAATACACCGCGCACCTGATCGGCTTCACCGACATCGATGACAAGGGCCAGGAGGCGCTCGAGCTGGCGTTCGATGCGCAGCTCGCCGGCAAGCCGGGCAGCCGCCGCGTGATCAAGGACCGTCTCGGCCGCATCGTGGAAGACATCGGGAGCATCCGCACGCCGCAGCACGGACGCGATCTGCGGCTTTCGATCGACGCCAAGATTCAGTACCTCGCGTATCGCGAACTAAAGAATGCGGTTGCCGCGAATCAAGCCAAGGCCGGCGGCATCGTGGTGCTCGATGTCAGGACCGGCGAAGTGCTGGCGATGGTGAACCTGCCGTCGTATAACCCGAACAACCGCGGCAAGCTCGATCCCACGCACACCCGCAATCGCGCCGTTACCGATTTATTCGAGCCCGGCTCGACCTTGAAGCCGTTCACCGTCGCGGTGGCGATCGAAACCGGAATGGTCACGCCGGATACGGTGATTCAAACCGCGCCGGGGCAACTCTCCATCGGCAAAGCGACGATCCGTGATGTGCACCCCTTGGGCGCGCTCACGGCGGCGCAGGTGATCCAGAAATCGTCCAATGTCGGCGCTGCCAAGATGGCGCTGGCGCTGCCGTCAGAAACGCTGTGGAACATATTTCACAAGGTTGGCTTCGGCGCGCCGCCGCACTCGGGATTTCCGGGCGAGGTGTCGGGCAGACTGCGCCCGCACGCGAGCTGGCGGCCGATCGAGCAGGCAACGATGGCCTACGGACACGGCATCTCGCTCAGCCTGCTGCAGCTCGCCCGCGCTTATCTGGTGTTTGCGAGCGACGGTGAAATCAAACCCGTGACGCTGGTAAAGAGCGATACGCCGGGTGAAAACACGCGCGTAGTCACATCCGAAACTGCGCTGGAGGTGCGTCGAATGCTCGAACTGGCGGTGCGGCCCGGGGGTACCGCGCCGCTCGCGCAAGTAGCGGGTTATCGCGTCGCCGGCAAGACCGGTACCGCACACAAGCTCGAAGGCGCGAGCTATGCGGCCAACAAGTACGTCGCTTCGTTCATTGGTTTTGCGCCGGCGTCCGAGCCGCGGCTGATCGTCGCCGTGATGATCGATGAGCCCCAGGCCGGCCGTTATTACGGCGGCACCGTCGCAGCACCCGTGTTCAGCAAGGTCATGGCGGGCACATTGCGACAGCTCGGGATCGAACCCGACGCCCCGCTCAATAACGTGGTGCTGCCGCCGCCGAACACGCCGGAACTGCGCGAGGGGGTATGAGAGCCGGATTCGGAAATCTCGATTCAAAGTCCGGCGCGAAAACCGCCGGGATCGATGTGCGCGCGATCGATCAGCTCGGCATCAAGCGGCTGACCACCGACAGCCGGCGCGTGAAGCGTGGCGACACCTTTGTCGCTTATCCGGGCGAGTCGCTGGATGGCCGGAGCTACATTGCGCGGGCCATCGCGAACGGTGCCGGCTCGGTGCTGTGGGAGCAGCGCGGTTTCGAGTGGAAACGTGCGTGGCGGGTGCCGAATCTCGGTGTTGCCCATTTGCGCGCTCGTGCCGGCGTGATCGCGAGCCATGTTTACGATCTTCCGAGCACGCGGTTGTGGATGATAGGCGTGACCGGCACCAACGGCAAGACGACGTGCAGCCAATGGATCGCGCGCGCGCTCAATGACTGCGGTGCGCGCACCGCAGTGATCGGCACACTCGGCTACGGCATGCGCGGAACGTTGCAACCGCTCGCCAATACGACGCCCGACGCGGTGTGGCTGCAGGCGCAGCTAGCGGCGCTGGCGCGGCGCGGCGCGCAGGCCGTGAGCATGGAGGTATCGTCGATCGGAATCGATCAGGACCGTATTGCCGGCGTGCATTTCGACGTTGCGCTGTTTACCAATTTGACGCGCGACCATCTCGACTACCACCGCACGATGCACCGCTACCGCATCGCAAAAGCGCGGCTTTTTGAATGCGCGTCGCTCAAGCACGCGGTGCTCAATCTCGATGACGGTTTCGGCGTCGAACTCTCGCGGCGCATCCCGCGCCGCGGCCTCGACGTGCTCGGCTACGGTTTTGGAACCGCAGCCGGGGCAGCGCGGCGGCTGCCGCGCGTGATCGGCAGGAATCTTGCAACGGGTGCTGCCGGCATGCGCTTCGAAGTCGCGACGCCGTGGGGCGCGGCTACCGTCGAGAGCCCGGTGATCGGACGCTACAACGCGTCCAACCTGTTGGGCGTGCTCGCAGTGCTGCTCGCCAGCGGCATTACGCTCAAGGATGCGGTGGCAGTCGTGGCGCGTCTCACTGCCGTTCCCGGGCGGTTGCAGAAAGTCGGCGGCGGCCGCCGGCCACTGGTTGTCATTGACTATGCTCACACGCCGGATGCGCTCGAGCAGGTGTTGCTCGCGCTGCGCGAACTGATCGATGATTACGCCTTGCGCCTCATCTGCGTGTTTGGTTGCGGCGGCGACCGCGACCGCGGCAAGCGGCCGCTGATGGGAGATATTGCGACGCGGCTCGCCGACAGCGTGGTTGTCACCAGCGACAATCCGCGCGGCGAGGAACCGCTGGCCATCATCGGCGAAATCCTCGGCGGCGTGCGTCAGATCAGGCAGAAGTTAGCGGCCGCGAAAAACCGCCGGGTTGCGATTCGCCACGCGATCGCGCAGGCGCGGCGAGGCGACATCGTGCTGATCGCCGGCAAAGGTCATGAAGCCTACCAGGAAACGAAGGGCGTCAAGCGGCCGTTCAGCGACGTGGAGGCCGCTCGAGCCGAGCTCAGAAAATGGGGCGCATCGTGATGCGCTTGTCACAGGCAGCGCAAGCGCTTGGCGTGCCGTTCGTGGGCCGCGACGTGGAATTCACCGCGGTCAGCACCGACAGCCGGGCGGTCAGGCATGGCGACCTGTTCGTTGCCCTCAAGGGCGAGCGATTTGACGGCCATGGGTTTGTCGCACAGGCCGCCGCCGCCGGTGCGGCTGCAGCAATGGTCGAGCCGGGACGGGATTCGGGATTCGGGATTCGGGATTCAACGCTGCCGCTGATTGCAGTGACGGACACGCAGCTGGCGTTGGGCAAGCTCGCGCAGCACTGGCGCCGCCAGTTTGACATACCGCTGATTGCGTTGACCGGCAGCAATGGCAAAACCACCGTCAGGGAAATGCTCGCAGCGATTCTGCGCGAAGTGGTCAAGCCCGGGTCCCAGGTCCCGAGTCCCAAATCCCGGGTGTTAGCCACCCGCGGCAATCTCAACAACCACATCGGCGTGCCGCTGTCGCTGCTCGAGTTGCGGCGCGAGCACCGCTACGCGGTGATCGAAATGGGAATGAACCACGCCGGTGAAATCAGCTACATCACGCGACTCGCCGAGCCCGACGTGGCGCTGATCAATAACGCCGGACTCGCGCACATCGAATTTCTCGGCTCGACCGAGGCAATCGCGCGCGCCAAAGGCGAGATCTTCGAAGGGCTGAAAGCCGACGGCGTCGCGGTGATCAACGCGGATGAGCCCTACGCGCCGCTGTGGCGCGAACTCGCCGCCGGCAGGAAGCAGCTCGAGTTCGGGCTCGAGGCCAGTGCCGCGGTGAGCGCGAGCTACCGCATGCGCGATCTTGACAGTGAAATCATACTCAAGACGCCGCTCGGCGAAGCGCGCGCGGTGGTGCCGGCGCCGGGGCTGCACAACGTCAGAAATGCGCTCGCCGCGAGTGCCGCGGCAACCGCGCTGCAGGTGCCGATCGCGGTGGTGGCCGCGGGCCTCGCACGCTTCCCCGGCGTCAATGGCAGGTTGCAGCGGAAGATCGGCCTGCACGGCGCGACGCTGATCGACGACAGCTACAACGCGAACCCCGATTCGACGCGCGCCGCGATCGCGGTGCTGGCGCAGATGCCCGGCACCCGGCTGCTGGTTCTGGGCGATATGGGCGAGCTCGGCCCGCAGGCGGCTGCGTTGCACGCCGAGGTCGGCGCGTTCGCGCGCGCTGCGGGTGTTGATCGATTGTTGACGCTGGGAGAGCTCGCCGCGCAGGCGTCGCAGGCGTTCGGCGCCGGCGCGCGCCATTTTCCGCGCATCGAGGAGCTGCTCGCGGAAATCGAGAATGCACTTGCGCCGGGCGTGACGGTGCTGGTCAAAGGCTCGCGCTTCATGCGGATGGAACGGGTTGTGAAAAGCTTTGAACGATGAGTGATGAACAATGAGCGATGAACGAAAACAGGCCCGGATCGAGCCGTTTCGCGCTCATCGTCCCGCGTTCGTCGTTATGGGGCGACCATGCTGCTAGAACTCGCGCAATGGCTGGCGAAAGACATCCGCGCGTTCAACGTGTTCAGCTACATCACGCTGCGCGCGGTGCTCGCGTGCCTGACCGCGCTGCTCATCACTTTTGCGGTCGGGCCGGTGATGATACGCAGACTGACCTCGTACAAGATCGGCCAGGCAGTGCGCGACGACGGTCCGCAATCGCACCTGCCCAAAGCCGGCACGCCGACCATGGGCGGCGCGCTGATCCTGGTCGCGGTCGTGGTGACGACGCTGTTGTGGGCCGATCTCAAGAACCGCTCCGTGTGGGTGGTGCTGGCGGTAACGCTCAGTTTCGGTGCCGTGGGCTGGATCGACGATTACCGCAAGGTCGTGCGCCGCGATCCGAAAGGGCTCACGGCAAGAGTCAAGTTCGCGTGGCAGTCGCTGATCGGCATCGTCGCTGCGTTTGTCATCGCATTCAGCACCAACCTGCCGGCACAAACCGAATTCATCCTGCCGTTCTTCAAGAACATCGCTTATCCGCTCGGCGCGATCGGGTTCATCGTCATGACTTACTTCGTGATCGTCGGCACCAGCAATGCGGTGAACCTGACCGACGGCCTCGATGGTCTCGCGATCATGCCGACCGTCATGATCAGCGCCGCGCTCGGCGTGTTCGCGTACGTCGCTGGTCACGCGGTGTTTTCCCGGTATCTGGGTTTCCCGTACATTCCTGGCGCGGGCGAGCTCACGGTGTTCTGCGGCGCGCTCGCCGGCGCCGGGCTCGCATTCTTATGGTTCAACGCCTATCCGGCGGAAGTGTTCATGGGGGATGTCGGCGCGCTCGCGCTGGGCGCTGCACTCGGCACCATCGCGGTGATCGTGCGGCAGGAAATCGTGTTGTTCATCATGGGCGGCGTGTTCGTGGTTGAGACGCTGTCGGTGATGCTGCAGGTGGCATCGTTCAAGCTGACCGGCAAGCGCATCTTCCGAATGGCGCCGCTGCATCACCACTACGAATTGAAAGGCTGGAAAGAGAACCAGGTCGTCGTCCGTTTTTGGATCATCACCATGATGCTGGTGCTGGTCGGACTTTCGACCTTGAAATTACGGTGAGCTTGCGCCTCACGGTAAATGGCGATGCTGGAATTGAAAGGAAGCAAGGTCCTCGTGCTCGGACTCGGTGACACCGGATTGTCGATGGCGCGCTGGCTCACGCGGCACGGCGCGTGCGTGTCGGTCGCCGACACGCGCGCCGATCCGCCGCATGCAGGCGAACTCGGCCGCGAGCTTCCCGAGGTCGCTCTCGCGTGCGGCGAATTCCGCGAAGCCGGCATGCATAAAGCCGACCTGATTGCGATCAGCCCCGGCGTCGATCGCCGCACGCCGGCGGTGGCGGCAGCGATCAAGCGCGGGGTGCCGGTAGTCGGCGACATCGAGCTCTTTGCGCGCGGGCTCGCGCAAGTCATCTCTCATCCCTCGCCCCTCGTCCCGCCGAGCATCCTCGGCATTACGGGCACGAACGGCAAGACCACGGTGACTCGCATGGCGGGCGATATCTGCGCGGCGGCAGGTCTCGACACCAAGGTTGCCGGCAACATCGGCACCCCGGCGCTGGAGGTGCTGACCGCAATCGAGAACGGCGGCGCGGTTCCTGACGCGGTCGTGCTTGAGCTCTCTAGCTTCCAGCTCGAAAGCACCGCGAGCCTCAATGCCGGTGCGGCAACGATGCTCAATCTCTCCCCCGACCATCTCGATCGTTACGACGGCATCAACGCCTATGCGGCGGCGAAAGCGCGCGTGTTCAATGGCAACGGTGCGCAGGTGCTCAATCGCGACGACGCGTTGAGCGGCGCCATGGCGCGGCCCGGCCGCATCGTCTACCGCTTTGGACTCGATGTGCCGCGCGAAAGCAATGAGTGGGGCTTGGTGCGGCGGGAGCGCCAGGTGTGGCTCGCGCGCGGCGACCGGACGTTGATGCCGACCGACGAATTGCCAGTCACCGGCATGCACAACGCGGCGAACGCGCTTGCCGCGGCCGCGTTGTGCCATGCGATCGGCATTGCTGAGGCGCCGATTACCGCGGCATTGCGCGCTTTCCGGGGTTTGCCGCACCGCGTGGAACAGGTCGCCGTGATCAACGGCATCACGTTTTATGACGATTCGAAAGGCACCAACGTTGGCTCGACCGTCGCGGCGCTGAACGGATTTGCGCGACCGGTAGTGCTGATCGCCGGTGGCGACGGCAAGGGCCAGGATTTCGCTCCGCTGCGCGCGCCGATTACGCGTCAAGCGCGAGCCGTGGTCCTCATCGGCCGCGACCGCGAGCGCATCGCGGCAGCGCTAGAAGGCTGCGGCGTGCCGCTCGAGCGAGCCGCCGATATGGAACAGGCAGTGCGAAAAGCCCTGGCGGTTTGCCGTGGCGGCGATGCAGTGCTGCTGTCGCCGGCGTGCGCGAGCTTCGACATGTTCCGGAACTACGTGCACCGCGGCGAGGTATTCGCGGCGGCGGTGCGTGCATTGGCGAGGCGCAAGCAGTGAAGAGTGACGAGCCCGAGAGGACGATAGGCCGCTAACGCAATGTTCTATACGGACGTTAAAAGCCGGCCGCCACTGGCGGAGTACGACCACGCGCTGCTGTGGAGCGGCGTGCTGCTGCTCGCACTCGGATTGGTGATGGTCTATTCATCGTCGATCGCGATTGCCGAAGGCAGCCGCGCGACCGGCCATCAGCCGACCTATTATCTGCTGCGGCACGCGGCGTTTCTCGCCTTCGGCCTGCTGGTCGCGACGGTCGCGTTCCAGTTCCCGCTGCGCTTCTGGCAGCAGGCAGCGCCCTATCTGTTTTTGCTCGGCGCCGGATTGCTCGTGCTGGTGCTGGTGCCCGGTGTCGGACGCGAGGTCAACGGCAGCCAGCGCTGGTTGTCGCTGTATCTGTTCAACCTGCAGCCTTCCGAGCTGATGAAGCTGTTCGTGGTGCTGTATGCCGCCGACTACATCGTGCGCAAGGCACCCTACAGGCACAGCCTGAGCAAAGGCTTTCTGCCGCTTTTTGCGGTGATGCTGGTAATCGGCTGGCTGCTGCTGCGCGAGCCCGACTTCGGCGCACTCGCGGTGATCAGCGTGATCGCGATGGGCGTGCTGTTTCTCGGCGGCCTCACCTGGCGGCTGTTTGCCGTCCTCTTCGCGATGCTGGTTGCGGGCCTCTTGCTGCTGGTCTGGATTTCGCCGTATCGCATGCAGCGCGTGACCGGCTTCATGGACCCGTGGGCCGATCCGTTCGGCAAAGGCTATCAGCTTTCGCATGCGCTGATCGCATTCGGTCGCGGCGAATGGTTTGGCGTCGGCTTGGGCGGCAGCGTCGAGAAACTGTTCTATCTTCCCGAAGCGCACACCGATTTTCTGCTCGCAGTGACCGCCGAGGAGCTTGGCTTTGCCGGTATCGCGGCGGTGATCGTGATGTTTGCGATTATCGTCGTGCGTGCGTTCGCGATCGGCCGCCAGGCGGCTGCGCTCGAGCGCCACTTTCCGGCGCTGGTCGCGCACGGCATCGGCCTGTGGATCGGCGTGCAGGCGATCATCAACATGGGCGTCAACATGGGCGTGCTGCCGACCAAGGGCCTGACGCTGCCGCTCTTGTCATTCGGCGGCAGCGGCATCGCCGCCAACTGCTGCGCGCTCGCGATACTGCTGCGCGTAGACTGGGAAAACCGCCAGCTCATGAGGGGGCTCGCGGTATGAACGCCTCACGCCTTACGCCTCACGCTTCCCGAACCCTGTTGATCATGGCGGGCGGCACCGGAGGCCACATCTTCCCGGCGTTAGCGGTGGCCGAGAACCTGCGCGCGCAGGGCTGGAACATCGTCTGGCTCGGAGCTAGGGCCGGCATGGAAGCCACGCTGGTCGCACCGCGTGGGTATGTGATGGCGTGGATCAGCATGTCGGGCGTGCGCGGCAAGAGCTTCGCGCGGATGCTGGTGTTGCCGCTGCAATTGCTGATCTCATTCTGGCAAAGCGCACGCGCAATATTTGCACACCGTCCCGATGTCGTGCTTGGCATGGGCGGCTACGCCTCGTTCCCGGGCGGCATAATGGCGTCGCTGTTTGACCGGCCGCTTGCGATCCACGAGCAGAATTCAGTCGCGGGGCTCGCCAACCGGGTGCTTGCCAGGCTCGCCGACCGCGTGCTCGTCGGCTTTCCCGATACCTTCAGCGCAGCAGCCACGGTGATCTGGACAGGGAACCCGGTGCGCAGCGAAGTCGCGGCGATCGCCGCGCCCGACGAGCGCTATCGCGCGCGCTCCGGTCCGCTGCGGCTCACCGTGATGGGTGGCAGCCTCGGCGCGCAGGTGCTCAACGAAACCGTGCCGCAGGCGCTCGCGCTGCTGCCGGCGGCCGGGCGCCCGCTGGTCACCCATCAAGCGGGCGCGCGTCAGCTGGCCGCGGCCGAAGCCAGCTATCAGCGTGCGGGCGTTACCGCCACGCTCATGCCGTTCATCACCGACATGGCGGCGCAATATGCAGAGTCGGACCTGATCATCTGCCGTGCCGGCGCATCGACTATCGCTGAACTCGCCGCCGCGGGCATCGCGAGCGTGCTCGTGCCGTTTCCGCATGCGGTCGACGATCATCAGACCTGCAACGCGCGCTTTCTCGCCGAGCGCGGCGCGGCTGTGCTGGTGCCGCAATCCGAGCTTACGCCGCAGAAGCTCGCCGGGTTGCTGCGCGGCTTCACGCGCGACGCGCTGCTCGTGATGGCGCAGAAAGCGCGCGAGGCAGCGAAACCAGAGGCAACGCAGGCGGTAGCGCAAATATGTATGGAACTGGCGGCATGAGCGATGAAGTACAAAGTTAAACGCGTGCATTTTGTAGGGATAGGCGGCTCGGGGATGAGCGGCATCGCCGAAGTTCTGCTCAATCTCGGCTTCGAGGTGAGCGGCTCGGATCTCAATGACAACGCGGTGACGATGCGCTTGCGCGCCCTGGGCGCGAAAGTGGTGCAAGGCCACGTGGCGGACAACATTGCCGCGGTTGACGCAGTGGTGGTGTCGAGTGCAGTGAAGGACGACAACCCGGAAGTGGTCGCAGCGCGTGCCCACAAGATCCCGGTGGTGCCGCGCGCAATGATGCTTGCCGAGCTGATGCGCCTGAAGCAGGGCATCGCGGTTGCCGGCACGCACGGCAAGACCACGACCACGAGCCTAGTCGCAAGCGTACTCGCCGAAGCCGGCATGGATCCGACGTTCGTGATCGGCGGCCGGCTCGAAGCAGCGGGGTCGCACGCCAAGCTCGGCAGCGGCGAGTTCATCGTGGTCGAGGCCGATGAGTCGGACGCGTCATTCCTCTATCTCGCGCCGGTGCTGGCGGTGGTCACCAACATCGACGCGGACCACATGGAAACCTATGGCCACTATTTCGGGCGGCTGCGCCAGGCATTTCTCGATTTCGTGCAGCACCTGCCGTTCTATGGCACCGCGGTGCTGTGCGTCGACGACCCCAACGTACGTGAAATTATGCCGGCGGTGACCAAGCCGATCACGACGTACGGTCTGTCGGTGAGCGCTCAAGTCCGCGCGATCGACGTGCGGGCCGACGCCGGGCGGATGCGCTTTCTCGTGGTTCGCAGCGATGCGCGCGGCGCACGGCTGCCGGACCTCGAGGTCATGCTCAATCTCGCCGGCACGCACAACGTGCTGAATGCGCTCGCTGCAATCGCGGTCGGCATGGAAGTCGGCGCGCCGGATGCCGCGATCGTAACGGCGCTTGCTGATTTCAAGGGCGTCGGGCGGCGCTTCCAGCGCTATGGCGACATTACGCTGCCAGGCGGTGTGCGCTACACCCTGATCGACGACTACGGCCATCACCCCGCCGAAATGGCGGCGACGCTTGCTGCAGTGCACGGGGCGTTTCCGGGGCGGCGCGTGGTGCTCGCATTCCAGCCGCACCGCTACACGCGCACCCGCGACTGCTTCGAGGATTTTGTGAAGGTGCTTTCCACAGTCGAGGCGCTGCTGCTCGCCGAAGTCTACGCCGCAGGCGAGGCGCCGATCGTCGCGGCCGACGGACGCGCGTTGGCGCGCGCAGTGCGGGTGCAGGGCAAGGTGGAGCCGGTTTTCGTGGAGCAGGTCGCAGACCTTCCTGCGGCGATCCACCACGCGGTCAGGAACGGCGACGTGGTGGTGATCATGGGCGCTGGCTCGATCGGCGGCGTTGCTGCGCAACTGGCGAAGAACGAACGATAAATAATGAATACGAACAACGAACAACGAACAACGAGCAACGAACGATGAGTGACAAGCGCAAGGTGAAAACGAGGAGTTTGTTGAGCATGCGCCTCACGCAATTATGGACATGAGCGAGCACACAAAAGCCGGGATGCACGGGCTGCGCGGTGAGTTGCGGCGCAATGAGCCCATGGCGCGTCATACCAGCTGGCGCGCGGGCGGCTGTGCCGACCGCGCTTATATTCCGGCCGATCTCGACGATCTGCGCGCGTTTCTCGCGTTGCTGCCCCAGCACGAGCCGGTGGTTCTGGTTGGGCTCGGCAGCAACCTGCTGGTGCGCGACGGCGGCGTGCGCGGCACGGTGATCTTCACGCATGGTGTGCTGAACCGGATACGCGTGGAGCCGAAGGATGCCGGCGGTGCAGGGGATCATGGAGTAGGCACCGAGGTCGCATGCGAAGACCGCCACACGCCTCACGTCCCACGCTACACGATTTTCGCGGAAGCCGGCGTGCCTAGCCCCAAGCTGGCGCGCTTTGCCGCCATGCATGAGCTGGGTGGCGCCGAATTCATGGCCGGCATTCCCGGCACCGTCGGTGGCGCGCTGGCGATGAACGCCGGCTGCTACGGCGGCGAGACCTGGCGTATCGTCGCGAGCGTCACCACCGTCGACCGCGCGGGCCGGCTACGCCAGCGTACACGCGCCGATTATGACATCGGCTACCGGACGGTCGTTTTGAAACTCACGCCTCACGAGGAATGGTTTGTCGCCGCGCGCTTCATGCTGCCACGCGGCGACAGCGCGAAGGCGCGCACGACGATCAAGCTTCTGCTCGAGCGGCGCACCGCGACACAGCCGCTCAATCAGCCCAACGCCGGATCCGTATTCCGCAACCCGCAGGGCGATTACGCCGCGCGCCTGATCGAAGCGTGCGGGCTCAAGGGTTATGCGCTCGGCGGCGCGATGATTTCCGGGCAGCACGCGAATTTCATCGTCAACACCGGCAACGCGCGCGCCGCCGACATCGAGGCATTGATCGAGGCCGCGCGCGGCGCGGTAAAGCAGGAATTCGGCATCGACCTCGAGCGCGAAGTGAAGATCATCGGAGAGGCGTGAGGTGAGTGTTCACGATTTTGGAAAAGTCGCAGTCTTGATGGGCGGGCGCGCCGGACTCGGCGGGCGCAGCCTGGGGCGGGCAGGCGCGCAGGGCCGCTCAGGGGACTCGATGTGCCAGCGAGGTGGCGCATGAGTCACTTCGGAAAGGTCGCGGTCTTGATGGGCGGCCGTAGCGCCGAGCGCGAGATTTCACTGATGTCGGGCCAAAACGTGCTTGCAGGTCTGCGTCGCCAAGGCGTCGACGCGCACGCTTTCGATCCGGCCGAACGTCCGGTGTTCGAACTCAAGAGCGACGGCTACGAGCGCGCGTTCATTGCGCTGCACGGGCGCTATGGCGAGGATGGCACGGTGCAGGGCGCGCTCGAGTTGATGGAAATCCCGTATACCGGCAGTGGCGTGATGGCTTCCGCGTTGTGCCTCGACAAGCTGCGCGCCAAGCTGGTGTGGCTCGCCTGCAACGTGCCGACGCCGCGGCACGAGGTGCTGAACGCGCGCAGCGACTGGGCGGCAGTGGCGAGCAGGCTTGGGCTGCCGCTGATCGTAAAGCCGGTGCACGAAGGGTCTAGTCTCGGACTCACCAAGGTGGCCACCGTCGAAAAACTGGCGCCTGCTTACGAGCTCGCGGCGAAGTACGACACCTGGGTAATCGCCGAGGAATTCATTGCCGGACGCGAACTCACCGCCGGATTTGTCGGCGCGCAGGCGCTGCCGCTCGTCCGGATCGAAGCGCCACAGGGCAATTACGACTACCAGCACAAGTATTTCAGCGACGCAACCGAATACCACTGCCCGTGCGGCTTGTCGACCACGCAGGAGCAGCAGTTGCAGGCGCTGGTGATGCGCGCAGTCGAAGCGCTCGGCTGCGGCGGCTGGGGGCGCGCCGACCTGATGCTGCGCGACGACGGCAAGCCTTTTTTGCTCGAGATGAATACCTCGCCCGGCATGACTGCGCACTCGCTCGTGCCGATCGCGGCACGTGCCGCCGGCATCGAGTTCGACCACCTCGTGGTCCGAATACTGGAGTTGGCTCATGTCGGTTAAGCGCAGCGTAACGGCCGGCTCTGAACTCGTGACTCACGTCTGCGAAAGCCATGTGGGATAAGCCGGACATTCTGAACGCAATCGCGGGCCTGCTGTTCGCTGCTGCGTTGCTGCTTGCGGCGTACGGCAGCGTGCACTACGTCGTGCGGCTGCCGGTATTTCCGCTGCGCGAGGTGCGCATCGATGGAGAACTTGCGCACATAACGCGCGAGCAGCTTGAGACGCTCGCCAGGCGCGAAGTCAAGGGCAATTTCTTTACACTCGATCTGGCAGAGGCGCGCGCCGCATTCGGGACACTGCCGTGGGTGCGCAAGGTCGATGTGCGCCGCCAGTGGCCGGACCGGCTGGACGTCGCGCTTGAAGAGCACGTGCCGCTTGCCCGCTGGGGCAATACGGCGCTCGTCAACACTCACGGTGAAGTTTTTGCCGCCGCGTATGACGCGCCAATGGCCGGCTCCACGGTCGCATCCCCTAAAGGGGCCCCTGTTCCGCCCTCCGACGGCGCGCCCATTCCACTTTTCATCGGGCCGCCGGAGAGCGCCAAGGAGGTCGCGATTCAGTATGGTTATTTCCTGCGCCGGCTGGCCACCATCGGACAAGTGCCGGTGGAAGTCCGGGTATCGCCGCGCCGCGCGTGGCAGGTCCGGCTCGCGAGCGGGCTTACGCTGAAGCTGGGACGCGAGCGTATCGAAGCCCGGCTCGACCGTTACATCGCAGTCTATGACCGCACCCTCGGCCGGCTGCAGCGCAAGCTCGATTACGTCGACCTGCGCTATCCGAACGGTTTTGCGGTGCGCATACCCGAATTGAGACGCGAACCGCAGCACCAGCGCCGCCGCGGCAAGGCCGCGCGCGATCTTACGCAAGTCCAGGGGAACCGATGAGCAAGGCCAAGGAAAACAAGAACCTGATCGTCAGTCTCGATATCGGCACCTCGAAGATCGCTGCGATCGTCGCCGAAGCGAGACCGGGCGGCGGCTTCGAGATCATCGGCATGGGCAGCCATCCGTCGAAAGGCCTCAAGAAGGGTGTGGTCGTCAATATCGAAGCAACGGTCAATGCGATCCAGCGCGCGCTCGAAGAGGCCGAGTTGATGGCGGACTGCAAGATCAGCGAGGTTTATACCGGGATTGCCGGCAGCCACATCAAGAGCATCAATTCGCGCGGCATGGTCGCAATCAAGGACCGCGAGGTGACCCAGCAGGATGTTGAGCGCGTGATCGAAACCGCGAAGGCGATCCCGATCCCGACTGACCAGCAGGTGCTGCATATCCTCAATCAGGAATTCATCGTCGACGGCCAGGGCGACGTGCGCGAGCCTCTCGGCATGAGCGGCGTGCGGCTCGAAGTCAACGTGCACATCGTAACCGGCGCGGTGTCGGCAGCGCAGAACATCATCAAGTGCGTGCGGCGCTGCGGACTCGAGGTGCGCGATTTGATCCTGCAGCCGCTGGCCTCCGCGACCGCGGTGGTGTCGGAAGACGAAAAAGATCTTGGCGTGTGCCTGGTCGACATCGGCGGCGGCACCACCGATATCGCCGTGTTCACCCAGGGCGCGATCCGCCACACCGGCGTGATCCCGATCGCGGGCGACCAGATCACCAACGACATCGCGATGGCGCTCAGAACGCCGACCAAGGACGCGGAAGACATCAAGCAGCGCTACGGCTGCGCGTTGAGGCAGCTCGCTGATCCGCAGCACATGGTCGAGGTGCCGGGAATCGGCGAGCGTGGGCCGCGTCAGTTGTCGCGCCAGACGCTGGCGGAAGTGATCGAACCGCGCACCGAGGAGCTGTATTCGCTGGTGCAATCGGAGCTGCGCCGCTCCGGCTACGAGGATTTGCTGTCATCAGGCATCGTCATCACCGGCGGCTCGAGCTCGATGCAGGGCATGGTCGAACTCGGCGAAGAAATTTTTCACATGCCGGTGCGCGTCGGCCAGCCGCAATACCACGGCGCGCTGTCGGAAGTCGTGCGCAATCCGCGCTACGCGACCGCGGTCGGCCTGTTGCTGCTCGGGTCGCAGCAGCAACGTCAGTATGAATTAACACAAGCACAGATCGGGTCGCTGCAGGGCCTGATCGAACGCATGAAGAGCTGGTTCAAGGGGAATTTTTGAAGGATAGAAGAAAGAATGGGTGAGCATCGGATCATAAGCCCGGCAGCAACGGGAACGGCAAATTTCGCGAGCTTTGTTTCTATTTCAGCCACAGGAGGTAACTATGTTTGAAATCATGGAAGTACCGTCACAGGAAGCGGTAATCAGGGTAGTAGGGGTTGGCGGTTGCGGCGGCAATGCGGTCGATCACATGATCGCCAACGGGGTGAACGGCGTCGAGTTCATCTGCGCCAACACCGACATGCAGGCGCTGAAGCGCTGCCAGGCGCGCACCCAGCTGCAGCTCGGCGCCAACGTCACCAAGGGGCTCGGCGCTGGCGCCAATCCCGAGGTCGGCCGCCAGGCGGCAATGGAAGACCGCGAGCGCATCATCGAGCTGCTCGCGGGCACCGACATGCTGTTCTTGACCGCGGGCATGGGTGGCGGCACCGGAACGGGAGCGGCCCCGGTGGTGGCTGAAATCGCGCGCGAGCTGGGTATCCTCACTGTCGCGGTGGTGACCAAGCCGTTCGCGTTCGAGGGCAAGCGTCAAAGAATCGCGCAGGAAGGGCTCGAAGCGCTGGCGCAGCAGGTCAATTCGCTGATCGTGATCCCCAACGACAAATTGATGCAGGTGCTCGGCAATCAGGTCACTCTGGATGAAGCGTTCCGCGCCGCCAACGAAGTGTTGCACGGCGCGGTCGCGGGCATCGCCGAAATCATCAGCTGCCCGGGGATGATCAACGTCGACTTCGCCGATGTGAAGACGGTGATGTCGGAAACCGGCATGGCGATGATGGGCTCGGCCAAGGCCGCGGGAACCGACCGTGCGCGCATGGCGGCGGAACAGGCGGTCGCATGCCCGCTGCTCGAGGACATCGACATCGCCAACGCGCGCGGCGTGCTGGTCAACATTTCGGCAAGCAAGTCGCTGTTCCAGTTGCAGGAGATGTACGACGTGATGGATGTGATCAAGGCGTTTGCTGCCGAATCGGCGACGGTGATCGCAGGCACCGTCTATGAGGAAGACCTCGAAGACAACCTGCGCGTCACGATCGTCGCGACCGGGCTGGGCAAGTCAACTACGCGCGCGCAGCCGAAACCGCTGACCGTAGTGATGCAGGCGACCGGCACCGACGGCGCATCCGCCTCCGGGGCGGTCAATTACGAGGAGCTCGATCAACCCGCGGTGATGCGGCGCAACCGCAGTCAGACCATCGAGGCGATGCAGAAATCGGGAGTCGAGATGCTGGATATCCCGGCATTTCTGCGCAAACAGGCCGATTAAGTAACTCGCGTCGGCGAGGAGCTGCCTGCCCGCGGTCAAAAGCCGGGTGCATCAGCTGCAAAGTTGTCAAAGCGCGACGGGTACGCAAGGAAGACAGTTATTCATGCCGCTTGTTCTACGCGTCGTTGCGGCAATGATTCTGTCGTACGCTGGCGCCGCAGATGCGGCGCTGGGCCGCGCCGGTTTCGCCGGCCGCGTGTCGGCCGTGATAAAATATGCATGGGCAGCGTGAAAAATCGAAGAGTTAATCCGTGATCAAGCAGCGTACGCTTAAGCATATCATCCGCGCCACCGGTGTCGGCCTGCATACCGGCGAGAAGGTTTATATGACGTTGCGCCCGGCTGCGCCGAACACCGGCATTGTGTTCCGCCGCATCGATCTCGCGCAGCCGGTCGATATCAAGGCCGATCCGTATCATGTCGGCGACACCCGGCTTGCGTCGTGCCTCGAGCAAGACGGCGTGCGCGTATCGACTGTCGAGCACCTGATGTCGGCGCTTGCCGGTCTGGGGATCGACAATCTGTACGTCGACCTGTCGTCAGGCGAATTGCCGATCCTGGACGGCAGTGCCGGACCGTTCGTATTTCTGCTGCAATCGGCGGGCATCGAGGAGCAGCCGGCCGCGAAAAAATTCATCCGCATCCTCCAGCCGGTCGAAGTCAGTTCCGGTGACAAGTCGGCGCGTTTCGCGCCGCACCATGGATTCAAGATCGAGTTCAGCATCGATTTCGACCATCCGGTGTTTGAAAACTCGGCCCAGTCGGTGTGCGTTGATTTCGCAACGACCTCGTACGTAAGAGAAGTCAGCCGCGCACGCACTTTCGGCTTCATGCACGAAGTCGAGTGGATGCGCGGGCAGGGTCTGGCGCTCGGCGGGTCGCTCGACAATGCGATCGTGCTCGACGAATACCGTGTGCTCAATAACGACGGGTTGCGGTACGATGACGAATTCGTCAAACATAAAGTGCTGGATGCGATCGGCGACCTTTATCTGCTCGGCCATCCGGTGATCGGCATGTTCGCCGCGCACAAGTCTGGGCATGCGCTCAACAACGCGCTGCTGCGGCGCCTGCTGGAACGGGAAGAGGCGTGGGAGTACGTGAGCTTTGACCGCGCCGAAGACGCACCCGCCTGCGTCGCTTCCATCCAGCCTGCGCTCGCTTGATGTGTTTGTCCTGCGCGCCGTCGGCTTTCTGATACTGATTACCATCGGTGCCTCGCTGGTGACTTACCTGCTGACCCGGAACCGGCGTTACCTGACGTTCGCCTGGCAGGTGCTCAAATACGGTATGGTGATGGCGATAGTCGTGCTGACGTTCATGTTGCTCGAACGCCTGGTGCAGGTGATTTGATCGGGGTTCTGCGGCAGACTGATTTGTAGTTAACTCTTGCCGCGCTGGTGCGCCACCAGTTTGGTCAGCGCCTGCTTCAACGGCGAGTCCTCGAGGCCGGCCGCAAGGCGTTCCAAATTGTCAATTGTTTCAATGCTTAAGCGCGCACGTGCGCACCCTGCAACGGGCTGCGGTGCGGTTTCCTTGACTTGCACCTCGACCCGAATTGAAGTAACCTGCCATCCCAGTTTCTGGTAAAAAGTTAACAATCTAGGTAAGAGCTGCTTAACTTTCGCAGCAATCGCCGCATTTTCAGCCAACAGGAAAAGGGTTCCCGCGCGTAATTGCTTGACGCAGCACGCCTGGGTCAGCGCTTGTGGCGCGATTTCCAGGAATACCCGCTGCAGTTCAGCGATGCGCCGGGCCTCGTTGGCCAATTGACGCAAGCTGTTAGACGAATTGAGATAAAAATCGATCTTGTGCGCGGGCATGGCTGAGATTGTGAGGTAATGATGAACATAATTCTAGTCTCCGGAAAACTGACCAAGGCGCGGGCGCTGACGCTGACCACCCCGCATCTGGCGGCGTGCGCCGTCGCGGCGCTGCTCGGCGTGCTGGTTTTGGCGTTCGGGCTGCATTACTTCATGCTGCGCGATGCGTCCAGCGTCGGCGATCCGGTATTGACCGCCCAGGTCCTGAGCGCGCAACAGGAGCAGAACGAGAAAACGCAAAATTACCTGCGCAATAGCTTGAACGCGATGGCGTCCAAGCTCGGCGAGGTGCAGGCGCAGATGCTGAGGCTCGATACCCTCGGCGAGCGTCTCGCCAAGGCTGCCGGCTTCAAACCCCAGGAATTCATGTTCGACCAGGTGCCCGGGCGCGGCGGCGCGGTCTCCACGCTGCCGACTTACGATTTGTCGCTCGGCGACCTGAACCGCCAGGTCGATCTGCTTACCAAGCAGGTGGACGACCGCACCGAGAAGCTTGCCATCCTCGATTCGCTGATGATAGTCGACAGCGCAAAGAAAAAACTGCTGCCCTCGGCGTTGCCGATCGACGGCGGGTCGTTCTCATCGAACTTCGGCTGGCGCATCGACCCGTTCACCAGCAAACGCGCGTTTCACGAGGGGATAGACTTTATGGCTAAGTTCGGCACGCCCGCACGCGCGGCGGCCGGGGGCGTGGTGATCTCCTCGGAATTTCACCCTCAATATGGTAATATGGTCGAAATTGATCACGGCAACGGACTGATCACGCTTTACGCGCATCTGTCGAAACGCGACGTGAAAGTCGGCGATGTGGTGTTGAGCAGAGGAAAGGTCGGCGCAGTCGGCAGTACCGGACAATCGACCGGGCCGCACCTGCACTTCGAGGTTCGCCGGAATGGATCGCCGCTGAATCCGGTGCGCTTTCTTCGACTGCCTGGCTAGCGAGTTTTCGAATCGCGTCAGAAGGGGGTGGGGTGTTTCCCCACCCCCTTTTATTTAGGTAACTGACTTTTAACGAACCATGATTACCGGTCTGCTCAAGAAAGTCTTCGGCAGCCGCAACGAACGGCTGCTGCGGCAGTACATGCATTCGGTGCGCGCGATCAATGCGCTCGAGCCGGCAATCGCAAAGCTCTCCGACGACGCGCTCAAGGCCAAGACCGCCGAATTCAAGCAGCGCCATGCCAATGGCGAGGCCCTCGATGAGCTGCTGCCCGAGGCGTTCGCGGTGGTGCGCGAAACGGGCAAGCGCGTGCTCAACATGCGCCATTTCGACGTGCAGCTCGTCGGCGGCGTCGCGCTGCACCAGGGAAAAATCGCCGAGATGCGGACCGGCGAAGGCAAAACGCTGGTGGCGACGCTGCCCGCCTACCTCAATGCGCTCTCGGGCAAGGGCGTGCACATCGTGACCGTCAACGACTACCTTGCCAAGCGCGACGCGGAGTGGATGGGGCGCATCCACAGTTTTCTGGGGCTGACGGTCGGCGTGATCCTGTCGCAGATGGACCATGCCGACAAGCATGGCGCCTACGGCTCCGATATCACGTACGGCACCAACAACGAATTCGGCTTCGACTACCTGCGGGACAACATGGCGGCGAGCCCGTCCGAGCGCTACCAGCGCGGGCTCAACTACGCGATCGTCGACGAGGTCGACTCGATCCTGATCGACGAAGCGCGCACGCCCTTGATTATCTCGGGCCAGGCGGAAGACACCACCGAGCTTTACTACCGCATGAACGAGATCGCGCCGCGCCTGACGCGCCAGAAGGACGAAAACAGCCCGGGCGATTACAGCGTCGACGAGAAAGCGCACCAGGTCCTGCTGTCGGAGGCCGGCCACGAGCGCGCCGAGGCGTTGCTCGCGGAGAGCGGGCTGCTGCCGTTCGGGGGCAGCCTCTATGATCCTTCCAACATCAATCTGGTGCACCATCTCTACGCTGCACTGCGCGCGCACACGCTGTATCACCGCGACCAGCAGTATGTGGTGCAGGACGACGAAATCATCATTGTCGACGAATTCACGGGACGCTTGATGCCGGGGCGGCGCTGGTCGGACAGCCTGCACCAGGCGGTCGAGGCGAAGGAGGGCGTGGCGATCCAGCGCGAGAACCAAACGCTCGCCTCGATCACGTTCCAGAATTATTTCCGCATGTACGCGAAGCTCTCTGGCATGACCGGCACCGCCGACACCGAAGCCTACGAGTTCCAGCACATTTACCGCCTCGAGGTGATGGTGATTCCGACCCACCAGCCGATGATCCGCGAAGACCGCATGGATCAGGTCTACCAGACCATGCGCGAGAAGTACGACGCGGTGATCACGGACATCCAGGATTGCTGCGGGCGCAGCCAGCCAGTGCTGGTCGGCACCACTTCGATCGAGAATTCCGAGCTGCTGTCGAAGATGCTGGAAAAGGAGAAATTGCCGCACAACGTGCTGAATGCCAAGCAGCATGCGCGCGAGGCTGAGATCGTGGCGCAGGCAGGACGGCCGAAGATGATCACGATTGCCACCAACATGGCGGGCCGCGGCACTGACATCGTGCTCGGCGGCAATCCGGAGCCGGAAATCAACCAGATCCGCGCCGACGAAACACTCGATGGGGCCACCCAACAGCGGCGCGTCGAGGAAGTCCGCCACAGCTGGCAGAAGCTGCACAACCAGGTGGTCGCCGCCGGCGGGTTGCATATTATTGCAACCGAGCGCCATGAGTCGCGGCGCGTCGACAACCAGCTGCGCGGCCGCTCGGGACGCCAGGGCGACCCGGGCTCGAGCCGGTTCTACTTGTCGCTCGAAGATCCGCTGCTGCGGATTTTCGCCTCCGACCGCGTCGCGGCGATCATGCAGCGGCTCAAGATGCCGGACGGCGAGGCGATCGAGCATCCGTGGGTTACGCGCGCGATCGAAAACGCGCAGCGCAAGGTCGAAGCGCGCAATTTCGACATGCGCAAGCACCTGCTCGAGTACGACGACGTAGCCAGCGATCAGCGCAAGGCAATTTATGAATCGCGCAACCAGCTGCTCGAGGCGGCCGATATCTCCGAGCGCATTACTGCCATCCGCGCCGAAGTGATCAACGGCTTCATCACCCAGCACATCCCGCCCGAGAGCCTGGAAGAGCAGTGGGACATCGGCGGGCTCGAAAGAACGCTCGAGGCCGAGCTGCAACTCGAATTGCCGGTCAAGCAGTGGCTCGCGGACGAGGGCGACCTCGACGAGGACCAGCTGCGCGCGCGCATCGTCGATTACGCCAGCCGCAAGTACCAGGACAAGACCGCCGGCGTCGATTCGCAGGCGATGCGCCAGTTCGAGCGCGCCATCATGCTGCAAAGCGTGGACTCCCATTGGCGGGAGCACCTCGCGGCGCTCGACCACCTGCGCCAGGGGATACATCTAAGAAGCTACGCCCAGAAGACACCGACCCAGGAATACAAGAAAGAGGCGTTCGAGCTGTTCTCGCTGATGCTCGACCTGATCAACACGGAAGTCACCAAGATCCTGATGACCGTGCAGATCCGGAGCGAGGCCGAGCTGCAGCAAGCCGAGGAGCCCGAAGCGCCGACGAACGTGCGGTATCACCACGCCGACTACGACCAGGCACTGGAGCAGGCGGGCGCCGACGCCGAGGCGCCTGCTGCGGGGCAGACGTTCGTGCGGCAGGGGCAGAAAGTCGGGCGCAACGATCCGTGTCCGTGCGGCTCGGGCAAGAAGTACAAGCACTGCCACGGGAGGCTGACTTAGCGGGTGGCAGATCCGCGGCCGGTGACTTTTCTTGCGCGGCCAGGAAAAGTAACCAAAAGAAGACCGCCCCACTGAGCCGCCTTTCTCCGGGGTGTCCCTCGTTACTCGGCGGCGCAGAAGGGGAGAAGTCGGTAACGCGGCACGATATAATCTCGTCTCGCGCGCAACCAATCACTCTCATCACTCTCTTATGCCGGTTAATCTAGTTGCTCCTGATCCCAAGTCGCTTCTGCCGGTCGCCGGTGTTGCGCTGGGCGTTGCGGAAGCGAATATCCGCAAATCAGACCGCAAGGACCTGTTGGTGATCCGGCTCGATGACGGGGCGAAGGTCGCCGGCGTGTTCACGCAGAACCGCTTCTGCGCCGCTCCCGTGGTGGTCGCGCGCCAGCACCTGTCGACGCTTGATCCTGCCGCCTCGATACGCGCGCTGGCGGTAAATACCGGGAACGCCAACGCCGGCACCGGTAAGGACGGGCTTGCGCATGCGCGCCGGACCTGTGCAGGGCTTGCGGAATTGCTCGGCTGCGCCTCGGTCCAGGTGCTGCCGTTTTCGACCGGCGTTATCATGGAGCCGCTGCCAATCGAGCGCATCATCGCCGGCCTGCCCGCCTGCGTCGCCGATCTGCGGGAAGACAACTGGTTCGCTGCCGCGCAAGCGATCATGACCACCGACACGCTGCCCAAAGCGGCATCACGGCGGATCAAGATCGGTACTTCAACCGTAATCATTACCGGAATTGCCAAGGGCGCCGGCATGATTCATCCCAACATGGCGACGCTGCTCGGCTTTATCGCGACCGATGCGCGCGTGAGCCTGCCGTTGCTGAAGAGCGCCGTCGCGCACGCGGCCAAGCATACCTTCAACTGCATCACGGTCGATGGCGATACCTCGACCAACGATTCTTGCATGCTGCTCGCCAGCGGCAAGGCCGCCATGGACGAGCTTGGTGACGCGCGCAGTCCCGACTTCATTGCGTTGCGCGATGCGATCACTGAGGTCGCGACACGGCTCGCCCAGGCGATCGTGCGCGACGGCGAGGGCGCGACCAAATTCATCGCCATTCGCGTCGAAGGCGGCCGATCGGAGGATGAGTGCCGCAAGATCGGGTTTGCAATCGCGCATTCGCCGCTGGTCAAGACCGCTTTCTTTGCTTCCGACCCCAACCTGGGGCGTATCTTGGCGGCGATCGGTTATGCGGGGGTCACCGATCTCGACGTCGAGAAGCTCGATCTTTTCCTTGACGATGTGCTGGTGGCGCGGCGCGGCGGGCGGAACCCGAGTTACCAGGAGGCCGACGGCCAGCGCGTGATGAAGCAAAGTGAAATTACCGTGCGCGTCGTTCTAAACCGCGGTAGCTCGTCAGCTGTGCTCTGGACCTGCGATATGTCGCACGATTACGTCAGTATCAACGCCGACTACCGGAGTTAGAATCCCGCCATGGGCGATATTGACAAGCTGGTTCAACGCGCGGAGGCGCTGCTCGGACGCATCGAAAAGCTGCTGCCGGCCGCTCCGCTGCCGACCGACTGGAAAGCATCGATTGCGTTCCGTTGGCGCAAACGGGACGGCCGCGGCGTGATCGAAGCGGTCAGGCACGTCCACCAGATAAGCCTTGGCGATCTGCACGGGATCGACGGCCAGAAGAAAATCGTCGAGCAGAACACGCGCCAGTTCGTCGCAGGCTATCCCGCCAATAACGTGCTGCTGACCGGTGCGCGCGGTACCGGCAAGTCGTCGCTGATCAAAGCGCTCCTCAACAAATACGCGCCGCGGGGGCTGCGCGTGATCGAAGTCGACAAACAAGACCTCATCGACCTGCCCGAAATCGTCGATCATATCGACACCCGGGCAGAGCGCTTCATCCTGTTTTGCGACGACCTGTCGTTCGATGCCGATGAACAAGGCTTCAAAGCGCTCAAGGTCGTGCTCGATGGCTCGGTCGCGGCGGCCTCCGAAAACTGCCTGATCTACGCCACCTCGAATCGCCGCCACCTGATGCCGGAATACATGTCGGAAAACCTCGAAACCAAGCGCGTCGACGACGAAATCCATCCGGGCGAGACCGTGGAGGAAAAAATCTCGTTGTCGGAACGTTTCGGCGTCTGGGTGTCGTTCTATCCTTTTGACCAGGATCAGTACCTGGACATCGTCGCGCAGTGGCTTTCCCACTTCAAATTCCCTGGCGCCAGCGCCGATGCGGTGCGGCAGGCGGCGCTGCAATGGGCGCTGCAGCGCGGATCGCGCAGCGGCCGCGTGGCGTGGCAGTTTGCGCGCGATTGGTCCGGCAAGCTGAAGACAGAAGGCGCCAGGATCAAAAAGAAGGGATGAAGGATTCCGGCATCCAGCAAGCGAGCCGCATCGAGGTTGTCGCAGCGGTAATCTGCAACGAGCGCGATGAATTTCTGCTCGCGCAGCGGCCCGCCGGCAAGGCCTACGCCGGCTACTGGGAATTCCCCGGCGGCAAGGTCGAGAACGGAGAAACGGCGGCAGCAGCGCTCAGGCGCGAGTTGCACGAGGAGCTCGGTATCGATGCGATTACCGCCCACCCATGGCTCACGCGCGACTTCGACTATGCCCATGCCGCGGTGCGGCTGCGTTTTTTTCGCGTCATCGAGTGGGCGGGCAAGCTGCGTGGCAGGGAGCGGCAGAGATTCGTCTGGCAGTCGGTCCGTGCAATCACGGTGGCTCCGCTGCTGCCGGCCAACGGGCCGATCCTGCGCGCGCTCGAATTGCCGCATGCCTATGGGATTACCTGCGCCGGCGAGTTGGGCCGCGATGCATTCATGGGGCGGCTCGAACGGTCGCTGCAAAATGGCTTGCGGCTCATCCAGGTGCGCGAAAAGCAGCTCGCTGACGACGCGCTGCGCGCCTTTGCGTCGGAGGTCGTCGCGCTGGGCCGCCGCTTCGGCGCACGCGTGCTCGTCAACGGCAACGCCGGGATCGCCGCTCAGTCCCATGCTGACGGCGTGCATCTCACGGCGGCACAGTTGATGGCGGCAACTCGCCGTCCTGATTGCGAATGGTGCGGCGCGTCCTGCCACGACGCCAATGAACTCTCCCGCGCGCGCGAACTCGGAGCCGATTTTGTCGTGCTGGGGCCGGTCAACGCAACTCCCAGCCACCAGCGGGCGAAACTCCTGGGCTGGCAGCAATTCGCGCAGTTAATTCGCGATTATCCGTTGCCGGTGTATGCGCTCGGGGGCATGCGGCCTGGCGATCTTGGGCACGCGTGGAGTTGCGGCGCGCACGGCATCAGCATGATGCGGGCCGTGTGGTGAAAGCGTTCAGCCCGCCGCTGACGGTGGCTCCTCGCCCGATTCCGGCGCGGGCTCGAAGTCGTCTTGGCTGTCCTGCACCGGAATGCGGTAGTTTTCGCTCGCCCACGCGCCAAGGTCGATCAGTTTGCAGCGCTCGGAACAGAATGGACGGTAGCGGTTGGCGGTATCCCAACCCACGTTTCTGCCGCATTGCGGGCAAGTCACAAGGCGTCCGTTCATGATCCCGGTTATTGCGGTCAGACAGACCTACAGGTTACAGAAGGTCAAATCGAACTCGACGTCCGATTCGACGACCTTCGGGCGCTGCCCGCCTTCCTGCGTGGTAAAGCGGATGTTGAGCGCGTACTTGTTGGCGCTGATTTCGGGAACGCAGTGACATTCGGGGTGCAGCCGGATGCGCAGCATTTGTGCGGTGCGTCCCGCCATCATCTGCTGGTAGACGCCTTGGACCGCGGTATGGGTCGACAACTTGCCGCTTTCGCGCAGCAGCCGCAGCACGATCGCGAGGCCGTCCCGGAGCGACAGGAACGGTGCGAGCCAGTTCTCGAGATCGTGACGGCGCTGCACGGTCCCCTGGTGCAGCCAGTAATGATATGACGGCAGGTCGAACTCGCACACCCCGCCGGGTATGTTGGTGCGCTGTTTGATGCTCATCAGCCATTCGTTCTCGCGCAGCTCCTGACCAATCTTGCCCGACATCTGAAACAGTTTGGATGAGGCGCGGTCTACCTCCCACAGTATTCCGTCGAGCGCTTCCTGGGAGATTTCGGGGTTTTCGCGCAGCGCTTCAAGCGCGTGCTTCTGACGTTCGAGTTCCTGCAGCAGATCGGATTTGAGGTCGGCGCGCCCCGCGACTTCAAGTATCTCGAACAGGCACAGCAGGGCGACGTGATGTTCCCGCTGATCGGTCTTGGCGGTGAAGTATTGTGCCCGCTCGTACAAGTCCTCGAGACGCAACAGGGTGCGGATACGCTCGCTCAGTGGATATTCGTAGTTGATCACGGCACGTGAGGGGGTGCGGGCATGGTTGGGATGCAGCTAATTGTTCTATAAAACCTGAAGAAAATAAAGACCTTATTTCGAATCTTAACGGCGGATAAAGGATCTAACCAGGGCTGAAACCCACTTTGGCGAGACCAAGATACCGGCGGTGCAGCGCAACCACATCGGCGCGCAGCGCGGCGAGGTCGGTTTCGTTGCGCACGATGTCATCGGCATGCCCAAGGCGCTCGGCGCGGCTCACCTGAGTTGCCATGATTGCTTGCGCCGCTTCGGCGCTGAGCCCGTTGCGCTTTATCACGCGCTCTATTTGCTGCTGCTCGCTGCAGTCGATCACCAGTTTGCGCTGCGCCAGGTCGCGATAGGCGCCGGTTTCGATCAGCAGCGGCACGACGATCACGACATAAGGCGCATGCGCGGCGCTCACTGCAGCATTGACCTCGGTGCGTATCATCGGATGCAGTATCGCTTCGAGCTTTTTCTTCGCTGCCGGGTCCGAAAAAACCAGTTGGCGCATGCGGTCGCGATCGAGCGCCCCGTCCGCGCGCAGGTAATCCGCACCGAACTGCTCGCCGATTGCGCGCGCACCGGGTTGCCCTGGCGCGGTCAGACGGTGCGCAATTTCGTCGGTATCTACGATGCTGGCGCCGAGTTCCCCGAGAATCGAGGCCACGGTGCTCTTGCCGCTGCCGATACCGCCGGTTAGTGCGATCACGAGCGGCATAGTGCTACAACGTTTGCAGATAGTATTTGGTCAACGCGTCGCCCCAGAACATCGCGGCGAGCCCGCCCAGCACCAGGTACGGCCCGAACGGGATTGGAACATTGCGCCCATGGCGCGCAAAAACAATCAGCGAGACGCCGACGATCGCGCCGACAAAGGACGACAGCAGGACCACTACCGGCAACATTTCCCAGCCCAGCCACGCGCCGATTCCCGCAAGCAGCTTGAAGTCACCATAGCCCATGCCTTCTTTGCCGGTCGCGAGCTTGTAGGCCCAGAACACGGTCCACAGCGCGAGGTAGCCGGCGATCGCGCCGATCACCGCGGATTGCAGATCGACAAACAATCCCCCCAGGTTGATCAGCAGGCCCGACCAGATCAGCGGCAGCGTGATGTCGTCGGGGAGATAGAATGTGTCGAGATCGATGAATGCGAGCGCGATCATCGCCCATGCGAAGAGGAGCGCGGCAGGCGTCTGCCAGCTAAAGCCATAACGCCACGCCACGTACCCGGCGAGCGCGCCGGTCAACGCTTCGACGATGGGATAACGCGGCGAGATCCTGGCTTTGCACGCGGAACACCGGCCGCCGAGCGCGATGTAGCTCACGACCGGAATGTTCTCGAACGCCGTGATCCGGTGGCCGCACGACGGGCATTGCGAGCGCGGCACCGCCAGGTTGTAGCGCGGCTCGGGCGCAGGTTCGCGGCCGGCGTGCTCGGCAAACTCGGCGCGCCACTGGCGCTCGAGCATTTTCGGCAGGCGATGGATGACGACGTTCAGGAAACTGCCGACCGCAAGCGAAGCAACGACAACTGAAGTGACGAACAGCGCCGGGTAGGACTGGAACGCTTGCAGCATCAAACGACCTGACCCATCTTGAAGATGGGCAGATACATCGCCACCACCATGCCGCCGATCAGCGTGCCGAGCACCACCATGATTACCGGTTCCATCAGGCTCGACAGCGCCTCGACTGCTTCGTCAACCTCGGCCTCGTAAAAGTCGGAGACCTTGGACAGCATGCTGTCGAGCGAACCGGCTTCCTCGCCGATCGACACCATCTGCAGCACCATGTTGGGGAATACTTCGGAGTTCTGCATCGCGGCCGCCAGGCTCGAGCCGGTCGAAACCTCGGCCTGTATTTTCCTGGTCGCGACCCAGTATTCGTAGTTGCCGGCGGCGCCCGCCACCGAATCGAGCGCCTCGACCAGCGGCACGCCGGCGGCGAACATCGTCGAGAGCGTGCGCGTCCAGCGCGCGATCACCGCCTTGCGCACCAGCGCCCCGAAAACCGGCACGCGCAGCGCAATGCGGTCCATGAAGATCTGCACCGACTTCGAGCGCTTCCAGGTGTAGAGAAATCCCCATACTCCGCCAATTACGATGCCGAAGATCAGGTACCAGAACTCGACGAAGAAGTCCGAAATCGCCATGACCACCAGAGTCGGGCCGGGCAGGTCGGCGCCGAAGCTCGAGAATACCTGCTTGAACGCGGGAATCACGAAAATCATGATCACCGCCGTGATGATGAACGCAACGGCGATGATCGCAATCGGGTAGAACAACGCGGCTTTGATCTTGCTCTTGATCGCGAGGATTTTTTCCTTGTAGGTCGCGAGACGGTCGAGCAGGGTGTCGAGAATACCGGCCTGCTCGCCGGCGCCGATCAGGTTGCAGAACAGCTGGTCGAAATAAAGCGGGTACTTTTCGAATGCGGTCTTGAGGCTCGAACCGGTCTCGATCTGGAGCTTGATGTCCGCCAGCAGCTTGCGCACCGCCGGGTTGTCGTGCCCCCTGCCGACGATGTCGAATGCCTGCAGGAGCGGTATGCCGGATTTCATCATCGTCGCGAGCTGGCGGGTAAACAGCGTAATGTCCTTCTCGTTGACGCCGCTGCCCCAGCCCCCCTCCTTTACCTTCCTGACCTTGATAACCTTGATGCCCTGGCGGCGCAGCGTCGTGTTGACGAGCGCTTCCGCACGCGCTGTCATCTCACCGCGTAGAGTCTTACCGGCCTTGTCGGTACCAACCCAGGAAAAAGTAGATTCCTTGCCGGCCTTCCTGGCGGCGGCGCTTGCAATAGCCATCAAACGTCCCCCATAAAACCAATCTAACCAATCGGTTACCTTATAAGGCTGTGTTCATGATGCCTTTGTGGGACAGCTTTGTAAAGCCGTCTTGGCCGCGACTACCGGCCGCTGGCCGGGATGACACCCTGGCCGGCCGGCGCAGGCAGGCGTACCGCCTTGACCGCGCGGTCCTGGGTTTGCACGATTTCCATCGTATGTTCGGCCAGTTTGAGGCTGGTACCGGGTTCCGGTATGTCCTGCAGGTGTTCGATGATCAAGCCGTTGAGCGTTTTCGGCCCGTCGAGCGGGAAACGGTAGCCCAGCTTGCGGTTCAACTCGCGCAACAGGCTTCCGCCCTCGACCAGGTATGAGCCGTCCGCCTGCCGATGGAAGCGCGCCGACTGCAGGGGCGAGTGCGTGGCGAATTCGCCGATCAACTCTTCAACGATGTCCTCGAGCGTGAGCAGCCCCATCAATTCACCGTATTCATCGACCACGAAGCAGAGGCGATCCTGGTGGTCCTGGAATTGCTGCAGTTGGGTGAACAGCGGCGTGCCCGACGGAATGAAATACGGCTCGCGCATGATCTGGCGCAACTGCTTGGCGGTGATTTCGTTGTGCTGGCTTACGGTAAGCAGCTTGCGAACGAGGATGATGCCGATGATGTTATCCGGCTGGCCTTGGTAGACCGGCAGCCGGCGGTGATAGGCCGTGGCGATCTGCTCCCGCAAAACCTCGGGCGACGCGTCGATATCGAGCGCCTCGATCTGGTTGCGCGGGGTCATCACATCGTCCACCGTGATGCTCTCGAGATCGAACAAATTGAGCAGTATGCTCTGGTGCTTTTTCGGGATGTAATTGCCGGATTCGAGCACCAGCGTGCGCAACTCTTCGGGACTCAGTTTGCTTTCCGCCGCGTCTGCGGGTTTGAGCCGAAACAGCCACAGCAGCGCCTGCACGAACAAATTGACGAACCATACCGCCGGATAAAGCGCCCTCAGCAGCGGTGTGAGCACGAAAGCCGCCGGCAGCGCGATTTTTTCGGCATACGCGGCGCCGATCACCTTGGGAGTGATTTCCGAAAATACGAGTATCAGGAACGTGACGGCCAGCGTGCCGGCGGCGAGCGCGTATTGGTGGTCACCGAACAGGCGTACCGTGATGACACTGGCCAGCACCGCGGCCGCGGCGTTGAGCAAATTATTACTGAGCAGGATGACGCCGAGCAGGCGGTCGGTATGTGCCAGCAGTTCCGCGGTCAGCTTCGCGCCGCGGTGGCCGAGCCGCAACAGCGCTTTCAGCCGATAGCGGTTCAGCGCCATCATGCTGGTTTCGGCGATCGAGAAAAACGCGGAGATCAGGAGAAGAATGCCAAGCGCGGTGTATTGCGCTGATAAGGGGATATCGTCCATTAGGGCGAGGACAAGCGTGAGGCGTGAGGCGCGAGGCGGGAAAAACGAAACTCACGCATCGCGTTCTACGCTCTGCCGAGAATGACTTCGAGCACGAATTTGCTGCCGACGTAAGCGAGCACCAGCATCAGGAACCCGCTCAATGTCCAGCGCACGGCGATGCGCCCGCGCCAGCCGTAGAGCTGCCTGCCGCCGAGCAACGCGGCGAAAATGAACCACGACAGGATGCCGAACACGGTCTTGTGGTTGAAGCGCATCGCTTTGCCGAACAACTCCTCGGTAAATACGATACCGGTGGCGAGCGTCAGCGTCAGCAGTACGAAGCCGGCGGTGATGATGCGAAACAACAGCGTCTCCATGGTCAGCAGCGGCGGCAGTTTCTGCAGCGCGGCCGGCAACTCGCCACCATGCAGCCGGCGTTCGAGCAACGCCATCAGCAGCACGTGCAACGACGCGATCGTGAACAGGCTGTAGGCCAGCATCGAAATCAGCAAGTGCACCCTGAAGGTGACGAGTTCGGTGTTGGGCAGCATGCTCGCCTGCGGAAACAGCGCCGGCAGCAACGCGCACACGGCCGCGACCGGCATTACCATCCCCTGGAGGCCCCCGATGTCGTAGAACAGGCTGCCGAGCCAGTAAATCGCGACCGTCAGCCAGACGATGGTTGACATCGCGTTGCCGACGCCGAGGCGCACGCCGTCGCCGGCAAACATCGAGTCGTAGAGCAGCATTGCATGCAAACCCAGCGGCACCAGCACGGCCAGCTGCTCGAGTGTTTTCGACTTGGCGCGGGGCGCGGGCGGGTGCGCTGCCACCGCCCAGCTCGTGCGCCAGAAGTACACGGCAAGTGCCGCGTACATCAGCGAGGTGATCGGATAGAATACGAAGTCCGCCATGATCGTTGCTTAAGCTTAAGTGTCCCTGACACCCTGAAACCCGTGTGCGTTGCAAGGTGTCAGGAACTCTAAGTTTACACCAGCGGACAGCCACCGGGCCCGATCGACCAAACCAAGGATATGGCATGTTTGAAAGTCTGACAGGACGTCTGTCGCAGGTCGTCAAGACGCTGCGCGGTGAAGCGCGGCTGACCGAGGCCAACATCCAGGACGCGCTGCGCGAGGTGCGCATGGCGCTCTTAGAGGCCGACGTCGCGTTGCCGGTGGTCAGGGACTTCATCGCGCAGGTGCGCGACCGCGCGCTCGGCCAGGAGGTGATGGGCAGCCTGACGCCGGGCCAGGCGCTGGTCGGCATCGTGCATCGCGAGCTGATTGCCTTGATGGGCGAGGCCAATGCCGGGCTCGATTTTGCCACCACGCCGCCGGCGGTAATCCTGATGGCGGGCCTGCAGGGCTCGGGCAAGACCACCACCAGCGGCAAGCTCGCGAAAATGCTGCGCGAGCAGATGAAAAAGAAAGTGTTGCTCGCGAGCTGCGATGTCTACCGGCCGGCGGCGATTGAGCAGCTCAAAACGCTCGCAGCGCAGGTCGAGGCCGATTTTTTCCCGTCCGCCGCCGGTCAGCAGCCGGTTGACATCGCGGCTGCCGCGCTCGATTTCGCGCGCAGGCATTACCACGACGTGCTGATCGTCGACACTGCGGGCCGGCTCGCGATCGACACGGAGATGATGCGCGAGATCACGGCGCTCAGCACCGCGCTCAAGCCGGTCGAGACGCTGTTCGTGGTCGATTCGATGCAGGGGCAGGATGCGGTCAACGTGGCGAAAGTATTTGCCGACGCGCTGCCGCTGACCGGCATCGTGCTCACCAAGCTCGACGGCGATGCGCGCGGGGGTGCTGCGCTGTCGGTGCGCCAGGTCACCGGCAAGCCGATCAAGTTCGCCGGCGTCGGCGAGAAGCTCGCCGGACTCGAAGCGTTCCACCCCGACCGCATGGCTTCGCGCATCCTCGGCATGGGCGATGTGCTGGGGCTGATCGAAGACGCGCAGCGCACGGTCGATCGCGGCGAGGCCGAGAAATTCGCGAAGAAGATGAAGTCGGGCAAGGGTTTCGACCTCGAGGATTTCAAGCAGCAGATCGGCCAGATGAAAAAAATGGGCGGCGTGGCCGCGCTGGTAGATAAGCTGCCGGGGCAACTCGCGCAGGTCGCGGGCAATGCGCAGATGGACGATAAGCAGATGCGGCGCCTCGAGGGCATCATCAACTCGATGACCCCGCAGGAACGCACCAAACCCGAGCTTATCAAGGCCTCGCGCAAGCGCCGCATCGCCACTGGTGCCGGCGTCTCGGTGCAGGAAGTCAACCGCCTGCTCGCCCAGTTCGAGCAGGCGCAGAAGATGATGAAGATGATGGCGAAGGGTGGGATGACGAAGATGATGCGCTCGATGAAAGGCATGTTTCCGGGAAGGCGGTAGCGCGGGTGCCACCTGCCCGCTATCGCGCTTGCGTTAAAGCCAAAAACTAGCGTAAAATCACGCCCTTTCCGCATTTTCAGGGTTGGCTTTCCCATGGTTGTGATCAGACTGGCACGTGGCGGCGCCAAAAAGCGCCCGTTTTTCAATCTGGTGGTCGCGGACTCGAAGCGAGCGCGCGACGGCCGCTTCATCGAGCGCATCGGTTTCTACAATCCCAAAGCGACGGAAGGTCAGGAAAGGTTCCGCCTTCAGGCCGAGCGCCTTACCTACTGGCAGAGCAAGGGTGCCCAGATCAGCGACACGGCGGCGCGCCTCGTCAAGCAGTTCGGCCAAACGAAAGCCGCCTGAGAACATGGTAGTGATGGGGCGGGTGACCGCTCCATTTGGAGTCAAGGGCTGGGTCAAGATTTACGCCCTGACCGCGCGGTTGGGGAATCTGCTTGGTTACCCGGTGTGGTGGCTGGGGCATGACGGCGACTGGCGTGAAATGCAGGTTGCCGCCGCCAAAGTTCATGGCAAGACGCTGGTAGCGCAGCTCACGGGTATCGAAGACCGCGAAGCCGCGGTTAGGTTGAAGGGATTGGAAGTTGCGGTGCCGCGCAGCCAACTGCCGGGTGCCGCGGAAAACGAATTTTACTGGGCCGATCTGATCGGCCTCAGAGTCGTGAATACAGAGCAGCATGAATTCGGGCGTGTGGTCCGGGTTATGCAAACCGGCGCCAACGATGTGCTGGTCGTGGCGGGCGGAAACGGCAATGAGCGCGAAACGCTGATACCGTTCACCGCCGGCGCGATCCGGCAGGTCGATCTCGCGGCGGGTGTGATCAACGTGGACTGGGGCAAGGATTACTGATGCTTCAGTTCGATGTAATAACGTTATTTCCGCAGATGTTCGATGCGGTTACAGCAAGCGGAGTGACCGGCCGCGCCCGGGAAAAAGGGTTTTATCAGCTGGTGGCGTGGAATCCGCGCGATTTCGCGCACAACGCCTACCGCACGGTCGATGACCGGCCCTACGGCGGCGGCCCGGGGATGGTGATGATGCCGGAACCGGCAGGCCGCGCGGTGGCGGCAGCGAGGCAGCGCCAGAAGAGCGCGGGAGTGAGCGAGCCGCGAGTGATACACCTGACGCCGCAGGGGCGGCTGCTGAAACACTCGCTGGTGATGGAATTGGCGGCAGAGCAGGGCGTGGTGCTGCTCGCCGGGCGCTACGAGGGCGTCGATGAGCGCGTGATTGCGCGTGAAGTCGACACCGAAATCTCGATCGGGGATTACGTACTCTCGGGCGGGGAACTCGCGGCGATGGTGGTGATCGATAGCATCGTGCGTCAGTTGCCGGGCGTGCTGGGAGACGCGGAGTCGGCGAGCCAGGACTCGTTTGTGAACGGGCTGCTTGATTGCCCGCACTATACGCGGCCGGAAGTTTACGAAGGTGAGCCGGTGCCGCCGGTGCTGCTGTCTGGCAACCATGCGGAGATCAACCGCTGGCGGCTCAAGCAGACGCTGGGCAGGACCTGGCAGCGGCGGCCGGATTTGTTGGGGCAGCGCGCGCTATCCGGTGACGAGCGCAAGCTGCTCGAGGAATTCAAGCAAGAGATAAGCGGAGCATGAAAATGGACCTGATACAGAAACTCGAAGCCGAAGAAGTCGCGCGCCTCGGAAAAAACATTCCCGATTTCAAGCCCGGCGACACGGTGGTGGTGAACGTCAACGTGGTCGAAGGCGACCGCAAGCGCGTCCAGGCCTACGAAGGCATGGTGATCGCCAAGCGCAACCGCGGACTCAATTCGGCGTTCACCGTGCGCAAGATTTCCTCGGGCGAGGGCGTCGAGCGCACCTTCCAGACCCATTCGCCGCTGATCGCGTCGATCCAAGTGAAACGCCGCGGCGATGTCAACCGCGCCAAGCTCTATTACCTGCGCCAGCTGTCGGGCAAGGCCGCGCGCATCAAGGAGCGCCTCGAAACTCGCGCCGATGACGTGCTGCCGCCGGTCGAAAACGAGCAGCAGGCCGACGCGAAGTAGCTCTTCGCAGGCAGGCGATCGAAAAAGGCGGCGCGAGCCGCCTTTTTGTCGGGCGCGCTTTGGCTTCGGTGCGCATCGCCCCTACAATAGCGTGATGCGTGCCCTTGCCGTTTTCGCTTTGCTGGCGTCCTGCGGTGCCTCGGCTCAGGGCACGCCCGATGCGCTCGAGATTACGCAGCGGTTTGCGGCCTCGGGAGCGCTGCAAACGGCGTTGGCGCGCATCGCGCAGTTGCAGCCTGCGGCTCCGGCTGCGCCGCGCTGGGGTGACTGGGAGCAATTGCGCTGCGAGCTGCTGTATCGGCTCAACCGCCATCAGGAACTGGCGCGGCGCATCGCGGCACTGCCTTCCTCCGTGCCGGAAAAAAATGCGCGCTCCTGTCTGCTGCAGGGCGCACGCGCCGCGATCGCGGTTGCGCGGGGCGCCACCGCGCGCGACTTTCTTGCCCGCCTGATCTGGCGCCATGAACCCGTTGCCGATGAGTTGCGCCAGGCGCGGTTAGTGGTGATCGAGAGCTATCTCTCCGAGCACAAGCCGCAGGACGCTTATGTGCTGATGCTGCGTTACCAGCAGGATTTCAAGCCGCTGGATCGCGACACGGCGGCGCGATTTGTCGGCGCGCTGCTCGCGGCGGGAATGGAGGAAGAAGCGGTCAACTGGCTATCGCAGCTCGACGATGGGAGTCCGCTGAAACTGCAGCTGCGCCTGAAAACGGGTCTGATCACACCCGATGCGGCGATTGCCCAAGCGCGGGCAGCGCTCGCCAGGACGAGCGACAGCTTGGCCTACTGGGTCGTGCTGCAGCACGCGGCGACGCTGCAGAAAAATCGCGCCCTGTTCATCGAAGCGCTCGAGAACCTGTTGCAGCTTGCCGGCGACACGCCACTCGAGCGCCTGGCTGCGCTGAGCGCCGAACTGTGGCAGTCCTACATTGCCGCGGCGCAGGACATCGCCAACCAGAACCAGCTGCTGCTGGGTGAAGACGCAAACTGGGCTGATTTTGCGTCACGGCGTGCCGCAGCCAGCCCCGCCGTGGCGCGGGCGTTTTTTGCCTACCTCGCGCAGCAAAGCACAATTAACGACACGCGCCGGAGCGCACAACTGCAATTGGCATTCTCGTTGCAGCAAAGCAAGCTGGGCTTGACCGCACTGCGTTTGTTGGGCGACGCCAAACGCTTTCCGCTTGAGCAACTCGATCCGCAGGCGCGCTATCTGCTCGGCGGCGTGGCGCTGGAAAACAATCAGACGCTCGCCGCGGCGCGCTATTGGCAGGGGCTTAACGCGCCGCCGACGCTGGACCCCGACGAATGGCGCATCCGGCTCGCGCAAGCGCTGGTGCGCGGGGGCGCCCCCGATGCCGGCGCTGCTGCGCTGCGCGCGCTGGTTGCGGGCGGCAAACCGTTACCGGCCGAGATAATGCGGCGAGCCGTCGCATTGGTGCAGGAGCTGCAGGATGCCGGGCATACCAAGAATGCCGATGAGCTGTATCGCGCGCTGCTGCCGCTTGCCGAGGCACCACTGCAGCGCGAGATCCTGTTCGGGCGCGGCCGGATCGCCGAAGCCCATAACGATTTCCAGCGTGCGGCGGATTACTTGCTGGAAGCCGCGCTGCTGATCGACAGCCACGCGACGGACGCCCTGGCAGTCAACGCGCGGCTTGCCGCCGCCGCCAACCTTGGCCGCGCCGGATTCAAAGACGATGCGCGCGCCCAGTTCAACTGGTTGCAGAAAAACGTCAAGGACACGGAGAAGCTGGAGTTGATCCACCGCGAGCTGCAGAAGCTCTAGAGCGCGGTCGGCAAGTACATTGACATTGCCCATCGGGCGGACGGCGTGTAATATCGGCCGACGGCAGCAACACCCCCAGTCGTCCTCGCACGAGACGATACGCATTTACCGAGACCAGGAGTTCGCATGATACATTTCGTATTGCACGATCCGCAGGATAGCGTCGCGGTGGTCGTGGTCGAGGGCGTGAAGGCCGGGCAGGATCTGACCGGCTGGATCATGGACGAAGACCGCACTATCCCGCTCAAGGCGCGGCAGGACATCCCGATTGGCCACAAGCTCGCGTTGAAGGACATCAAGAACGGCGAAACCATCATCAAGTACGGACAGGATATCGGCCGCGCGATCGCCGACATCAGCGCAGGTTCGCACGCCCACGTGCATAACATTAAGACGAAGCGTTGGTAGGCACCGGGACCCATTTTGGAGAAACCATGATTTCAAGCAAAACCACTTTCTGGGGCTACCGCCGCGAGAACGGCCGCGTCGGCGTGCGCAACCACGTCGTTATTCTTCCGCTCGACGACCTGTCGAACGCTGCGTGCGAGGCGGTCGCGCACAATATCAAGGGCGCACTCGCGATTCCGCACCCCTATGGCCGCCTGCAATTCGGCGCCGACCTCGATTTGCATTTCCGCACGCTGATCGGCACTGGCTCCAATCCCAATGTCGCCGCGGTGGTGGTGATCGGTATCGAAGAGGAATGGACCCGGCGCGTGGTGGAAGGCATCGCCAAGACCGGCAAGCCCGTGACTGGCTTCGGCATCGAGCTGCACGGCGATCACGACACCATCCTGCGCGGCTCCAAAGTCGCCAAGGAATACGTGCAATGGACCTCCGAGCTGACGCGGGTCGAGTGCCCGATCAACGAGCTGTGGGTGTCGTGCAAATGCGGCGAGTCCGACACGACTTCGGGGTGCGGCTCCAACCCGACTGTGGGCAACGCGTTCGACAAGCTCGATCCGCTTGGCGTGACGCTGTGCTTCGGCGAAACCACCGAAATCACCGGCGGCGAGCAGATCGTCGCCGCGCGCTGCGCGACGCCGGAAGTCAGTGAGAAGTGGATGTTCATGTTCAACCGCTACCAGGACGTGATCAACCGCCACAAGGTCGATGACCTCTCCGATTCGCAGCCGACCAAGGGCAACATCGCCGGCGGGCTGACCACCATCGAAGAGAAAGCGCTCGGCAACATCCAGAAGATCGGCAAGAAGTGCAAGGTGGTCGGAGTGCTCGACAAGGCGGAAGTGCCGACGGGCCCCGGCCTGTGGTTCATGGATTCGTCTTCGGCCGCAGCCGAAATGGTGACCCTGGTTGCTGCGGCGGGCTACGTGGTGCATCTGTTTCCGACCGGGCAGGGCAACGTGATCGGCAACCCGATTCTGCCGGTGATCAAGCTCACGGCGAATCCGCGCACGGCGCGCACGATGAGCGAACACATCGACCACGATTGCTCGGGCCTGCTGCAGCGGCAGAAGAATCTCGATGAGACCGGCGATGAGCTGCTCGAAATCATGCTGCGCACCTGCAACGGCCGCCTGACTTCGGCGGAAGCGCTCGGGCATCGCGAGTTCGTGCTGACGCGCCTCTACGAGAGCGCCTGAGGAGCACGGCAATGAGCCTGCTCCGCGTCTCCGTCTGGCGCGGCGGCGCGAGCGGCGAATTCCGGGCGTACGAAGTGCCGCGGCTCGAGAGCCAGACCGTGCTCGACGTCGTCACCTACATCCAGCGCAGTCTCGATTCAACGTTGTCGTACCGCTTCGCGTGCCGCGTCGGCATGTGCGGTTCGTGCGCGATGACGGTGAACGGCAAGGCGCGCTGGACCTGCCGCACCCACGTCGCCAAGGTTGCTGACAACGACTGGCTCGAAATCGCGCCGCTCGCCAACCTGCCGGTGATCAAGGACCTGGTCGCCGACATGAGCCGGTTCTTCGACAAGTGGGTGCAGGCCAAGGGACGGTTTTACGGCACGCGCACGCGCGCGGACGATTTTGCGCGCGTGCCGCCCGGGTCGCCGCAGCGCCAGGCCGTCGACGCCGCAATCGAATGTATCGGTTGCGGCGTGTGCTACAGCGCGTGCGACGTCGTGACCTGGAATCCCGCTTACCTGGGACCGGCGGCGCTCAACCGCGCGTGGACACTGGTCAATGACGTGCGTGATACCGCGCGCGTCGCACGGCTCGCGGCGGTTGCAGGGGATGCCGGATGCCACGCCTGCCATACCCACATGAACTGCACCGAGCGCTGTCCGAAAAATCTCGTGCCGACCGCATCGATTGCGGGCCTGAAACGCTCGGTGGCAGCGGCGGCGTTGAAGGGCGAGTTGTGAACACGCGAACGCAGGTGCTGCTGTGGACCGCGCAGCGTGCGAGCGCCGCGGTACTGGCGCTGGGCGTGGTCGTGCACCTGATCACGATAATCTACGCAGTGCGCAACGGATTGTCGGCGGCGGAAATCCTCGGCCGCACGCGCGGCAATTACGGCTGGGCCGCGTTCTACGCATTGTTCGTCGCGGCAATCGCGATTCACGCGCCGATCGGATTGCGCACCATCCTGTCCGAGATGCTGGGCTGGCGTGGGGCCGCGTTTGACCTGTTGGTGCTCGCGGCCGGCGTCGCACTCGCGCTGTGGGGCTGGCGCGCGGTTTGGGGCGTGTTCGTATGAGCCAACGAGCAGGGGCCCCGTCTTGCGGGGATGCGATTAAGGCGAATGCGAACAGACGCCGACAGTGCAGCGTTGTTCGTTCTGCTGACCGTTCGGAGGCGGCCGGGTGAAGAACGATTTCCGCGCGCGCAATCACCCCGCTTACTGGGCGTTTATCGCGCATCGCGCATCGGGACTGCTGCTTACCCTCTTCCTGCCGTTTCACTTCTGGGCTCTCGGTCAGGCTTTGCACGGCGCTGCGGCGCTCGACGGTTTCCTGCGCTGGACCGAATACCCGCTGGTGAAGTTTGCCGAGACCGGGCTGGTGCTGCTGCTCGCCGCGCATATGACGGGCGGCGTGCGGCTGCTGATGCTCGAATTCCTGGCGTGGCGCGACTGGGAGCAGAACCTGCTCGCGATCGCGGCCGGCGCGAGTCTGGTGGCGGGGCTCGCCTTCGCCCTGAACGTGGTCTGACCCCACCGTGCCGCATTCGACCTATTTCGCGGAGCGCATGGGCCGCGCCGAGATTTCTCCGACCGGAGAATTCGAAGCCGGCAGTTTCCAGTCGTTTACGCTTACCTATACCGCAGGCTACTTCGGCATCGACGATACGGGGTCCATCAAGATCGTGCACCGTTTTGCTTCCGATATGGGGAGGCCGCAATTCACCGATCCCAAGGGCTGGAACTACACCACGGTCGAAGCGAGCAACGGCGCAGTGCTCGAGGTGCAGTACGATGGCAAACGCAACATCCGGCCATGGGACAAAACGCTGTTCATCCGCGTCATGCGTGGCTTCCTGTGCGAGGGCGACCGGATCATCGTGCGTTTCGGCGATTGCCGCCACGGCTCTCCCGGCATACGCATGCAGACGTTCAGCGAGCCGACGTTCGAGTTCCGCGTGCTGGTCGATGCGTGGGCCACCTACAATTACGTCGAACTTCCCGAGCAGCCTTGCATTGCGGTCGTCGCCGGCGCGCCGGTGCTCTACAAGGCCATTCTCCCCACGCTGCGCGAACGCGGCCAGCCGTTCAGGCTCGGTTTCAAAGGCGAGGACAAGTGGGGTAATCCCAGTCACAAAATAGACCTGACGATCCATTTTGTGACTAATGTGAAAATCAAAGGACTTCCGGAAAGCGTGCGGATTCGGCCGGGGGAATATGCCAAAGTCATCGAAAATCTGAGTGTTCATGAGGCGGGCGACGTCACGCTTCGCGTAGTCGATGACTCGGGAAACCTGCTTTGTGAAGGCAATCCCTTGCACATTATGGAAAAAGCGGAGCTTTTTCCATTCTGGGCCGACCTGCACGGACAATCGGAAGAAACCATAGGCACCAACTCGGCGCGCGAGCTGATCGAATTTGCGCGCGACCGCGCGTTCCTCGACGCGATGAGCCACCAGGGCAATGACTTCCAGATCACGACGCCGTTCTGGGACGAACTGAACAAGCTCTCCCGCGAATTCAACGAGGACGGAAAATTTATCATGTTTCCCGGCTACGAATGGTCGGGCAACACCGGGCTCGGCGGCGACCGCAACGTGCTGTTCATGCACGAAGGCCGCCAGATTCACCGCTCGCACCACGCGCTGGTGGATGATCTGACCGACGTCGATACCGACGCCAACAGCGCTGACGATTTGTTTCAGGCGCTGCGGCACGAGGACTGTGTGGTGTTCGCGCATATCGGTGGGCGCTATGCCGACATCAAGATGGCGCATGACGCGCGCCTCGAGCGTTCGATCGAAGTGCATTCCGACTGGGGAACTTTCGAATGGCTGATCCAGGATGCATTCGAGCAGGGCTACCGCGTGGGCATCGTCGCCAACAGCGACGGCCACAAGGGCCGCCATGGCGCCAGCCATCCGGGCGCGTCGCTGTTCGGCGCTTACGGCGGGCTCACCTGTTTGCTTGCGAGCGGGCTCACGCGTGCGGCGCTGTTCAGCGCGCTCAGGAAGCGTCATCACTACGCGACCACCGGCTGCCGCATGATCCTCGACATACGGGTCGAGTTCGATGCCGAAGCCGAACTCTTTGCCGATGACCCCAATCTCGGGCCGGCGATCGCGAGCCGGGTGAATAGTGCAATGATGGGCGACATCGTGCGCTCGCACGCCAAGGAAGTGACATTCGCGGTGGAAGCCGTGGCCGCGGCGCCGATCGAGCGCATCGAAATTCGCAATGGGCTGCGAACGCTCGAAACCTTCCATCCGTTCGATGAGCAGTCGCTCGGCCGCCGCATCCGCGTGATCTGGGAAGGCTCCGAGTACCGCGGCCGCGGCCGGCAGACGGTGTGGGACGGCAGTTGCATCCTGACGGGCAACAGTTTCAAACGCATCCAGCCGATCAATTTCTGGAACCTCGACAAGCAACTCGAGCAGGTTGCACCGGGCGAACTCAGATGGGCGGCGCTTACCACCGGCGGCTTCGGCGGTTTCGACGCGTGGCTAGCCGATCCTCAAGCCGGAACGCTCAAAATCGACACCGCGCTGGTGAAAACCGCAGTCAAGGTTGCCGATATCGGCATCAACGACCGGGTATTCACCAACGGCGGCATCAAGCGCCAGATCCGCGTATTCCGCTTGCCCGACGCAAACCCGCACCGCCGGGCGCGGCTCGAGCGCAGGATCACGCTCTCCGACGCCGGCGACAACGCGCTTTATGCGTGCATCACGCAGGAAGACGGCCACCTGATCTGGTCGAGCCCGATCTATGTTTTCCGTTGAGCGGCAAATTTGGCCGCCCGTCCCGCGATTGGATTAGAATAGTTGGGCCTGATGACGAGGAGAGTAGCCATGCGCAACAAGAAATTACTGATTGCAGCAGGCCTGCTGTGCATTGCTGCGGGCGCGAACGCCCAGAATTATCCTACCAAGCCGGTGAGAATCATCGTGCCGTTCTCGCCCGGCGGCGCGACCGATATCGTAACGCGCATCGTCGCCCAGAAGCTCACCGAAATCTGGGACCAGACGATTGTCGTCGACAATCGCGCGGGTGCCGGCGGCAACATCGGCGGCGAACTGGCAGCGAAGGCGATGCCTGATGGCTACACGCTGTTCATGCCTTCGGGGTCGGTGGTCACCGCCAACCAGCACATGTACAAGAAGCTCAACTGGAATCCCGAGAAGGACCTGGTCGCGATCACCAACGTCGCGAGCGGTCCGCAGGTCGTCGCGGTGAACCCGAGCTTTGCGGCGAAAAGCATCAAGGAGCTGATCGCGCTCGCCAAGGCGAAGCCGGGGGCGATCAACTTCGGCTCGGCGGGCATCGGCACGCAGACCCATCTTGCGGCGGAGAATTTTGCGTACAGCGCGGACATCAACGTTCTGCACGTTCCCTACAAGGGCGAAGGGCCGGCGCTGGTGGATCTCGTTGCGGGACAGATCAATTTCCTGACCCCCAATCTTTCGGCGGCGATCGGGTTCGTCAAGCAGGGCAAGCTGCGCGCGCTCGGCGTGACCAGCAAACAGCGCGCGCCGCAGTTGCCCGATGTGCCGGCGGTGGCGGAATCGTTGCCGGGTTTCGAAAACCTCGGCTGGTTCGGGTTGGCGGCGCCGGCCGGCACGCCGCAGGCAGTGCTCGCAAAAGTCCATCGCGACGTCGTGACGGTGCTCAACAAGGCCGACGTCAAGAGGCGTTTCGAGGACATCGGCATGGCGCCAGTGGGCAACACCCCCGCGGAATTCGCCAAGGCGATCAAGGCCGAGTCGGTGCGCTGGGGCAAGGTGATCGCGGAGCGCAAGCTGACGCTCAACTGAGCGAGGGCCCCCGGGTGCGCGACGCGCACCGGCCGCGTGAACCGACTGTTTCGCGATTCTCGGTACGTCGGGCCGCGGCGAATCGCAAGCAAACTCGCCATGGGGATAGGCATGGCCACACGAAAATTGTCGCGATGAAAATTGATCTCAAGCAGGTCGAAGAGGCGTGCAAGGAACTCTACATTCGCGCGTGCAAGATTCTGCCGCCGGACATCAAGCAGGGCTTCGCGCGTCTCGATGCAAGCGAAACCAATGCCACCGGCAAGTCCATCCTCGCCACCATGATCACGAACATCAAGGTCGCGGAGGACACTAACAACCTGCTGTGCCAGGACACCGGTATTCCGATCTACAACGTGACGATAGGCGGCGGCGTCGAAGTCGATGGCTACCAGCTCAAGCAGGCGATTGCCAGAGGCTGCGAGCGCGCAACGCGCGAACACCCGCTGCGCTCCTCCGTCGTGCACCCGGTGACGCGCAAGAACGAGCATACGTCGTGCGGCCGCGCGGTGCCGGTGGTCCACATCGATTTCACCGATCGGCCCGAGACGCTGACGATCGAAATGATCCCCAAGGGCAGCGGCTCGGAGAACAATTCGTGGCTCAAAATGGCGATTCCGGCCGACGGTATCGATGCGGTCAAGACTTTCGTGATCGATTGCGTGCTCGACGCCGGCGGCAAGACCTGCCCGCCGACCATTGTGGGGGTCGGTGTCGGCGGGACTGCGGATTTGTGCGTGCACCTGTCGAAGGTCGCGGCAACGCGCCCGCTCGGCTCGCAATGCGACGACCCGGAGGGCGCCAGGCTGGAGCAGGAATTGTCGGCAGTGGTCAACCAGCTTGGTGTCGGGGCGCAGGGACTCGGCGGCGATTCGACGTCGTTCGCGGTGCATGTCGAGACCGCCGCGACCCATATCACGATGAATCCGGTGGCGGTCAACATGCAATGCCACTCCGCGCGCCGCGCCCGCGCGACCTTCACGCCTCAAGGTCTGAGCTACGGATTTTAGCGCTCAACGCAGAGGACGCAGAGGACGAATTTCGAATCACGAATCAGGAATCACGAACGAATCACGGATTTTCTATGGCTCATTACGATTTCAACATGCCGGTGACCGAGCAGCAGGTACGCTCGCTCAAGGTCAACGATACGGTCACGCTCAATCGCACACTCTACGGCATTCGCGATGCCACTCTGATTCACATGTTCGATCGCGGCCGCACGACGCGTTTCGATCTCAAAGGGCACGCGGTAATTCACACGGCGCCGAACGTCAAATGGATGGGCGAGACGGCGGCGTATCCCTCGGGCTATGCGCCAATCTGCATCGGCACCACCACCAGCGCGCGCATGGAACGTTTCACGCGGCCGTTGATGGAGCAGTATGGCGTGCGCATCGTGATCGGTAAAGGCGGATTGTTCGACGCGTCGCAGGCGGCATTCAAGGACTTGGGCGGCGTTTACCTGGCGGTCATCGGCGGCGCCGCGGCGCTCGAGACCACCTGGGTCGAGCAGATCGAGGAGGTCGATCTCGACGACCTCAATCCCGAATCGCTGTGGAAATTCCGCGTCAAGGGCTTCGGTCCGCTGCTGGTCGCGATGGACAGCCACGGCGGCAATCTTTACACACAGGTGAACCTAGCCGCGCGCGGCAAACGCGCCCGCACGCTCGCCGCCCTCGGCGTTAAATCCTGATCACCTCTTAACGCGGAGGCCGCAGAGGACGCGGAGGAACGCGAAGGTAAACCTGAATCTTGACCAATATCGAATGCATAGTCTTCCTTGTTCATGGGATTTGATGGTTCACAATTCCGATTTGTTTTTCCTCTGCGGCCTCCGCGTCCTCTGCGTTTAGAGTTTGTTTAGATGAGACGGATAAAAACCGACATCCTGATTCTCGGCTCCGGCGGGGCCGGGCTGTTCGCGGCGCTGCACGCGCACCAGCGCGATCCAAAACTTTCGACCGCGGTCGCAGTGAAAGGCCTGCTCGGCAAATGCGGCTGCACGCGCATGGTGCAGGGCGGCTATAACGTGGCGCTGGCGCAGGGCGACTCGGTCGAGCGCCACTTCATGGACACGATCGAAGGCGGCAAGTGGCTGCCCGATCAGGAGTTGGCGTGGACGCTGGTGTCGGTCGCGGTGGAGCGCATTCGCGAACTCGAGAACGAACTGGGCTGCTTCTTCGACCGCAATCCCGACGGCACGGTTCACCAGAAGGCATTCGCGGGGCAGACGTTCGACCGCACCGTGCACAAAGGCGATCTGACCGGCATCGAGATCATCAACCGGCTTGCCGAACAGGTGTGGGCGCGCGGCATCGACCGGCTTGAAGAGCACCGCGCGGTTGAGTTCGTGAAGAACGCGGCAGGCGACGCGCTTGCCGGCGTGCTGATGATCGACATGCGCAGCGGCGAATTCGTGTTCGTGCAGGCGCAAGCGGTGCTGCTTGCCACCGGCGGCGGGCCGACCATGTACAAGTTCCACACGCCATCGGGCGACAAGACGTGCGACGGCATGGCGATGGCGCTCAGAGCCGGGCTCACGCTGCGTGACATGGAAATGGTGCAGTTTCACCCGACCGGACTGATCGCAGGACCGCATACGCGCATCACCGGCACCATCATCGAGGAGGGCCTTCGCGGTTCCGGCGGCTACCTGCTGAACGGCGCCGGCGAGCGCTTCATGCATCACTACGATCCGCGCGGCGAGCGCGCGACGCGCGACATCGTGAGCCGCGGCATGTACGAGGAAATGCGCGCGGGGAGGGTTGGGCCGCGCGGCGGCCTGTACATCACCATGCGCCATCTTGATCCCGTCATGGTGCGCCGCATGTTCAAGGGCATGGTCGAGCGCTGCTCCGACTGCGGCTTCGATCTCGTGTCCGGCCTGGTCGATGTGGTGCCGACCGCGCATTACATGATGGGTGGTGTTGCGTTCAGGGCGGATTGCACGACCGATCTGCCGGGGCTTT
>Ga0326597_10000914_pt1 | contig 49958 bp, 44 predicted proteins | sample RVTome_12_FD_203789 | JGI IMG/M metagenome (GOLD analysis project Ga0326597, IMG submission 203789) | Soil microbial communities from uranium-contaminated site in the Upper Colorado River Basin, Wyoming, United States - RVT100D185 | ecosystem: Environmental > Terrestrial > Soil > Contaminated >... | reverse complement strand
CGCCGCCAAGTCCGCGGCCAAACATAACCCCGTCTGCAAGGCCCTCTTCGACCGACTCCTCGCCACCGGCCACGCCCCACCCGCTGCCTACGGAGCCGTCGCCCGAAAACTCCTCCAGATCCTCTACGGCGTACTCAAAAACAAAAAACCATTCCAAATCCAACCACTCGCCACTTGACTTTCAACGGACAATCTTTGTGGTGAGTGTTCAGTGTGTGGCGCTCTACGGACGTTCGTTTTGCAGGAATCAGTTGCCGCGACGCGGAGGCTCGGCGCAGCGGAACGCTTCGATTGGGCAGGCGGCGACCAACGTGATCCCGTTCGTCATCGAACGTGCAACGATATTCGACCCTTCCGGGGTGGCATGGCCTGGCGCTTCGCCTGGCTATGCCGAACGTGCTTGAACGTTCGATCGCTCTTGACCTCACGGCATAGCGACGCGAAGCGCGACGCCATGCCACACCGCCGATGAACTTATCTACTCGCTCGCAAGGCGAAACTCCAACGCTCACCACAAAGGGCACCAGGTCACAAAGGGAGCACAAAGAGCGGCATGGTTCATCCGACTTCCCACGAAAAATCGATCCTCATTCCGCCGTGTCTTCTTCTTGGCTTGCCTTGGTGACTTCTTCGTGACTTTGTGCCCTTTGTGGTGAGTGCTCAGCGGGTATCGTTCAGCGGCGTCCCACGCTCTTCATCTCACGACGCATCGCCGGACCGCGCCCAGTACGGCGAACCCGATCTACACCTACGCCCTGTCCGGCTCCGTCATCGAGCGCGCATCGAGCAACTTGTCCAGCGTCTTCTCATCCACGAGGTTGTGCCGCCGGCAATACTCGCGAATGCTCACGTCTTCCGCGAACGCAGCCTTGGCCGCCTTCGCCGCGGCGTCGTAGCCGATCACCGGCGCCAGTTTCGTGCAGAGCATCAGCGAGCGCTCGACAAAGCCCGTGGCGATCTTCTCGTTCACTTCGAGTCCCACGAGCAGTTTGTCCGTGAACACTTCGGCAACGTTGGCCAGCAGGCGGATGCTCGTCTGCATGTTGTCAGCCATCATGGGCATGGCGACGTTGAGTTCGAAGAGCGAGCCGATGCCGCCCATGCCGCCGAGCGTGATGGCCGCATCATTGCCGATGACCTGGCAGGCGACCTGCATCATCGACTCGCAGATCACGGGATTGACCTTGCCGGGCATGATCGATGAGCCGGGCTGCGTCGCGGGCAGCGAGAGTTCAAAGAGGCCGCAGCGCGGGCCCGAGCCGAGCCAGCGGATGTCGTTGGCGATCTTGCTCAGGGCGACGGCGATGGTCTTGAGTTCGCCGGAGGCTTCAACGACGCAGTCGCGCGTCGCCTGGGCCTCGAAGTGGTTCGGCGCCTCGGTGAACTTCACGCCCGTCGCCTTGCTCAGCGCTTCGCAGACCATCCTGCCGAACTTCGGATGCGTGTTGATGCCGGTGCCGACCGCGGTGCCGCCGATGGGCAGGTTCTCGGCGAGTCGCTGCATGGCGCGCTTGGCGCGCGTGACGCAGTATTCGGCCGCCGCCGCATAACCGGAGAACTGCTGGCCGAGGCGGATCGGCGTCGCATCCATCAAATGCGTACGGCCGACCTTGACGATCCTGTCCCACTGCTTCGCCTTCTTGTTGAGTTCCTTCCCGAGGCGCGTCAAGGCGGGGATCAGGTTCTTGTCGATGGCGACCGCCGCGGCCACCTGCATCGCCGTGGGAAAAGTGTCGTTGCTCGACTGGCCCATGTTGACGTGGTCGTTGGGATGCACCGCGTTCTTGTGGTCGCGCGAGCCGATCGGCTTCTTCGCCGCGAGGCACGTGAGATTGCCGATCACCTCGTTGACGTTCATGTTGGTGCTCGTGCCCGAGCCGGTCTGGAAGATGTCGATGGGAAACTCGCGGTCGTGCCTGCCCTGCGCGATCGCGTCGGCGGCTTTGATGATCGCCTTGCCGCGCGGCTCATCGAGTTTCTTCAGCGCGAGGTTCGCCTCGGCACACGCCTTCTTGAGCAGGCCGAAGGCGTGGATGACCTCGGCGGGCACGGGGCGGTGGGCGATGGGGAAGTTCTCCACGGCCCGCTGGGTCGTGGCCCCGTAGAGCGCCTCGGCCGGCACCGTCATCTCACCCATCGAATCCTTCTCAACGCGCGTTGCGGTCATGGCTCACCTTCTGTTTCATTCGAGGCCCAATCGCCTGATGAAGTGTACAGAACGCGCGCACGCCGGGCGAAGCGCCGCGAGTAGGGTGAATGGCTCAATTCGGGGGGGATAATGGAGCATGCCGCTCCAGGAACGCGATCAGCGGGGGCAGGTCAACCGTCAATGTCCTCCACACCTCCGCCAGATCGACGCTGTCGTACTGGTGTATCAGAACATCGCGCATTGCTGCTACCTGGTGCCAAGGAACCTCTTCGTGCTGCCTCTGGAAGCGATCGCTCAAGCGCTTGCACGCTTCGCCGAGCACGAGCAGTTGATGCACGACGGACGATTGCGTCTTGAGGTCGCGCATGAAGTCGTCGCGGGTTATCGTGCCGACAAACTCGAGGGCGAGACGAGCCGCCCTGAGCATGTCGAGAATGGACGCGGAATCATCACGCGGCATAGACGCACTTCGCCGAACTCAAAATGGCATCGCGACGAATCCAGTTTTGGCTGGCTTCGACCGACCGGCGGGTGACGAGATCGACCGAGCGGCCCATCAGCGCCGCCAGTTCATCGCGCATCCTGACGTGGTCGAGAAGGCTCCAGTCCGCATCCGGTGTGAAGGTGACAAGCAAATCGACATCGCTTCCCTCTGCGAAATCGGAACGCAACGCCGAGCCGAACAGCGAGAGTTCGGCAATGCGCCAGCGGCGGCAGAACTGCTCGATCTCAGCCGCGGGAAGTTGGATCGCCAGTGGCGACATCGCATCAGACCTCTCTCATATTGATAGGTCGTCCGCCTCGATGCGGCACGTCCCCGCGCGGCTGACCGATTTGGCCGCACAAGCGGCCGCAAACTCAACTGCCTCGGTCAGCGATCTCCCTGCGCCCAGCGCGTGGCCCACAGCCGCCACGACCACGTCGCCGGCGCCGCTCGTGGACACAGCCCGATCAGCAATTGCCTCGCAATGCGCGAGGCGCGATCCATCACGATCAATGAGTGTCATGCCCGCCGCGCCGCGCGTGATGAGCACCGCTGCATCGAGCGCCTGGGCCAAGGAAGCGCCGAGATCGTCGATGCCGCCGCACTCGAAGCCGCGCAGCGCCGCGTACTGCCTCGCCTCGCGCTCGTTGGGCGTAAAGAGCGCTGCGCCGCGGTACCACTTCATCGTCTCGGGCTTGGCGTCCACGATGACCGGCACTGCGCGCTCAGCGGCTTCCGCGAGCAGGCCGCGAGCTAGATCGGCCGACAGCGTTCCCTTTGCGTAATCAGAAACAAGCACCACACCGCAATGGGCGACGGCCTGCGTCGCCGCTGTGAGAATCTGTGCCGCGAATGGCCCATCCACCGCCTGCGCCATCTCGACATCGATCCGCGCCAGCATCGCCTCCTGCTCGCCCGCGAGCACGCGCATCTTCTCGATCGTCGGTCGACCGTCAGTGAACCAGTGTGCTTCCATGCCCAGACGCTCGGCCTGCTCCCGGAGAAACTCCCCGGCCTCATCCTCGCCGACCAGACCGATGATGCGCACGCCGCCGCACGCCGCGCAGGACGCCGCGACGTTCATCATCCCGCCGAGCGTGCGCTGCACGCCAACGTAATCGAGCACGGCGACGGGCGCTTCATCCGACACGCCGACCGGCTGCGTGCGCAGGTACGCATCGACCATCGCGTCGCCGATCACCAGCATGTCGCGGGCTTTGCTCACGCTCACATCTCCGAGGCCGAGGGGTGCAGACGGCCCTGCGAATCGAGCCGCCGATCGAGCATGTCGCACAACACGTGAATGATGAAGAGGTGCGCTTCCTGGATGCGCGCCGTGCTGTCGGAGGGGACGATGATCGCCACATCCGCCAGGTCCGCCATCGCACCGCCGTCGCGCCCGGTGAAGGCGATGATCCGCGCGCCGCGCTGCCGCGCCCGCTCCATGGCGCGGATCACGTTGACGCTGCGCCCGCTCGTCGAGAGGCCGATGACGACGTCGCCCTCGCGGCAGAAGGTCTCGATCTGCCGGGCGAAGACATCTTCGTAGCCGTAGTCGTTGGCGAGACAGGTCGTGAGCGAGTCGTTGGCGCTAAGCGAGATGCTCGGCAGGCCCGGGCGGCTCTCCTTGAAGCGGCCCGTCAATTCGCCGACGAGGTGGTTCGCCTCGGCCGCGCTGCCGCCATTGCCGAAGACCAGCGCCTGCTTGCCTTCGTTGTACGCCTCCATGAGCAGCCGCGCAGCGCGGTCGATCACCGGCAGGTGCTCATCGCGGATGCGCGAGAAGACTTCGATGCCGTCGGCGACGTGGGTTTCGATTTCGCGGTATGTGAGGCGCAGCAGGTCATCGAGAGCGAGGCGCTTGGGTCCGGGCAATGAAGCCGCGAGGCTCGCGCCGCTGCACGCGAGCAGCGCCGCCTCCTGCGCGGAAGCGCCGACGGCGATCAGCGCGGCATACACCCCCGAAACCACAAAGCCCAGGCCGCGCCGGTCCGCCAGCGCATGCGCGGGGATCGTCAGCGGATGCACTTGGACTGTGTCCGCCGCGCGGTTGCGGCCGCTCGACAGGCTCGGGGTCTGACGACAGCCGATCACCGCCCCCTGCCGGCCGAGCGTGAGCAGCACGTTGGGGGCCACCGTGTCGCACAACTGCCGCAGGCGGTCGATGTGGTCTTCGTGTTCGCTGCACCCGGCCGCGGCGGCGATCTGCCGCGACTCGCGCTCGTTGACGATGACGTGATCCGCGATCCGTTCCGGCGGGCTGACCCGCGCGCCCGCCGCGTCCCAGATGAAGGGAGTCCGCTGCGCCCGGCACCAGTCCGCGATCGCCCCGACATCGAAATAGGTCAGCGCCTCCGGCTCGCCCGCGACGACGCAGACACAGTCAAACATCCGCCCGTCGGCATCCGCCTCGCCGTCGCCGCCGAGCCGTTCGAGAGATGCGGCAAGGTTGGTGAACAGGCGCGGCTTCCAGCCGCGGCGTATCTGCATGAGTTGCCGACCCTGCGCGAGATAGCGGAAGAGTTCGGCGGTGCGGCACTGCGGGTCATCGCTGCCGTCGATGAGCCGGACCTTGACATCGCTGAGCGCCTGCCGCAGGGCGGTGCCAGCTTCGAGTCGGCCGACGGGGGCGAGGAGGGTGGTCTGCACGCCGAGGTTGGCCACCGTCGCGGCCGTGAGGGCGGCAGCGCCGGGGTGGACGCTGGCGTGCTCGACGCGGTAAACGGGCATGGGGTAATCGGGGGCAAGGCGATTGACGGCGCAATGCACATCGCGCTCCGCCACCGCCGGCCCGATGACCAGCACCCGCGCGGCGCGGAATCGATCGACGTAATCCAGGAATCGGTCCCGCCGGATCATCGACAATGGTAGGGGCGGAGGGGGAAGCGGGGTGGTCACGCGAGCCAAGGCGATCATCGCGGCTGGTGCGGTTTCGCCGGAGTGAACGGCTGGCGATCATCGGAACTCAACCCTACGCTACACCAGATGACAGAGACGGACTTGGAACTCGCGGCCTGTCGTCCTGTCCCGCTCGAAATGGGCGAGTTCAACCCCAAGGCTGTTATCCCGTATGGCTGCGCGGTCGAACACGTCTCCGCGGCGATGAGCGATTTTCTGGGATTCCTGGGCTTCATCAATCAACAGTTGAATCGCAAGGGCATTTCGCGACTTGAGACTTTCCTCATGCCGGCCAATTTCAGCAGCATTGTCGGAGAGTTCATGAGCGCGACGATTCCCAAGCACTGTCCTACGCTGGCACGGAATCGCTATCACAATGGGCATCCCGATCTCCTGCCCAAGGGCATGTATCCTCGCGAAGCGCAACTTCATGCGTCCGAAGGCATCGAGGTCAAGGCGTCTCGCTATGGCAGAGGCTGGCAAGGCCACAACGCAGAAGACGTTTGGCTCATGGTGTTCGTGTTCGAGGCCAATCGCGTCACCGACATGGATCGAGGCATCCCACCCAGGCCCTTTCGATTTCTCAAGGTTGTCGGAGCGAAACTCTCGGTCAGCGATTGGAAATTTGCGGGACGCTCAGACACGAGTCGGCGCACGATTACTGCAGCCGTCAAGCCCTCCGGCTTCGCAAAGGTGGAGGCCAACTGGATCTATCGAGCGGCTGAGACCGACGCGGGTGGACGATGAAACAGCAATTCGTCCGCGTGCGCTCCAACTTGTCGATCCGCCTCGGGAACGTGCAATCGCGTCAGACGAGGGACTGCGTTCCTAGCCAACTCGAAAAACGTGTTGTCTCGCTCGACCCCCACGGCGGTCACTCCAACGGCGTTGGCCGCCGCGATGGTTGATCCTGCTCCCATGAACGGATCGACGATGACACCTTCGCCCAGCGGAAGCGCCGCATAGACCAGTCGCCGCATGAGGGACTGCGGTTTGAGGCTCGGGTGATTCGCGATCTCCCTTTCCAGTCTTGGAGTGCGCTCGCTCGGGATCACGTCCTCGAAGGGCTTGTCGTTGAGGTAGCGGCGCAGTCCACCGGTCTGAAACTCGCGCAGGCAGTCGCTGACCCGCATTCCGTGTCGTAGCGGCTTGCGGAGAATGCCCCACGGTTCGTAGCAGCCCTTCGCCATCGAGCAGACACCGCTGAACTCAGTCTCCGCATTCTTCGGTCGATCACCGCCTCGCAGAGTGCGTACGAGGCGGATGAGTTCCCCACGAAACTCCAGTCCGCTCTCCACGAGGGCTGCAAAGACCAACTGTGAAACGAATGCGTTTGTGGCGATGAAGACGTGCCCGCCGGGCCGCAGCGCGCTGTACACCAACTTGCCCCATTCGACAAAGAAGGTGCGCAGGTGCGAGCGCTCTGCTGAATCCAACGCGGTGAAGCGCGGAAGCGGTTGCCGGTTGCTTCCGTCGAATGATGGTGGGATTCTCCAGATTCCCCCCTTGCCGTTCGCACGCTTCTCCAGTTGGTCGCTTTCGTACTCCTTCACACCGTAAGGCGGGTCGGTGACCACGGCGTGAATCGTTTCGCTGGGAACCCGCCGCAGCCACTCGAAGCAATCCGCGTGGATCAGGCGTGAAGGCCCGATTTCCGCGTTCGGGAAGTCGAATGTGAACTGCGCGGTCATTGTCTTGATCTTCCTCTTCCCCATGCCACCAGCATAGTCCCGTATTCGGGACTAGTCAAGCGCCCCTTCGGCGAGGTTTCAGAACAAGGTCGAGCGATTTGCAGAGCCGTTCAAGGTTGCCGGATGACAAGTCGCGCTTGCCCGCAAGAAAGTCGTACACCGCAGTCTTGCTCACGCCGCTCTCCTGCACGAGTCGATAGTGGGTCCACTGCTTTCGGTCGAGTTGTGCGAGGATCATCTCACGGAACATCGATGCATGCATCATACGGCGAGCCGGCCGAAGTCATCCACTACGGCTCGGCTCAATCACGCCCGTGGCCTGGTCGGTGGAGCCGATTGAATGATCACGATGCCGGCCAAGCCAACTTCACCTGAGTTTACCAAACATACTGCGAACGTCAAGTGCGCGACGCTGTGAAGTCAACTGCTTGCGGGAAGATGAGGATGCGTCCGATTCATGCCGAAATACGGCCGCGACGCCCAAAACGCCCGACGCCCGCGCGTTGCACGGGCGTCGGGGTCGCTTGCGTTGCCGCTCGTCGCGTCAGTCGATCACTTGATCTCGACGCTGGCGCCGGCTTCGGTGAGGACGGCCTTGAGGGCGTCGGCGTCTTCCTTGCTGACCTTGGACTTGACGGCCTTGGGCGCGGCGTCCACGAGATCCTTGGCTTCCTTGAGGCCCAGGCCCGTCGCTTCGCGGACGGCCTTGATGACCTGGATCTTCTTGTCGCCGGCGGCGGTGATGATGACGTCGAACTCGGTCTGCTCGGCTTCTTCGGCCGGACCCGCGGCGCCCGCAGCGGCCATCATGACGGCCCCGCCCGCGGCGGGTTCGATGCCGTACGTCTCTTTCATGTAGTCCTTGAGATCGACGGCCTGCTTGAGTGTCAGGGCCGCGAGCTTGTCGCCGAGGTCGGCGATCGCCTTGTCGAAGGTCTTGGTTTCTTCAGTCACGCTGCACTCTCCGATCAGTTCCAGACAGTCTCGGCGTTCAAGAGGTGATCGACCATCGATCATTTAACCCGTGAGGGCCCGTCGAACGCGCGGGTTGGTCAGTGGTGTGGCGGCTCGTCGGCCGCGTGTATTCATCCGGCTCTGGCGATGGTCTCGCCCTTTTCGAGTTTTTCCTCGATGGTCTTGAGGATGGAGGCGATGGCGCCGCCCGGCCCGACGACGGCGCCGATGAGCGAGGCGCCGGGGCTGAGCACGAGTTGCACCGCCTGGCCGAGCGCTTCGGTGCGCGTGGGATACTTGCTCAGCGCTTCGACGCCGGCCTTGCCCTTGAAGACTTCGCCGTCGAGGATGGCGCCTTTGAGTTCGAGTTTCTTCGCCTTGCGGGCGAACTCGATCACCTGCCGGGCGACGTCGATGACGGTCTCGCCGCCGTAGACGATGGCGCTGGGCCCGGTGAGGAGCGGGTCGAGGGGGCTCAGCGGCGTGCCCTCGAACGCCTTGGTCGCAAGCGAATTGCGCACGACGGTGACCTGGATGCCCTTGCTCCGCAGGCCGCGGCGCAGGGCGATGTTCTGGTCCGCCTTGAGTTCGCGGATGTCCACGAGCAGCGCATCGGACACGCCGTCGAACTTTTTGCGATACTCGTTGATGATGAGGTCTTTGACGACTTTGCTCATGTGTGGACTCGATTCGAGGCAAAGGCACTAGGCACGAAGAACTAGCGCTGCGACTGTCAGACGGCGACGCGGACGCCGGGGGTCATGGTGCCGCTGATGGTTACTTTCTTGACGAAGACGCCCTTGGTCGAGGAGGGCTTGGCCTTGAGAATGGCCTGGATGAAGAAGTCGATGTTGTCGGTGAGGTTATCTTCGGTGAAACTCATGCGGCCGACCGCGGCCTGGACGTTGCCGCCCTTGTCGTTGCGGTACTCGACCTTGCCGGCGGAGTATTCGCGTACGGCCTTGGCGATGTCGGTGGTGACGGTGCCGGCCTTGGGGGTGGGCATGAGGCCGCGCGGGCCGAGTTGCCGGCCGAGGCGGCTGACGATCTTCATCATGTCAGGCGAGGCGACGGCGACGTCGAAGTCCATCCAGCCGTCGGAGATTTTCTTGACGAGGTCGTCGGATCCGGCCTCGATGGCGCCGGCCGCCTTGGCGCCGGCGGCATCGTCGCTACCGCAGAAGGCGATGACGCGCTTGCTCTTGCCCACGCCGTGAGGAAGAGCGATGGCGCCGCGAACCAACTGATCCGCCTGCGTGGTGTCGATGCCGAGGGTGAAGCAGATTTCGACGGTCTGATCAAACTTGGGGCCCTTGAACTTCTTGAGTGCGGCGACGGCCTCCTTGAGGGGCAGCGGCTCGGCCGGGACCATTTCCAGATTCGCACGGGTTCTCTTGCCGGGTCTGGCCATGGATTCAGCCCTCCACCTTCACGCCCATCGAGCGGGCGGTGCCCATGATGATGCGCGTCGCGGCTTCGAGGTCCGCCGCCGTCAGGTCCGCCATCTTCTCCTTGGCGATCTCCTGGGCCTGGGCGCGGGTGATGGAGCCGACCGACTCCTTGCCGACGAGGCCGCTGCCCTTTTCGATTCCGGCTCGCTCCTTGATGAGGACCGAAGCGGGCGAGGACTTGATCTCAAGGTCGAAACTGCGGTCGTCGTAGAGCGTGACGATGCAGCCGACGATTTTGCCGCCGAACTGCTTCGTCGCTTCGTTGAACTTCTGAATAAACTGGCCGGGGTTGATGCCCTTGGCGCCCAGCGCAGGGCCGAGCGGCGGAGCAGGCGTGGCCTGCCCGCCCGGCGCGAGAATCTTAAATTGCGTATTGATCTTCTTCTTGGCCATCGAGGTGGACCTCCCACGGATGCTTCCCGGCAACCGGCCGGGGTGTGTCCGCCGCCCGGCCGGGGCAGGGGAACGCACGGTGGTGCAAGCGGCTCAAATTACGAAGCGGATCATAGGCCGGTCAAGGGCGCGTGGGCAAGGGGGTGAACATGACGCCGCTTACGGCTTCGCGACATCCCGACGCGGCGCGAGCGGGGCTCAGCCTCACTCGACGGCCGTGTCGAGGAGCAACTGCGTCGAGAGCAGGAAAGTCACCGCCCCGGAGACGGCCAGCATGAACGCGATGGCGACAAAGGCCCCGCCCAGCCCCAGTCCGGCGATGAAGCCCTGCGCCAGCAGCGGGCCGCTCGCGGCGAAGACCCACGCCCCGCCCATCATCAGGCTCGACGCCAGACTCGTGCGGTGCGGCAGGAGGCGCTGCGCCACGGCGATGGACAGTGGCGTGGCCGACGCGAAGCCGACGCCCGCAAGCATCGCCAGCGCCACCGCCAGCCAGGGCGTGGCGAGCGGAAAGAGCACGATCGCCGGCACGCCGATGATCGCCGATCCCACCAGGACGCGCTTCTCGCGCCCGGGGCGCACGAGCGTGCCGCCGAGCAGTCCGCCGACGCCCATGCCGACGGCCATGGCGGCCTGCATGCGACCGTTGAGGATTGACGACGACTCGCGCAGCGCGGTGGTGAATGTCGCCGAGCCGGCCGCCGCAAGAGTCGCCGCCTCCGCCCAGCGCACCACGAGCACGACGAGCGCCTGATTGACGGTGAAGCGCAGAATGTTCCCAACGTAGAGAATGCCCACCGACCACCAGCGGCGGCGGACTTCATGGCGCGACAGGGCCGCGGCGCGGCGATCTGCCTCGACGTGACGATGGGGAATCGAGCCGATCGCCATCCACAGCGCCAGCGCCCCGAAGACGCCGGGCACGATGAACCAGACCAGCGAGCGCAGGCCCCAGGCCTCGTTCATCGCGGGAACGAGGAGGCTGCCGAGCGTCGAGCCGACCATGCCCCCCGTGAAGAAGACGGCGACCCCGACGGAGCGGCGGCGGCCGGAAAGTTGTCCCATCGCCGAAGCGCCGACGGGATGGAATGCGCCGATGCCCGCCGTGGCGATTGCCTGAAGCACGAGCAGTTGAGAGTAGGTGTTGACGAACCCGAGCAGGGAGAGCGCCAGCGCCGCGGCCAGCAGACCGAGCGGGCCGAAGAGGCGCGTGTTGTACCGGTCGCTCACCGCGGCGATCACCGGCTGAATCAACCCGCTGCACAGCGAGCCGACCGCCAGCAGCAGCGCTCCCTGCGGCTGGCTGATGGTGATGCGCCCTTCGAGCACGGTCAGCAGAGGCACCACCGTCATTGACAGGCAATCGACGATGATGTGCGCCACGACCAGCATGCCCAGGCGCGAGGTCATATGCGCGATGGGAGCAGCGCCGCCGGGCATGGATGCGGGTTGCACGGCCGTCGCCGCCGCGGAGCCGGGCGGCGCAGGCGGCGCGGGCGGTGTGAGTGTGGCCGGGGGAAGCATGGACGATGGTAGCGAGCACCCGCGAGGGCCAATCGGTGCGGTGAGCACCTGATTCATGCTGTTGCATTGTCACGCGCGCTCGGTCGGCCGTGCATCGATGGGCATGTCGAGGATGAAGCATGCGCCCACCTCGCCGGCCGGCAGCGGGCACAGCCGCAGGTCGCCGCCCATGTCGCGCGCCAGGGATCGGCACAGCGCCAGGCCAAGTCCAACGCCGGCGCACGCATTCTCGGCCGCGCTGCGCCCGCGGCGGAAGGGGGCGAAGAGCGTCCGCGCCGCATCGGGCGCGATGCCCGGGCCGTGATCGCGCACCGCAAGATGCACCCGGCCATCCACGCGCGACAATCGCAGACTGATCGAGCGGTCGGCCGCACCGCCGGCGTACTTGCAGGAATTGTCCACGAGGTTGGTGAGGATGCGGCTGACACTGTCGCGATCGACGTGGACCACCTCATCGGCATCGAGTTGGCCTTCGACGTTGAGTTGCATCCCGTGGTCCGCCGCCTGGCGCGCCAGGGCCGGCTGCACCTCGTCCATCAGCGCGGTGACCGCCACGCGGCGCGGCGAAGTGTGCTGCCGCCCTTCCTCAAGACGCGCGTACGCGAGCACGTTTTCGACCAGGCGCGCCAGGCGCGACGACTCGGTGCGCAAGGTTTCGAGGTATTCTCGCTTGCGGGTCGGCTCGGGGATCATGTCGTCGGCGAGCATCTCGGAGTAGAGGCGGAAGGTGGTGAGGGGCGTGCGGAGTTCGTGAGTGACGGCCGAGGCGAAGTCGCTGCGGCGCCGGCCGTAGAGCAGGCTCGCGTGAAGCATCATCCCCCCCGCGCCGAGCGCGACGACCACCACGCCCCAGACGATGAGCAGCGCCAGGCGCGTCGGCGTCACGCCGCTGATCGAAGCGCTCAGGGGCGGCAGGCCCTTCACGCACGCGGGAACCGTGGCGAGATTGATCGATGCGGCGCTCCCGTTTCCTTCCGCCGGATCGGTTCGCGGCACCAGGTCCGCCTCGGGCATGAGGTCCGCCACCTCGTCGATCAGCGTCGCGCGGAGTCGCGGCCAATCGACGAGAAAGCCCTGCAACCGATGGCTTGGGCCGATGCGGATCTGCCGCAGGTAGACGAGTTCGAGTTGTTCGCCGCCGTCGCCGACCCAGATGGGAACGAAGGGGCCGACATGCACCGCTTCCGGGCGATTCGCGGTGGTGTCCTGTCCATCGGCCTGAAAGTCGAACGACTGCGGCTCGGCTTCAGGGATGAGCACCTGCTGCGCTGGCGCATCGAGTTGCTCGGCGTTGCGGGCCATGCGCTTGGTCTGCTCGATCATCGTCCAGGCGCTCTGGGCTTTCTCATAGTCGCCGGAGATCTGCTGTTGCCCAACCTGCTGCGGCGGCGGCGCGGGCGGCGCCATGGCCAGGCGCTGCTCGGCCTCCGCGACGGCCGCGCGGATCAACTCGAGGTCGATGATCGCATTGATGCGATCCAGCACGATGTTGCAGCCGACGATCGTCTCGGCGTTGAGCACCGTCGATTCCGCGAGGTCGCGGTGATTGCTCGTGGGAACCTGCGGTGAACTGAGGCGACCCGACTCATCCACCTGGAAGTGCAGCGTGATGAACGGCTCGCGAAAGGTGAGCAGCGGCGAGGCCGTGAGGATCGCGCCCTCTTCAATCGGCGTGAGCATGCGCGTGTAGGCGCGCTCCTGCGGGTAATAAGAGAGGTACTCGAAGTAGGGGCGGGCCGACTCGCGCGCCAGCCGCGGCGCCAGCCACGAGTCCATCCGCCACAGGGCCAGACGCAGCACCTCCTGCCGCCGGGCGTCGGCGCGGGCGGCCCACTCCGACCGCTCAAGATCGAGCACCGCCGAAGTGACCCACACGAGCGCGAGCGTCACCAGCGCCGCGCCGAAGGCGAACCACTTCCACCATGTGCCCTGGCGTCCGGTCATGCGGGATCGACCTCCACCGAAGTGCTGAGCATGTAGCCCTTGCCGCGCACCGTCAGGATGATCTCCTCACCGGCGCGTCCGCTCTCGCCTCCCGCGAGTTTGTCGCGCAGGCGGGCGACGTGCATGTCCACGGTGCGCGTCTCCACTCCCCGCGGATCGATGCCCCAGACGCGGTGGAGGAGTTCATCGCGGGCGATGGCCCGGCCGGCGTTGCAGGCGAGATAGCGAAGGATGCCGCACTCGCGCTGCGAAAGAGTGGCCCGAGCGACGCCGGCCTCGACGACCTCGCCCCGATCAAGGCGCACGATGACGTTGCCCAGGCGCAGTGAATGCACATCGCTGGGGCGCTCCGGGCTGCGCCGCAGCACCGCCTCGACGCGCGCCAGCAGTTCACGGGCGCTGAAGGGCTTGATGACGTAATCATCGGCGCCGTTCACCAAGCCGCGCACGCGGTCATCCTCGCCGCCGCGCGCTGTGACCATGATGACGGGCAGCGTGGGCCGGGCCTGGCGGAGATCGTCGAGAATGCTGAAACCATCGCGCCCGGGAAGCATGACGTCGAGCAGGACGAGGTCGATGGTGGCTTCAACGGCCAGCGCCGCGCCCGCCCGACCCTCCGCCGCCTCCAGCACCGTGTAACCGGCGTATTGCAGCGCATCGACAAGGCCGCGACGGATCGCCGTGTCGTCTTCGATCACCAGCACCGTGGGATGGGTCACGCAGGAATCTCCTGTGAACAGTGGATCATACGACGATTCCGAGCCATCGAGGCAGCGACGCATCGAGGCATCAAGGCGTCGAGCCATCGAGGCATCAAGGGTTTGGTTAGCCGCGACGCGATGGTTTCGGAGCGGAGCGCGACGAATGGGCCAGCGCCACCGATCGCCCCTGCCCGCACGGCATAGCGACGCGAAGCGCGACGCCATGCCACCCGATCCACCGCCAAGTGCGCGGCAGCGGCGTGACGCACACGTGCGCCACGCCGCACCGCCACACTCGAGGGGAAGAGGCAAGGGACGGAACACTCATTCAACAATCCTCGAGCGGAAGGAACTGCGGCTGCTCCGCGGGTTCGCCTTCGGCCGGCGGGGCTTCAACCTGCGGAACGTCCTTGAACTGAAAGCCCTTGCCGATCGCCTGAGAGCGGATCGCTTTGCGCAAAGTGGCGTCAAAAGATCGGTCCGCGTCGGACTGGTGCTCCTTCATCTCCTCGTTGACGAACGCCTGGCGCTTCTGGCTGTAATCGGCGATCTCCTTCTGAATCACTTCGCGCTTGGCGGCCATGTCGGCGATGATGGCCTGCTTCTCTTCGAGCGTCTTGCCGCGCATTGCTTCGGGGAGATCGTCATCCTTGACCTCAGCGAGTTTGAACGACTCCTCTTTGCACGCATCGATGAGATCCCAATGGCGGTTGGAATAGAGGACACCGCCCTTGGTGGAGCAGCGCTGCGCCACGGTGGCGGAGTTGAGCGAGAGGGCGTTGGCATCCTGCGCCACCTGGTTCTGAGCGCCCCACTCCCCCTTCTCCCCGTACGCGAGGTAGGTCGTGTTGATGGCGCTGCTCAACTCGGCGAGTTTGTCGTCGAAGGGCGAGGCGATGACGATGTTCCCGTTGTTGTGGTCGATGGCGGCGTAGTGGCCGTCGGCGAGGAGCGCCACTTCGCGCCACCCCGGCGCGATGTTGTCCGCCGGGTTGCCGCAATAGATCGCGTTGACCATGATCCCCCGCGAAATCAGGCCCTTGCAGACATCGGCGTAGCGGAACGTCTGATCCTGGTCGGCCGATTCGTTGCCCGCCACGACGACAAGTTTGAGCGCGCTGTCTGACGGCGTCCAGTCGAGTCGCTCGCCCGCCTCGCGCAGGACGCGGCCGACGTACTCCGTCCCGCCGTTGGTCCGCAGGGCGAAGAGTTGGCGCGAAATCTCGTCGAGGTCTTCCGTCAAGGGTGAATCGATGCGCACCCAGCCGTCCTCGACGAGGTGCCCGTCGTTGCCGAAGGTGAGCAGGGCGACGCGCAGGCGCGGCGTCGGGGTGGCGAGGGCGAGATCGTTGACGATGTCCCAGAGTTTGAGTTTCGCCGCCTCGATCAGGCCGTTCATACTCCCGCTCGTGTCGAGGCAGATGGCCAGTTCGACGGTGCGCCGAGCCTCGACGCGGATCGCCTGGACCATCGGCGGCCAGTAGGGAAACATGGGGCCTGCCGCGAGTGCGGGGTGAACGGCGGGCGCCGGCGGCGCCGCGCCCGCGGCCGCGAGGGCGCCGATTGAGAGTACGGTCAGGGCTGAAGTCTTGAGCAGGTTCATGGTGATCTCCTTGGTTGGCGTTTGGGTCAGTCGGAATCGGGAATCGGTTTTCACGGCGAAGGCGGCGTGTTGCGCACGAGAATGTTGCGGCCCTCGAAACGGAGCATGATGTCGCCGTCGAGCGAGAGCACCCCCTGGCGGTTCTGCTCGATGAGGCGGTGCAGGATCGCGAGGTGCTCGGCGCTGCCGAACTCGATCGTCTCATCAGGCGAGATGGGACCGGCCTGCTTCTCGCCCGCGGTGATGAGTTGCGAGTCGATCCACTGCGAGCCGCGCTTGTAGAAGGCCCGGTCGCAGACCTGCTGCACCGAAGCGATCTCGACGCGGTTGAGTTTGTCATCCACGAAGCGGTTCTGGTAATTGAGTTTGCTCTGGACCTTCTGCTCGTTGAAGTTGACGCCCTGGTTGACGGCGCCCATCCCCCACCGCTCCTGCACGGCCCGGCCGTCGAGAATCGTGTTGCACGTCGCCTGGAGGTTGCTCCAGTCGGAGAGGTCGGTGCCCTCGGTGGCGAGGAACGCGGTGTATTCCGTGAGGATGCCGAACTCCGTCGAGAGGCGCAGAATCTCCTCCGCCAGTTCGCGGTAGCGCGGATCGTCGAAGATCGGCGCGTTGGCGAGATGAGGCGATGCCGCCGACGCGGCGCCGGCCTGGCGAATCTGATCGACGAGATAGGCGATGCGCCGGCTCGCCCAGAGGCGCGGCACAAAGGCGTTGCGCGTCGTCGCCGCATCGAGATCGAACTCGAACTCGAAGACCTTCGCCTCGCCGTGCAATTCGCCCGCCAGGCGGAAGCGGATCGGTGACTGGCCGCCTTCGCCGGCAACGTCGCGATACTGTCCGAGCACCACGAGTTGGTCGCCGTCGAAGAGGTCCGGCAGCGCCGAAGGGATCAACTCGCGCACCGCGGCGCCCGTCGTGATCTCCCCCGCGCCGTCGATCGTGTTGAGCACGGCGCCGGCCAGCACGGGGCCGGAAAGGCGGCGGAAAGTCTGCGCGACCTTCAGTTCCACATCCTCCTCGGGCTGGACGTAGACGGACACCGCCCGAGTCGCATCGGAGAGGCGATCGAGCAGCGGCACGTTGACATCGTTGCCCACGCCGAAGGTGAAGATGCGGCGCTGCTGTGGATTGCCCTTCTCGACGAGTTGGCGGATGTCCACCTCCGACGTGCGCCCCACCGTCGGGAGGCCGTCGGTGAGAAAGAGCACGAGCGGCAGGCGACCTTCCGTCGAATCATGCGCCTTGAGCGCCTCGACAAGCGCATCATGGATGTTCGTCCCGCCGCCTGAGCGCATCGCTTCGAGATAGAGGCGCGCCGCCGCGGTGCTCCGGGCGTCCCTGACGACCGGCTTGCTGGCGAACATCGAGACGGTGGTGGAGAAGTCGATGACGTTGAACGCCTCGCCTTCATCGAGGCCTTCGAGCACCTGGAGAGCCGCGGCCTTCGCCTGGTCCATCTTCACCCCGGCCATGCTGCCGCTGCGGTCGATGACGAGCGTGACCTCGCGCTTGACGCTGCGAGCCGCGACGTCCTCGTCGCGCGCGTTGGCCATGTCCGTCGGCAATCCCGCGACGAGCAGGAAGTACCCCCCCTCGATCTTCGGATCGGGATAGGCGTAGAGCGAGGCCGTCACGCCGCTCACCTCGCGCAGATACGACAATCGGAACGAGCCGGGGTCGAAGATCGAGCTCTCCGCGATACGCGCCTTGAGATGGTGCGGCGAAAGTCGCTCCGTTTCGAATGTGTGGCTCGGCGAATAGACCATCGAAATCGGATCCTTGCACTGCATGTCAACTTCGACGTGCCACGGCGTGCGCCGATCGAGGGACTCGCTGCGCGGCAGGATGTAGTCCACGCGGCTGCCATCGACGGGCAGCAGGTGCTCATAGGTCAAACGGATCTTCTGCGTCCCTCCCGCCTCGATGGGAAAGACGCTCGAGCGCACAAGGTTGTACCCGGCGAACTCGAGGAGGGCCGGATCGCGCACCCTGGCGACGATGGCGTCGTAGAGACGCCGCGCCTCATCGCGCCGCATCACCTGGGCCGTCGGCTCGGCCGAAGCGCCCTCGAAGAGGAACGACCCCACGACCGCCCCATCGGGCACGGGCAGCAGCAGCACGGCCTCGGCCAGGCTCGACGTCGCGTTGCGCAGCGAGACCTCCAGCGTCGTCGTCGCCGTCGCATCGAGGATGCGCACCCTCCCCTGCACTCTCTCGATGATCACCGGTTCGCCGTGACGCTCGATGGTGAAACTCCGCGTCTGCGGCATGACCACCTGCGACGCCCGGCCGAGGTTCGAGCGGATGATGATCTCAATCTGATCCTGGGCCGTTGCCGCTCGGGATGCGAGCAGGCCGAGCACCACAAGTGCCCCGGTTATCAGGCGTTGAACGGCCGGTTGCGAGGTGAGGCGGGTACAAGCGTTCATGCGTCAATCTCCTTGCGGCGGGCGAATCGAGTGCCGCCACAGGAGATATACGCTCGAACCGCCCCCCTCCGCGCAACAGGCGCGCAACGACTCTCGTCAGGACCGATAGATCGCCTTGCCGGCGATTTCTGAAAAAAGGGGTTGACAGGCGAGGCGTCGATCCACTATGCTCACAACGACGAGCATCGGGCAGGCCGTTTTCGCCCACGGGGCAGCACATCCCATGTTGCCGCTCGATTCGTGGGCCTCTGGATCGCCGAGCACCTCTGGCCGATGCCGAAACCGTCCTCGTGGGCGGTTCAGGTTGTTTCAACGGCTCCGGCACATCGTGCGAAAGACCGTACTTCCGCAGCCGGAGCATCGTGGCCCTTGCAGGAAGAAGGAGAATCAGATGAGACGTTTCAGTTTACTCGCGGCGGCGGCGTGCTGCTCGATGGGAGCAGCGGCTTTCGGACAATGCGATGACAGCATCACCTCAACCTTTGCCGAGGGCAACGGGCAACATGGGGCCATGTGGGATCTCACATGTCTCAACCCTGCGGGCATCACCATCACTTCGTTTGACTTCAATGCTCGCGCCGGCACCTCCGGCCCCGCGTCGATTGAAGTCTGGTATGTCACCGATCACACCTCATACGTTGGAAAGAACACCAACCAGGCGTTGTGGACACTGCTGGGAAGCGCGAATCTGCCTGAAATCAACCCCACCGGCACACCCACCAACGTCCCCATCGGTGGCCTGACCATCAATTCCGGCGAGACCGTCGGACTGTACTTCACCCGCGTTGACGCCACCAGCATCGGGTACACCAACGGTCCGCTCGGCGCCTTCACCAACAACGACGTGCGCTGGGAAGATCGCGGGCTGGGTGTCGTGTATCCCTTTGGAAACTCCTTCACCCCCCGCATCTTCAACGGCACCGTCCACTACGACTGCGGAGGCGGCGGCGGCTTCACCATTCGCCTTAGCGGCTCGTGCCCCGGACAGAAGACTCTCGAATGGTCCGGCGCCGGCTCAGGCCAGATGGGAATCGTCGTCGGCAACAGCCAGGGCAACACCACCATTCCCAACGGCCCCTGCCAGGGCACCCAACTGGGAATCTCCGGCGGACTGATCCTCTACAACGTCATCGGCACCCAGGGCGGCCAGGGCCAGGTCAGCACCACCGTCGGCACTCCGGCCTGCGGCAAGTTTGTGCAGTGCATCAACACCGGCACATGCGACACCAGCAACGTCGCCGGCCCCATCTGATTCGCATCACGCGAACCGGACACCCGGTCTCAACTGAGATCACTCGCCTCACCTCCGCAAGGGGGTGAGGTTGTTTTTGGGGAATCGGCGCCAAGGCATCGCGGGATCAAGGCGCCAAGGCTTGGGGCCTGGTGAGTACGCCGCCTGTCCCTTGTCGCTCGGCCGCGATCCGGACGCATCGTCAGATCTGCCCCGTCCAGTTGTGGTCGTGCTGCTTGAAGAGTTCGCGCAGGGCGGCGACCTGTTCGGGCGGGAGCGGGCCTTTGCGGAGCAACTCGACGTTGCGGCGGAAGTGCTCGGCTCGCCGCGTGCCGATGATGATGCTGCTCACCCCCTGCTGAAACGCGGCGAAGCGCAGGAAGAGTTCATCCCAACTCAGCGGCCCCGGTTCGAGTTGCATCGCCTTCGCCCGCCGCCAGTACTCCTCGCAATACTCTCCTTTGGGCTGCGTGTCGAACTTCCAGAAGGCGTTGGCGAGGGGTCGCTTGATGATCACTCCCAACCCGTTGAGCGCGCAGTGCGGCAGGGCGCGATCGAGGCAGCGCTGATCGCAGATGCTCAGCGAAGTCTGGATGCTCACAAAGTGTCCCGATTCCACGGCCCAGAGGAGTTCGTCATTGTCGCCGCTGTACGCCGCGCAGCGCACCTTGCCGGCTTCGACGGCCTGATGCAGCGCCCCGATCGCCTCGCCCTGGCGCAGCACCTCCATCTCGCACGAGTGCAGGTGCATGATGTCAATGCGGTCGGTCCTGAGCAGTGTGAGCGAGCGGTCGATGCCGGCGGCGATCGCCTCGGCGGACCAGTCTTCATTCCCGTCGCGGTCGTAGCCGCACTTGGAGGAGAGGATGAACTCATTGCGGCGGTGGGCGATGGCGCGTCCGAGGCGCTCTTCGGAGAGGCCGTACATCCCGGCGGTGTCGATGAGCGTGACGCCGGAGTCGAGCATGGCGTTGAGGAGGGAGTTGACCTCGCTCTCCTCCACGCCGCCCTTCTCGCCGGGTGCGTGCCAGATCGCCGCGCCTCCGAAGCCGATGGGGGAGACGTTCAGCCCGGTGTTGCCGAATGGTCGCTGCTCCATAATGCTTCCCCTCGCGTGATCGTTTCTGCTGCTCAAGGTTAGCCGCGACGGGGGATCTTTGCGCCGAGGAGCAGCCCGTCATCGATATCTTGGTTACTGATCCCTGCAGAACTTATGTCCTCTCTGACCGGAGGGCAGTCCAACCCTCACCACAAAGGACACAAAGTCACAAAGGGGGCACAAAGAACAACAGTGCCATTCCGACTTGGCACGGCAAATCGAGTCCCTCTCGAGCTTCTCCTTCCGGGGTTTTCTTGGTGAAGTCTTTGTGCCTTTGTGTCCTTTGTGGTGAGTGTTCAGCGTGTGGCCCTCTACGGACGTTCGTTTTGCAGGAATCAGTAGCCGCGACGCGGAGGCATGGCGCAGCGGAGCGTCGAACGGCAGGCGCGTTCGTCACGCCTGCCGCGAGGGCATAGCGACGCGACACAACCATAACGCGTGAATGCACGGCGAAGGCCGATGTTCGGCGAGCGCCGCTTCCTCACGGGGCTGTTGCCGAAAGGCTTTCGAGTCCGTCATGCCCGCGAAGGCGGGCATCCAGCGGACTTCCTGTGCGTCCGGCGCGTACTGGATTCCCGCCTGCGCGGGAATGACGAGTTTGGGCAACAGACCCTCACAGGCGCGGCTCGTGCGCTTCGCCGGCGCGAAGCGCGATACAACGCACACACCTCCATCCCCTTACAATCTGCGGCCGATGCACGGAACTGACCCATGCCGCAGCCGAACACGACCCTCGACAACCTGATTTCCGAGTGCATGCGTTGCGATCGGCACCGCTTCACGCAGCGGCTGCGCGCCTTGTCGGGCAGGGCGGAGGCGCGATCGTCGCGGCGATCGGGGCGCGGGCCGGCGCGGCGCGGCGGAGACACGCTCGAATCGCTCGAAGCCGACGTTTGCAAGTCGATCGACCGCGCCGCCGCGCGCCGCGCCGCCGTGCCGCGCCTGATCTACGCCGCTGAATTGCCCGTGGTGCAGCGGCGCGAGGAGATCGCCGAGACGATTCGCAACCACCAGGTGATGGTGCTCTGCGGCGAGACCGGCTCGGGCAAGACGACGCAACTGCCCAAGATCTGCCTCGAACTCGGCCGGGGCGTGGTCGGCATGATCGGCCACACCCAGCCGCGCCGCGTCGCCGCCCGCACCGTGGCCAACCGCATCGCCGAGGAACTTCGCGTCCCCATCGGCAAACAGGTCGGCTGCAAGATGCGCTTCAGCGATCAGACGGGCGGCAACACGCTCATCAAGATCATGACGGACGGCATCCTCCTCGCCGAGACCCAGCAGGACCGATTCCTCGACGCCTACGACACGATCATCATCGACGAGGCCCACGAGCGCAGCCTCAACATCGACTTTCTCCTGGGCTACATCAGGCAACTGCTGCCGCGCCGGCCGGACCTCAAGATCATCATCACTTCCGCGACGATCGACCCGCAGCGATTCAGTGAACACTTCAACAACGCTCCGATCATCGAAGTCTCCGGCCGCACGTATCCCGTCGAGGTGCGATACCGGCCGATGGTCGCGGAGGCGGATGATGATGAAGCGCCGGACCTGATCGACTCGGTCGTGAGCGCCGTCGATGAACTCGTGCAGAGCGAGCGCGGCGACGTGCTCGTCTTCCTCAGCGGCGAGCGCGAAATCCGCGAGGCGGCGAAGGCATTGCGACACCTGAGCGGGCGCGGCATCGAGGTGCTGCCGCTCTATTCGCGCCTGAGCAGCGCGGAGCAGAATCGCATCTTTCAGCCGCACCAGCAGCGGCGCATCGTGCTCGCGACCAACGTGGCGGAGACGTCAGTAACGGTGCCGGGCATCCGCTGCGTGGTCGATCCCGGCAGCGCGCGCATCAGCCGCTACAGCACGCGCACGAAGGTGCAGCGGCTTCCCATTGAAGCCATCTCCCGCGCCAGCGCCGAGCAGCGCAAGGGGCGCTGCGGCCGCATCGAGCCGGGCGTGTGCGTGCGCCTCTACTCCGAAAGCGACTTCAACGCGCGCCCCGAGTTCACCGAGCCGGAGATTCTCCGCACCAATCTCGCCGCGGTGATTCTCCAGATGAAGGCCCTGCGCCTGGGCGACGTGGAGCGCTTCCCCTTCATCGAACGGCCCACGGCGCGCATGATCCGCGACGGCTATCAGACGCTCAACGAACTCGGGGCCGTCGATGCCCACAACGAACTCACCGATCTCGGCCGCGACCTGGCGCGTCTGCCCATCGACCCGCGCCTGGGGCGGATGATCCTCCAGGCTGACCACGAGCACGCCATGGCCGAGGTGCTCATCATCGCTGCGGCCCTCTCGATTCCCGATCCGCGCGAGCGGCCGCACGATCAGCAGGAGAAGGCCGACACCGCCCACGCCCGCTTCGCCCACGAGGACTCCGACTTTCTCATGTTCGTCAACCTCTGGCAGGCGTACCACGATGAGGCCCGTCGCCTTTCGCACAGCAAGGCCCGCCACTGGTGCCGCCAGAACCACGTCAACTTCATGCGCATGCGCGAGTGGCACGACATCCACACCCAACTGCGCGAACTGGCGATTGAGTCCGGGCTGCGCCTCAACACCGAGCCGGCCGCGTACGACGCCGTGCATCGCGCCGCGCTCAGCGGCCTGCTGAGCAACATCGGCCTGCGCACCGATGGACACGAATACACCGGAACCCACGGCACGAAGTTCTTCATCTTCCCCGGCTCGGGGCAGTTCAGGAAGAGTCCGGCGTGGATCATGGCCGCGGAGATCGTCGAGACGACGCGCCTCTACGCCCGCTGTGCAGCGAAGATTCAGCCGCAGTGGATCGAGGCCCTCGCCGAGCATCTCGTCAAGAAGCACTATTCCGAGCCGCTGTGGAACGAAGACAGCGCGCAGGTTACGGCATCGGAGCGCGTCTCGCTCTACGGCCTGGACATCGCCTCGGGCCGGCGCGTCCACTACGGGCCGATCGATCCGAAGGCGGCCCGCGAACTCTTCATCCATCACGCGCTCGTCGAAGGAGAGTGGCGCACCAAGGCCCCCTTCTTCGAGCACAACCGTCAACTCGTCGCCGAGGTCGAAAACGTCGAGAGCAAGGTCCGCAAGCGCGATGTGCTCGTGGATGTACAGCAGCGCTTCGCCTTCTATGACCAGCGCCTGCCGGCCGAGGTCTACAGCGGCGCGACCTTTGACAAGTGGTGGAAGGAGAACCAGGGCCGCACGCCGCGCCTGCTGCACATGACGCGCGAAGACCTCGTGCAGGTCGAGCGCAGCGCGGCGGACTTCCCCGATCGCATGACCGTCAGCGGGCACACGCTGGCGTTGCGCTACGTGCATGAGCCGGGCGCTGCGGATGACGGCGTGACGGCGATCATTCCCGTCGAAGCGCTGCACGAGATGGAGCCCGCACCATTCACCTGGCTGGTGCCGGGGATGAGGCTTGAGAAGATCACCGCGCTGATCAAGTCGCTGCCCAAGAGCACGCGCACGGCGTTTCTGCCCGCCGCCGATTACGCGAGGGCCTGCGCCGAGGCGATGGCGTCCGACGACCGGACGCTGGAAGAATCGCTCGCGGCGCAACTGCTCGCGCTGCGCGGTGTGCCCGTCGGGGCGGGCGACTTCCAGACCGACAGACTCGACCGCCACCTTCAGATGAACTTCCGCATCGTCGATCGGCGCGGCCACGTCCTCGGCGAGTCGCGCGACCTCGAACAACTCCGCCGCGATCTCGGCGGCAAAGTGCGCTCGCAACTGCAATCGCTTTCCGATGAGCGATTCGCTCGCCGCGGCATCACGACGTGGGACCTGGGCGAACTGGCCGAGTCGGTCGAACTCAAGCACGGCGGGATGAGCGTGACGGCTTATCCGGCGCTCGTCGATGAAGGTTCATCAGTGCGCCTGACCATTCTCGACAGCGCGGCTGCGGCGCTGGCGGCGAGCCGGCTCGCCGTGCGCCGCCTCTACGTCATCGCCGCTCGCGACGAACTGCGCGATCAACTCAAGGCGATGCCGCAACTGAATCGTCTCAAACTCCTCTTCGCCTCGCTGGGCCCGGCGGCGGCGCTGCACGAGCAGATCATCGAGACCGCGGCGCAGCAGGCGTTTCTCGCCGACGGCTCGATCCCGCGAAACCGCGAAGCGTTCGAGGCGCGGCTCAACGACGGCTGGGGCCGCATCGGCGAGTCGATGTTCGCCATCTGCTCACTCATCGAGCCGATTCTCGCGGCTCGGCACGAGGTCGAACTGCGCCTCGGCAGGCCGGCGCCGCCGACATGGAAGCCGATCGTCGATGATCTCAAGTCACAACTTGCTGACCTGCTGCCGGCGGAGTTCCTGCGCGCGACGCCGCTTGAGCGCCTGCGCCATGTGCCGCGCTACCTCGCGGGGATGATCCGGCGGCTCGATCGCCTGAGCGGCGCGGGCCTTCAGCGCGACGCCCAGCACCGGCAGGTGATTGAGACGCACCGCGCCCGCGTCGCGCAGGCCATGGCCAGCCGCGATCCGAATCAACCCATCGACCCGCGACTCATCGAGTACCGCTGGCTCCTCGAGGAACTCCGCGTTTCGCTGTTCGCCCAGGATCTCGGCACGGCGCAGAGCGTCTCCCCGCGGCGATTGGACAAGATGTGGGAGGCGATGCGATAGGGCCTTTCCCACCACGGAGGCACGGAGAGCGCGGAGCACAGTCAGGCAGTTGGAGTGCGCTTTCATCCGCCTCGGAATGGTTGTCTAAGGAAGACCATCCAGTATCATGGATGAATCCGTTGCGGGATCACGAAGATGCCGGTAAAGCAGCGAATCTATCTCGACACCTCGGTGATCAGTGCGCTCGACGACCTTCGGCATCCGGAGCGGGCGGAGATGACTCGCGCGTTCTGGATGCGTTTGAGTGAGTTTGAGCCCTGCTCGAGCGAAGCGATCCGAATGGAGATCATCGGCACACAGGACGAGTCTCGCCGAGGTGAATTGCTTCGCATTCTCCCACAGATTCTCATCCATCCAGTCACCGACGATATGCGATTGCTCGCGCGAAGCTATGTGGAAGCGGGAGTCTTTGGAGAGGCAGTCCTGACCGATGCGCTGCACGTGGCGGCCGCGGTTTTGACGCAGTGTGAAGTGCTCGTCTCCTGGAACTTCCGACACCTGGTCAACCGGAGGCGCCGGGCTGCCGTGGTCGCGATCAACGTCGAGCAGGGCCTCCCGTCCATCGAGATCGTCGCGCCGCCCGAGATCTGAAGACTACAATTCAACGTGAGCAACAGAAGGCCGCTCTATTTCGATTATCCCACTGCTGCCCGAGAGGCGGGGATCGGCGACGACCAGTTGCGCCTGATCGAGCAGATGTTCCGCGCGGATTATCCGACCGACGACATGCTCTGCGAACTGCATGTGCTTCGCGCGTGCAACTCGGTTCGAGACGGGTTGGCGTCGCTCGACGCCATCCTCCGCGAAGCCAGGGAGCGTGGCGCCTCTGCTGCGTGAACCGCGTAGCGAGGAGTGCTGCTCGCCTACGTCGGCGTATCGCGAAACGGCACTGCTGCAATCTGGTGATCATCTTCGTAGACAATCACGCCGGGACGATCGCATCGGATAGTGTGGGTCGCGATGCCGTACTTGTCGAGCAGAATGCACAATCGGTGCATGCGCTGAATATGGTCGCGGGCGGACCGGCGGTACCACGAAATGGCCTTCGGCGCGGCATTGACCTTGCGGGATCGCGAGAGGCGCTCGGGCTTGACGAGGTTCTCGTTGAACCAGTCCAGGACGCGACGCACCGCCGCGCGGTCTTCGCCCTCGATGACGACGTCGGATTCGAGCAGATGAAACGCCGCCTGAAAGACCCCGAGCCGGCGATGCGAATCTTCATCGACTCTGGAGCAGACGAAGCGGAGGTACATGGCGTGACATCGTAGATCCAGCGGGTAGGTCGGGCCAAGGCTCTGCGCCGGCCCGGCAGTTGGGCGCTCGATACCTCATTGACCGCGAACATCGCGCGCACGCCAAACCGCCGGGCCGCGCTCAGAGCAGCGAACCCGACCTACTCGCTGCGCCGCTTGTGCAAGTGTAGAGGGACGGTAGTATCGTGGAGGTAACCTCAAAAGGGCGAGACGTTGCTCAACGCACAGCTGGTAAGGTCGATTGCGATGAGGCAGACATTGCCGCAGGCCGCGTCGGCCACTCTCCCGGTAACACGCGCGACGCCCTCGGCGTCGGCCTCGGCGACCTGAACGAGCACGGCGCCGCCGATGGGCAGACTCGTGCCGGTGCATGCCACGCCTGGTGGGATGATGGTCTGGCCCGCGCACCCTCCCAGCGATGATCGCACGAAGGCGACCCGACTGCCGGGTTTCGCCCCGCTTGCCGTCGCCGTGATCTTGCCTGGGCATTCGCCATCGAGCGTGAGACGAATCGGCGGAGGCTCCTCTCCGCACATTCCGAATGAAAAGTCCCACGCACCGGGGCCGAGAACGTTTTCAACACTCGTGGGGCACTGATAGCAGAAGTAGCACTGCGGCCAAAGAAAGGAGTTCCCGTTGCCGATCGGCTCGCCGCGCGATCGATCTCCACTGGTCGTGGACACCCACGCCTGCCCCGAACCTGTTCCGACGGGTCGCACGCTGAAGTGGTAGAGTCCCGGCGGAAGTTCGATATCGACCTGTACGCGAAGTTCGTGCTCGTCATACCCGTAGCCGGAGCGCCCGGTGGGCTTCCATGTGAAGGCGGTCAGGTTCCAGGTTTCGATGATTCGTGTCCCCCACCGGCACTCGCCGATTCCCTGATAGATGGCCACATCGGCGGCGACCGGGAGTATCCCGGTGTGGAGGAAATTGCCCCACACTTCAGTGATCGTTCCCCCGGGCCACAGCACATCATCGAAGGTCCAGGTCTCGTGCGTGCTCGTGTTGCGGTTGCAGGTCAGCCCGTTCCTCTTGTCGAAGTCACCGCCGTAGAAACAGATCGGGCTCGACTGCGGGCCACTCCCGATCGGCAACGAAGCATCGACCAATGGCGCAACCTGTCCCCAGGCCGCATTCCCACAAAGCGCCAGCATCATCCCAACGATCGACTTGTTCATGATGTCCACTCCCCGAGCAGATTGACTTCAGCGCGGCGGTCCGGCGCGCTGCGGCCAAACGAAAGTCAGATCGCACGCGCTCCAGCCAGGGTCACTGCACACAGTCTACCATCGAGTCACTCCCACCGTCCCAGGTCGCATGCAAGAACAATGCAAATTGTCGAAATCAGGCCGAACATCGTGCGAACCGATCCTTTGCGGACCCATTACTTCTTCATCCACCTCCTCCACCACTCACTGATCTGCCCCAACCTATGCAATCGCATGTCCGGCGGGCCGCCGCGGCTCAGGCCGTGACTCGTGCTGCGCGGGTACCTGACGAAGCGGGTCGGGACGTTCTGCACCTTCAGCGCCGTGAAGACCTGCTCGGCCTGCTCGATGTTGCAGCGCAGGTCGCCCTCGCTGTGGATGATGAGCGTGGGCGTCTTGACGCCCTTGAAGTAATGAATCGGGCTGGCGTTCCACCGCGCCTCGGGCCGGTCCCAGGCGTTGCCTTCCCAGTAGTGGTCGGGCAGTTCCATGTAGTCGCTGTTGCCGAACATGCTCACGAGATTCGACACGCAGCGGTCGGTGATGGCGGCGCGGAACTCGTCGGTGTGTCCGATGGCCCAGTTGGTCATGTATCCGCCGTAACTTCCGCCCATGATGCCGATGCGCCTGTTGTCGATATTGCGGTGCATCTTCATGAAGTGATGCACGGCCTGGATATCGACCCAGTCCGCCCCGCCCCAACTGCCGCGGATGGCTGCGGTGTGGTCGCGTCCGTAGCCCTTGGAGCCGCGCGGGTTGGAGAAGACGACGATGTAGCCCTGCGCTGCGAGCATCTGAAACTCGTGGAAGAAGCCGACGCCATACTGCCCGTGCGGCCCGCCGTGCACTTCGAGAATCGCGGGATACTTGCGGCCACCCTTCGCATCGGGCGGCATCATCACCCAGGTCTGCACCTGCGTGTCATCGCGCGTCTTGATCCAGTGCTCACGGATGTCGGCGAGTTTGAGTTGACCAAGCAGCGGGCCGTTGAGGTTGGTGAGTTGAGTGAGGTTGAACGGCGCCGCGCCGACGGCCGCGAGGGCGATTTCGTCGAGCGTCGTGGTCGTGTTGCGGACGATCGCCATGCGCTTGCCGTCTTTGCTGAGGTTGCCGAGTTGGTGCGCGGCGGCGCCTTTGGTGTGAAAGGCGAACTTCCCGCCGCTGCGGCTGACCGAGGCGAGGTGCGTCTGCCCATGCCAGCCGATCTGCACGTAGAGGCGGCGGCTGTCGGGCGACCAGCGGAGTTTGGGCGCGAACTCCGCCTCCGAGGTGTCGCTGATCGACACGGCCATCAGGCAGTAGTCCTCGCGCCCCGTCAGGCTGCGGGCCTCGCCTTTCACCGGATCGCAGATGAACAGTTCGAGATTCTCCGTGCTGTAGGAGTCGTCCATGCCGATGCGGCCGGCGTAGGCGAGGAACTTGCCATCCGGCGACCAGGCGATGCTTCCCTTGGGCCCCTCGGGCAGATTCCGCACGGGCGTGATGCGCCGCGTGGCGAGATTGATGCGGACGATCTCATCCTTCCACGGCCTGGCGCCGGCGAGGCGGTCGCGATTGCGCGTCACCGCCAGTTGCTTCGAGTCGGGTGAGAAGTCGTAGGAGAAGAACCCGGCCGCGTCGCGCGTTTCGATGATGCGCGCCGCTCCGGTCGCCGCGTCGATGAGATGCAGGCGGTAGCGCTGGGCGTTGAAGTAGCCGTCGCCGTCGTAGCGATACCAGGACTCGTCGATGACGCGCGGGGCGTCGGAGAGGCCCGCCTCCTCGCGCTGCTTCTTCGCCTCGCTCGTCCAGTCGGGATCCTGCGGCCTGAAACTGGCGGCGATGGTGCGACCGTCGGGCGACCACTTGAAGTCGCGCACCGAGCCTTCGGGAAAGCGCGTCAGGTCGCGCGCCTCGCCGCCGCCGGCGCTGATGAGCGCGATCTGCGGATGCTCCTTGTTGCGGCCGCTGATGAAGGCGATCGTCGAGCCGTCCGGCGACCAGCGCGGATGGCGGTCGCGGTTGCCGCTGGTGAATTGGCGCGGCTGCGTCCACTTGCCGCCGGCTTCGCTGACGATCCAGAGATTCTGCGCGTAGGCGTTCTTCTCGCCGACCGTTTTGTTGACGAAGACGATGGACTTCCCGTCGGGCGAAATCTGCGGATCGGAGAGCCAGCGGAACTCGAGCAGGTCTTCAGCGGTGATGAGGCGCCGGCGCCTGGTGCGGCGAGCAGCGGCGGATGCGGTGGACTTCCTGCTGGATGGTGATCGCGGCATGGGTGAGAACTTCCTCGTGAGTGCGGCGGTGCGAGAGGTGATGCTACGCCGGCATCAGGCCCGACGAAAAGCCCAGGCAGAGGACGGGTGTAGTCCAGTATTATGGCATATGCAGCGGATTGCAGCATCCTGGATTTGACTCCGGAGGAGTCGCGGAGTGTAGCCACGGGTGGATCGATGCTCGGCATCGCGGAACCCGTGGAAGCGAGTGTTCTTCAATTTAACTCGCCTCGGACGGGGCGATGGAGGCGGTCGAAGTGCAACGGCGCCATCAACTCCGTGCCCGCGTCCAACGAGATGCGTGCGTCTCTGCGACCCCTGCCGGGGCCGGCCGATCGCTGCTCGCCGCTGACCACGGGTTCCGCTCGCGGGGCTGCGCCCGCGTCTCGCTGCACCCGTGGCTACATTGCTGCGCCCCTCCGGGGCGAAAGGCGCGGCACACTGCGCGTGGACAATCCACGTCGCGCCGATTCACGCCGGGCGCGATTCGAGTGCCATAATCTTGGACTACACCCTGCGGTCTCGATAGATCGATCTCCGAGGCTAATTACTGCTATCCTTGATCGGGCATACGCGGGCCCGAAGGAGATAAACTATGCCAATGAGAATTGACGGATGGCGTTTGTCCTTCGCCGCGATCACGATTTGCTGCATCGCGGCTCCGGGGGCCGCCCAGTCGTATCGCGACCCATGCGGTCCAAACAACCGGGCGGCAGTGACCTATGAGGCCGGGCCGGCTGAAGTCGTGGCCACGCGGTTCAAAGACACGGTTTTCGACTGGGAAGGGTTGCGACTCACGATTGATCTCTCCGCCTCCGGCATCGTTCTTCCTCGAGGCGCCTGGTGGGTCAATGCCCAGCCCATCGACCTCACTGGGGCCGGCGACGCCTTCTATCAGCCCTTTAAACACGACTGGCAGGTCGGGGGCGGTGGCCACTGGAAGGATGGAGCGGAAGAGCACCGCTACCGTTTTACCGACCGAGGCCAGTGGCCGGTCTGGGGTCGGCTGTACCCACGCGGCAACCCGGCGCAGAAGGTGATCGCCGCCGATGGACGGGTGCTGAGCGACACCCTCTGGATCACTGACGAGCAGGCCTACGACGATGGCTGGCTCAACATGGCCAGCGGGCTTGGCGTCTGGGGCATCATCTTCGACGTTCAGGTTTGCGACGACTTCCTCATCCTGGAGGAGGACACGGCGATCGGGACGATCGTCGCCGATTTCGTGACTCGCCATGGCCGCCCGCCCGCCGACGGCGTCTGGGTGCAGTTCTATCAGGCGGTCTGCGAGCAGCCCCTCCTGGAAGCCCCGACCCCCGGCCGCGCCGGCGAGGTCAACGAGTGGCGCGTGTCGAAGCTGCGGCCGACGGATGTCGTTCACTTCGTGTACGGCTTCGCCGACGGCTCCTTCCGTGTCCCCGGCTGCGGAAGCGTGAACCTCAGCATCGCCAGGCCGGTCTACCTGGGCCGCGCCGTCGCCGATCGCGACGGGAAAGCGACCTTGAGTGTCTTCGTCTCCGAGCAGGCCCGAGGGCGCACCGTCCTGTTCCAGGCGCTCCAGCGCACCACGTGCCTGCCCGGCAACGTCTTGCGTCACACCTTCGAGTGAAGGGCACGGACACGACGGCGCGTCGAGCGCCGCTTGAACGCATGAACGCCTGAGCGCGAGACAGAACGAGGTTGAACGCGTCCGCTTCGCGGGCTTCCAGCGCCCCCACGGCCCGAGGGGTCATCGCGCGCCAGTGTTGTATCCGCGTCGGGGCGGGAGGCAATGCGCACGTCCATCAAAAACCCCGGCAGGGGACTGCCGGGGCTTTGTTGGCGTCATTCGAGACTCGTCGTCGTTGGATCACGGAATCTGCACGACGTTGCTCGCGGAGCAGGGGCTGCCGTCGGCGACGATCATCTGGAGGTACTTGCGGCAGGCGGCGGTGCCGGCGGTGCTGCTCACGTTGCCCGAGCCGTTGGCGCCGGTGTTGCCGGTGTAGACGAGTTGCAGGCCCGCGCTGCCCAGGCCGGTCTGCGTTCCGGCGCAGACGCCGCCGGGCACCACAAAGTTGCCCGTGCCGTTGGCGAGGATGATGCCCATCGGACGGCTCGGAGTCGCGTTGGACCAGGAGACGGTCACGCGGCCGGGGCAGAGGCCGCTGATCGAGAGCGTCAGGCCTCCGCCGCCGCCCGAGCCGAGCCACTGCGCCACGTTGGCGGAGAACCGGGCTCCGTCGAGCGTGCCCCAGCGGTCATCCTCGAAGACGTTGACATCGAGCATGGTGAGGACGTTGTCGGTTCCGTTGCCGTCCCAAAGCGTGGCGGTGTTGATGGTGAAGATGCTGGTTCCGCCGCTGGCGATGCCGCCGTTGGGAATCTCGACGGAGGTGACGCCGTCGGTGAGGATCGGAATCTGATTGGCGACGGTGTAGACGCCGTTGGACTCCTGGTTGGTCGCGGTGCCGCCCGCGACGGTGCAGAGATCGACGTTCCACTGGAACCACAGGCTGGGGTTCTCGCCGATCATCAGCACGCGCCGCCCCGTGGCGATGTACTGGGTGAGGTTGGTCTTCTCCGTCGGCGTGAGCACGGCCCCCCAGGTGCGCAGTTGCACCATGACCGCGTCGTACTGGAGCATGAGCGACAGGTCTTCAAGATTCGGCGCGATGTCAACGGCGGTGAACCAGCGGTCGATCTCCGCCGAGAAGTTGTCGTAGCGCGTGTCGCCGTAGCCGAAACCGAAGCCGTGCGTTTCCTGCGATGCGAGCAGACGCGGCTGCGCCGACGCCGCCGACCCGCTCAACAGCACAGCCGCGAGTGCGAACGAAACAGCAATTCCTTGATGTGACATCATGACTCTCCTCTCCTGGTTGGATCGAATGATCCGGGTGTGAGAAACCGCGGCGTTGGCGCCTCATCTGCCCCCGCCGATCGCTGAATGAGATGCACGGACGATTCAAGCGCCGGGCACATCGAGCGTCAACCGAACGCAGGCAAGGAGCGGCGTCAGACCGGCGCGATCCTCAGCGACAGGCGGTGATCCGCCCCGCCCGCAGGGTAGGAGAGGTCGATGCGGCCGTTGAGTTCGGCGCTGACGAGGCCGGTGAGCAGGCTCGTGCCGGCGCCGAGGCGAGGCGATCGATCGGGGTGCGGCCCGCCCTGCTCGCGCCAGCGCAGTTCGAGATGCACGTCGGAACCTGGGGACTCGATGTCGCGGAGTTGCCAGTCGATGAGAACGCGCCCGTCCGCGGCGCTCAGCGAGCCGTACTTGATGCTGTTGAAGAGCAGTTCCTGGAGGACCATGGCGAGGGCGGCGGCCTGGCGCGGGATGATGCGAAGGGCCGGGCCGCCCCACTGCACGCGCCCGACGAGATCGGGCGGCACGACGGCCCGCACCAGGTCGCCCAGCCGCGCGCTGCTCCCGTGCGTGCGCGAGAGCAGCGTATGCACCGACGCCATCGCCTGCACCCTCGATCGCAGCAGCGACGCAAACGAGCGAATCGAATGGCTCTCTTCCTGAGCCGTCAGATCGATCAGCGAGATGAGCGAAGCCAGGTTATTGCGCAGGCGGTGGTCGAGTTCGCTGAGGATGAGCCGCTGCCGTTCGATGGCGTCGAGATACGCCTGTTCGGCGCGCTTGCGACTGGTGATGTTGCGGACGATGGCGAGGACGCGTTCGCGGCCGCAGGGAACCAGGCGCACTTCGTGGTGCCGCGCGTCGTCGGCCGGGCCGATCTCGTACTCGAAGACCTGCATGCGCCCGGTCTCGAAGACGCGATCGAGGTGGCGCTGGTGCAGATCAGCATCATGATCGCGCCAGACGTCCAGCATGCGCCGTCCGAGGAACTCCTGCGGCGGGGCGTAGAGGCGCGTCCCCGGCCCCGCGTGGTAGTCGAGGTAGCGACCCTCCCGATCGAAGAGAAAGATCGAGTCGGGCAGGGCGGCGACGAGGGCGCTGTTGCGTTCCTCGCTGCGAACCGTCTGCTCCTCCATTTCGCGCACGAGCGAGATGTCGGCCAGCACGCCGGTCATGTACGGACGGCCTTGCTCGGGAGTGACCTGGATCATTCGATCTTCGAGCCACACCCAGGCCCCCTCGCGATGCTGCACGCGGAATCGCATCGTCAGCGTGCCGGGCGAGCCTTGAGCGTGCCAGCGCCTGACCAGCGCCAGCGTCGAGGGCGCATCGACGGGGTGGATCAGCGCCGGGAAGCGGGTGCGATCGGCGGTCAGTTCCTCCGCGGTGTAGCCGAGCAGAGACTCGACGTTGGGGGAGATGTACTCGCGCCCGCCCCCAGTCTCGTAGAGGACCAGGCCGTGCAGGCGTTCGAGAACCAAGGCGAGGCGGGCCTCGGCGTCTCGGCCGACAGCACACGTCGAGCCGCCGACCAGGTTGGAAGCGACGGGCGTGTCGGCGAGAATGGAGGATCGATCACTCGGCGGCATGGGTACCGGGTAATCGTATGGATGCGGCGCGGGTCGAGTCGGGTGATTCGGCTAGGATTGTCGCCCTCTCTTCAATCCGAGTCCGCGAGCCACCCTCCAGACCGTGCCGCAACCTCTCCGCATTCTGATCACCGGCGCTTCGAGCGGGATCGGCCGCGCGCTGGCGGAGCACTACGGCCGGGGCGGGCACACCGTCGCCGCCGTCGCCAGGCGGCGCGCGCTCCTCGACGATCTCGCCTCGGAGCACTCCGGCGTCCTGCCCTTTGAGGGCGACGTCACGAATGATGCGGAAATCGACCACCTCATCAACCGCTTCGCCATCGAGCAGGGGGGCCTGGACCTCGTCTACGTCAACGCCGGCGTCGGCCAGCGGAGTGGCGAGGAAGGCTGGGACCGCGAGCGCACGAGACTCATCGAAGACGTCAACATCCGCGGCGCGATGAACACGATTGTCCCTGCGGTGGCGATCATGCTGCGGCAGGGTCGCGGGCGGATCGTGGGCATCTCTTCGCTGGCGGGTCGCGTGCCGCTGCCCGGCGCGGCGGCCTACGGCGCGAGCAAGGCGTGGCTGGCGTTCTACCTCGAATCACTCGACATGGACCTGGCGCCGCGCGGGGTGCGCTGCACCGTCGTCATGCCCGGCTATGTTGCCACGCCGATGGTCGATGGGGCCGAGTCGGCGCTCGTCACCCCCAGCGCGCGGCGCGCGGCGGCGCTCATCGCGCAGCGCGTGAGCCGCGGCGACCGGGTCATTCGCTTTCCGAGGCGCGTGGCGCTGCTCGCGTCATTGGCCGCAATCGCGCCGCGCTCGCTGCGCATCTCCATGCAGAATCGCCGACTCGCCAAACGCAAAGCGCAGCGGGGGCGGCAGGAATGATCGAGGCGAAGGCCCGCCCCATCGTCGTGGCGTCGTTCCCGCGCTCGGGCACGCACCTCACCATCGACGGCCTGCGCCACTTCTTCATCGAGGCCTATCGCCGCCAGGGCTTCAACCAGGCGGTCCACAGCCTCTACATGAATCTCGATCGCCTCGATCCGCAGCATCCCTTTCCCCTCACGGCCGACAAGGCCCGCGACGTGCTTGCCAAGTGCCCCAAGCGCCTCATCATCAAGACGCACTGCTCGATCGAGATCGACCAGGTCGGCGAAGCGAATCGCGATCTCGCGCGCGAGATCATCGACGGCTCGGATGTTGTTTACGTCGTGCGCGACGTGCGGCCGGTGATGGCGTCGTTCATGGCGCTGCGGCCGATCAAGTATGCTGATTCGCCGCGCGAGATCGGCCGCTTCCTCCGCACGCCGATGGACGGCGGCGAAGGGCCGGCGGCGAACTGGGCGAACCACGTCGCCGGCTGGCTTGACCGGCCCGGCGTCCATCTCATCAAGTTCGAGGCGATGCGCGAGGACTACGTCAAGGCCATCGAATCTCTCGGAAAGAGCCTCAACCTGACGTGGAACGAGTATCCCATCCGCACCTTCCCCAAGCCGCGCACGATGTTCGAGAATCGGGTGCGACGCTGGCTGGGCATCCAGAATTGCTCGGCCATCGACAACCTCCGCATGGCCTTCCAGACGCCGGACTGGAAGCAGATCATGACTCGCGCCGATCTCGACCTCATTCGAGAGCAGGCGGGGGCGGTGATGGAGCGGCTGGGGTACAGGATCTGATGCGGGTGCCGACGATGGACGCCTGTCTTGGTTAGCCGCGACGCGATGGTTTCGGAGCGGAGCGCGCCGAGCGGGCAAGTGCGATCGTTCATGCTTGCACGCCCGGCATAGCGACGCGAGGCGCGACGCCATCCCACCCCCCCCCCCGGGCGCCGGCGCTGCCCGATTCTCGCAACTTCGCGGCCCGAACTCAACTTGCGGCCGGCAAGCGCCGACGAAGACTTCGCCGACCGTTCTCGGACGACGGAGTGACCATGCCCTCGACCACTCAGAACCGTTCCCCTCTCCGCCTCCGCACCGACTGCAAGATCACCGCGTGCGCGGCGATCGTCGAATCCGACCATGTTCTGCTGGTGCAGCAGGGTCGCGGCCCGTCGGAGGGCAAGTGGACGCTGCCGGGCGGACGCCTCGACGCCGGCGAGACTTTGGCCGAGGCGGCAGTGCGCGAAACGCTTGAAGAGACGGGCCTGCACATCGAGATCGACGGCCTGGTCGGCGTCTTCTCCTATCAGGGGCGCAGCGGCCGCGAGTGCGCCCGATTCTGCTTCAGCACCAAAGTAGTGGGCGGTCGGCCGCGCTTCGACGGCCGGGAGATCCGCGATCGGCGCTGGTTCCGTTTCGATCAGTTGCCCCTCGTACACGAAACGCTGCTGTGGAAGCCGCAGGTGCTGCGCCCGATGCTGCGCGCCATCGAGCGAGGCCGGCGCCTGCCGCTCGAATTGCTGCGCAACTTCGATCGCGCGCTCAGGCGCGCCGCGTAAGTCGCACGGGAGGCGAAGACGCAAGCGGCTCCGCTCGTCGTTCAGTTGCGATCTCGCTGGGCGCGGCGCCTTTCACCACCCGAGGATATAGGCGAAGATGAGCGGGGCGACGATGGTCGCGTCGGATTCGATAATGAACTTGGGAGTCCTCTCGGCGAGTTTGCCCCAGGTGATCTTCTCGTTGGGCACCGCGCCGCTGTACGAGCCGTAACTCGTCGTCGAATCGCTGATCTGGCAGAAGTAGCCCCACAGTGGCACACTCGTGCGCCCCAGATCCTGGTGCAGCATCGGCACGACGCAGATTGGAAAGTCGCCCGCGATCCCTCCGCCGATCTGGAAGAACCCGAGCGAGTGCTTGCCGGTGAGTTGCGTGTACCACCTGGCGAGTTCGATCATGTAGTCGATCCCGCCGCGCATCGTGGTCGAGTTTTTGATCTCGCCGGTGATGACGTGCGAGGCGAAGATGTTGCCCAGCGTCGAGTCTTCCCAGCCGGGCACGAAGACGGGCAATTGCTTCTTCGCCGCGGCGAGCAGCCAGGAGTCCTTGGGATCGACCTGGTAGAACTTCTCCAGCGCGCCGCTGAGGAGCACTTCGTAGAAGAACTCGTGCGGGAACATCCGGCGCCCCGCCCGATCGGACTTCATCCAGTGGTCGAGCACGGCGCCCTCGAGGCGGCGGATCGCCTCTTCCTCCGGGATGCACGTATCCGTCACTCGATTCAGGTGCTTGCTCAGCAGTTTCTGCTCGTCCGCCGGGGTCAGTTCGCGCCAGTTGGGGATGCGGACGTAGTGCTCATGGGCGACGAGGTTGAAGATGTCCTCTTCGAGGTTGGCGCCGGTGCAGCAGATGCCGTGGACCTTGTCCTGGCGGATCATCTCGGCGAGCGAGACGCCGAGTTCAGCCGTGCTCATCGCCCCGGCCAGAGTGACGAACATCTTCCCGCCGCTGTCGAGGTGCTTGCGATACCCCTCGGCGGCATCGACGAGCGTGGCGGCGTTGAAGTGGCGGTAGTGGGTGCGGATGAAATCGGTGATCGGCGTACTGCTCTTGCTCATGCATGAAGGGTATGGAGCGATCAGCCGCGGGGCGAAGAGCCGGTCTGGCGCGTCAGTAAACAATCGGCGGCATCGGGCATATGCTGTGGCTGGATGGATCGCCTGCCCCGCCACACCTCGCCGCTGCTGTTCGTGCTGCTGGCTGCTTTCGCGGCGCTCCTGCTCCAAGGCTGCGCGGGAGGGCCGATGGCGCGCCTCGAACTGCGGGCGGACGAGTACGACAAGGTCTTCGACGCCACCGTCGCCGCACTGCGCGATGAGCAGTTCCTGCTCGACCGCGTGGATCGTCGTCTCGGGGTGATCACGACGCGGCCTCGCGCCGCCGCGAGCGTCCTCGAGCCATGGAAAGCCGACAATTCCACACCGGCTCAGGCCGTCGAATCCACGCTCCAGTATCAGAGGCGCGTGGTGCGCATCGAGTTCGGCCCACTGGGAGGGCTCGAACCCGCGACGGGAGTCGAGGCGATGTCGCCTTTCGGCCAGGTGAGCCCCGCGGAACCCTTCTTCATTCCCGCCGAGCATCGCGGCACGCTGGTGCTCAACGTCCGCTGCATCGTCGAACGCTCACACCGGCCCGGCCTTCAGATCGAGACCACCGCCGTGCGGCGCAGCAACGTCACGATCGACCCCTCGCTGTCGGAGCGAGGCGTGGCGCGCCAGTTCTGGGAGCCGATCGCGCGCGATGCCCGCATGGAAACCCGCCTCAAGCGCCGCATCATGCGCGGGGCCGGCGCTGCGGTCAGTCTCGACGAACCGTCGCTGAGCGCTCGCTGACGGCCGTTCGAAACTCCTCGACCAGCGCCACCTTCACCTCATCCATCGCCGGCGCGGCATCGCCCAGCAGCCTCTGCAGGCTCGTCACCGATCGCCCGACCAGGCCGCAGGGCACGATGGCGCGGTAGTGATCGAGATTCGTCGCCACGTTCAGCGCCAGGCCGTGCATCGTGACCCACCGGCTCACGCGGATGCCCAGCGCGGCGATCTTGGCGCTTGCCGCGCCGCCATCGATCCCCGCCGTGGGATCATCGACCCACACCCCCGTCGCCGCCGGATCGCGCTTCGCTTCAATGCCGAATCGCGCGAGGGTGCGGATGATGATCTCTTCGAGCAGCCGCAGGTACGCCGCGACGCCGAGATGCAGTCGCTGGAGATCGAGAATGGGATAGGCGACGATCTGCCCCGGGCCGTGGTAGGTGATGTCCCCGCCGCGATCCGTCTCGCAGACTTCGATGCCCAGGCGCGTGAGTTCCGCCGGCGAAGCGATGAGGTGGCGACCCGCCCCCGGCCGACGGCTCACCGTAATCACCGGGTCGTGCTCGACGAGGAGCAGGCACATCGGCTCCTCGCCATCACCCTGCGACCGTGCCGCGACCAACGCCTCGCGGTGTTGCACCTGCACCTCGTACGCCGGCGCGTAACCCATGCGGCCGAGGTCGATGACCTGTAACGTTTCACCAGTCTGCGATGGCGCGCTCACGGCGAATTGTAGAGCGGAGTTTCGGCACGCCGGCGATGTGCCTGGATACAGGCCGAAATCCTGGCCGGGTGCCGTGGTCCAAGCGACGCTCTGGGAGCGCAGGCCACGCGGGTGCAGCAATGATGATCGGACGACATCGATCGCCAATCGCGACTCGGCGTGGCCTTCCGGAGGCAGAGCCTCCCTGCAGACCACGGAACCCCACGCCGTTGCGGCCATCGGCCCGCACTACAATCACCGCCATGCGCCAGATCGATCCCACTGCGGTCATCGGACCCGATGTCCAACTGCCCGACGAAATCGAGATCGGCCCCGGCTGCCGCCTCGACGGCCCGATCCGTTTCGGCCCCGGCACCGTACTCATGGGTTACAACTTCCTGCGCGGCCCGCTCACCGTCGGGCAGGGCAACCGCTTCTACCCCTTTGCCTGCATCGGCTTTGAGCCGCAGGATTACAAGTTCGATCCTTCGCGCGCCGGCGCCGGGACGGTCATCGGCAACGAGAACATCTTTCGCGAGCACGTGACCATCCACCGCGCCACGTCAGAGAGCGTGCCGACGACGATCGGCCATAGCAACATGTTCATGGTCAACACGCACGCGGGGCATGACGCGCGCGTGGGCGACCGCTGCATTCTCGCCAACAACGCCTCAATCGGCGGGCACGGCGTGATCTACGACCAGGTCAACCTCGGCGGGAGCGGCGGCGTGGCGCAGAAAGTCGCCGTCGGCCGCCTCGCCTTCGTCTCGGGCACCATCGCCGCGACGCACCACATCCCCCCCTTCATGATGTCGCGCACGATTCGGACCGTCGGCGGCGTCAACATCGTCGGCCTGCGCCGCTCGGGCATGAGCCGCGAAGAGATCGACCAGGCGAAGTGGATCTTCCGCGTGCTCTACCTCCAGAGCAACGCGCGGCCGGCGATGCTCGAAGCTCTCCGCAGCCGCGCCGATCGTTCGGCCGTCGTCGCCGAAACGCTCGACTTCCTCACCCGCCACCCCGGCCCGATCGCCGAACTCGAGCCAGGGAAGGAATCGCGCGCCATGCGTGAAGGAGGATGAGGCAAGGGATCAAGGCATCAAGGCATCAAGACATCAAGGGATCGAGGGATCAAGGAATCGGTTAGCCGCGACGCGGAGGCTTCGGAGCGGAGCGCTTCGAGCGGGCAACGGCGCCGATCACTCCACAATCTCAATCTTCATCACATTCGACGTGCTCGGCCCGCGCCTCGGGAAGTTAACATCAAGGCACTGCATCCACACCGGACCGAGCGGCGTGTTCGCCGGGATCGGGATCGAAAAACGCGCGAAGCCGTCGGCGTCGGTGATGGTCTGGCCGATCTGCTGGAAGGGGCGGTCGAGATCGAGACAGATGCCCAGTTGAGGAATGAAGGTGCATCCGTTGCCGCGCCGCGACACGGCGAGGCGCACGGGTCGGCCGGGGGCGTTGCCGACGGCGGCGAAGCGATGCGTGAGGCCGCGCCGCACGTTGCGCTCACCAAACGCGGCGTAGGTGTCGTAGTCGTGGCCGAAGAGCATCGGTGAGCCGCCGATGATGTGGACGCCGGTGTTGTTGTCGCTGCCGAGGATGAGGTCGTCGCAGCCGTCGCCGTTGACGTCGGCAACTGCGAGTTCTACGCCATAGATAACTCCGCGCTGAGGCCTGGTCCAGTCAACGGTGTACACCATCCGCTCCACGGGGCCGGGACCGGGGACATGGTCATAGATGTTCAGGCGCGGCGGCAAACCGCTTCCACCACCGACATACCCGACGATCGGTTCGACACGTCCATCGCCGTTCATGTCACCCAGGGCGACCCAGCTCACCTGCCCACTCCCGATGTTGCTTTCAATGTCAAAGCGAGTCGCCTCTCCAGTCGTACCGGACACAACGAAGCACCAGGGCGGTAAGTTCACACCGCTTTGACCTGTGACCAGCGCATCCGGCACTCCATCTCCCGTGAGGTCGTGTCCCACCGCCAGGTTGTAGCCGAATGCGGCGCTGGTCCCTCCCGGCTCACTCCTCCACAGCAGATTACCCGTGCGGCCGGAAAAAGCGTTCACCGCGCGCGGGCCACCAGAGAAATCGTACTGGGCGACGAGAACATCCGGCACTCTATCGCCATCGATGTCCCCGGCGTTGCGAATGCGACGTGCGCGATCGATCGATTCGGAACGAATCACATTGCCCGTGGCGCCCGAGCAGATGTAGACGCGGCCGGGCCGCGAAAAAGCGAACTCGCGGACGTCATCATCATTCAGGTCGCCGAGGCGCGACACATCCTGCCCCAGCCAGGTTGTCTGAGGTTCGCCCTCGATCCTGAGCAGCACTTCGCCGGTCCGACCCGAAAAGACCTGGATCATGCCGCGCCCCTCCAGCGCCGCAGGGAATCCCACAAGCAAGTCGGGCACTTCATCGGCATCGAGGTCATCGATGAATGCCCCGGGCATGAGAAACTCGGGAGCGCCGTTCATGGGACGCAGCACATCAACGCCGACGGCGGACGAGATGACGTCGAGGGTGGCCCCGCTGTAAACAAACCAGCGCCCGACGTGGCCGACGATCGTCGTGTATCCGGGATCAGCCACATAGATGTCGTTGACGCCGTCTCCATTGACGTCCGCGCCGGAAGCGACGGCTTGGCCAAACCGCACCGACCCCTCCGGCGGCTCGATCCATGCCGGCAGGCCGCTCTGGGCGAGGGCTGCTGTGCTGGATGCAGAGAGCATGATGGCCGCGAGGCTCTCCAAGCCTGCGCGTCCGAGAATGCGGCTGGTATCGATGGGGCGGTCTCTCACGTTCCCTCCTGCGTGCGGCTGATCGCGTCGCCCTCCAGTATACACGAAAACCGGCAACCTGCTGCGGAATCTTCCCGGAAATCGGTCAGGTCGGGCCGATCGGGCGAAGGCTCTATACCGATCCGGCCGCTCGACTCCTCGACGTTCCCCTGCCCGTTCGGCATGGGCACGCGCCTTCGACCCGGCTCACGCCGGGGAAGCGCGGGGCCAGGCCACATACCGCTCGCATTTGGGACGCGCTGACGCCCCCAATCGCCGGGCCGCGCTCCCTTCGACGCAACTCGGGGCAGGCAAGGCAGCGGGCCCGACCAGCCCAGGGCCGCGCCGAAAACCGTGGGGTGCCGTGGTCCGGTGGGAGGCTTTGCGACCGGAGGGCGACGACGTGGCACGGACGGACGGTCAAAACGAGTCGTGCCTGACTCGCGCGCCCGCGTGGCCCGCGCTCCCAAAGCGTCGCTTGACCACGGCACCCCCGCCTTTCATGCAGTCGCTAGGCCACGCCGCCCCCATTGACACCGCCTTCCCGCCGAGTACCCTGAATCCACGGAGGATTCATCGACATGACGACACGGATGTCGCTGTGCGTGCTGGGGAGCGGATCGACGGGCAACTGCTCGGTCCTCGCGGCCGAGTCGCCCGGCGGCGAGCGCACCATCACCCTCATCGACCTCGGCCTGAGCCCGCGCGAAACGGCCCGGCGCCTGCACCGCGTCGGCCTGCGACTCGATGAAGTCTCCTCCGCCCTCATCACCCACTTCGACGGCGATCACTTCTGCCGCGGCTGGGCGAATACCGGGCGGAAACTCGGCCTTACGCTGCGCTTCCACCGCCATCACCGCCCCTTCGCGCATCGCGCGGGCGCGACGGTCGTGCGCTGCGAGTGTTTTCACACGTCTTTTGATCTGTGCGAAGGCATGCACGTGCGGCCGGTGCATTTCGCGCACGATGAGCACGGCACCGTCGGCTATCGCTTCGACAGCCACGCGGGCTCGATCGGCTATGCGACTGACCTCGGGGCCGTGCCGCGCGATCTCTTCGAGCACTTCACCAACCTCGATCTGCTGGCGATCGAGAGCAACTACTGCCCGGTGATGCAGCGTGAGTCGGACCGGCCGATCTTCCTCAAGAAGCGCATCATGGGAGGCAGCGGGCACCTCTCCAACGAGCAGTCCTTCGAGGCGGTGCAGCGCATCGCATCGGCGTCGCGCTTGCAGGCGGTGTGCCTGCTCCACCTCTCGCAGGAGTGCAACGATCCGAAGAAGATCGAGGCGATGTACGAGTCGTCGCCGGAGTTGCGGCCGAGGCTGATTATCTCAACGCACGACCGCCCGACGCCGTGGATGCGATTGAAGCCGACGCCGGCGCAGCGCCCGGATCGATGTCTGTTCACGAACGCGGCGGCGGGGAAGTGATTGCTCACCTTTGCTGACTTGCACGGTATTCCCTGGCCCACTCGCGCACGAGCCTGGGCAGGCGATCGACGACCTCCCGTCCAAAGAGCACTTCATCGACGTATCCCATGTGCAGCATATCGATAAGGCGGCAGAGGTACGATCGGCCGCACTTCCACCAGGTATAGTGCGAATCGACCATGAGATAGTGTCGGCAGCGGACGCCCTCCGCCACTCGCAGTTCCTCCAGTTCCATTCCATCGAGCAGCGTCTCGTAGACGCCGTCTGCAACTCGACTGCCGAACGTCGTCGTGTAGTAGTATTCCTTGATTTCCCAGACCGCGATCGGGTTGACCGCACCGGGAAATGCGCCGTCCACCCATCGCGCCAGGGTTCGCAGTGGGACCGAGCCCTGTGTGAAGGTGGTCAGGCGTCGCGGCGAGAAGTCGCAGGGCAGCTGACGGAGATTCTCAGCGATCAGCATGTTGATGATGGCGGTGAAGTATGCCGGCTTGCGCTTCTTGCCCTTCTGCTTGTTCATTGGGATTGTCAGCGAAGACTTCGTGCGGCGCTTCACTTCGTTGTAGAGGCGCGAAGCGGCGGCAGAGTCCATCAGGAGCGGTTCCACCTTGTGGTTGAGCAAGGCGGCTCGGAACTCAAAGTAGGCCACGAGGGATCGGCCCAACGGCGTCGGTTTGCCGGATTCCGTCGCGAGGTGGCGGGTTCCGAGTCCGAGTGATTCCAACGCAGCCGCCATCTCTGCGATGGTCGGGACGCGAATCTGCTTTGTCCGGCGCGCGGTGTAGCCGATCTTCTCGCTGATCGAACGCACGTGCGCCCAGAAGTGCTTGGGCTGATTGAGAAATCGCTCGTCAGCGCGCATCGTGTTCTTCCTCGAGGCGCCGAACGAACTCAGACAGCGGTATTTCGAGGGCGAGGCAAATCTCGCGCAACTCTGAAACGTCGATTCGCCTTTCGCCGGTTTCGTACTTGCTCACAAATGACTGCGGCTGGCCGAGGCGTCGCGCCAGATCCGCTTGCCGCAAGCCAGCCTCCAACCGACACCGGCGCAAGAGCAGTCGCGCATGGTCCTTGCCCCGAAGGGGCGGTTGGTTCGCCATGAGGCTACGGTACGCCGGCTTGATTCGTATCCCAAAATAGGATACCATTCGAGCTCGGGGGAGTCCGAACTTGACCCTAACGATCATGCCTGGGAGAATCGAGAATGCAGAGGATGCTCTTTGACGCCGAGCGACCAATTCGCGTCGAGCGCTTCACGCGAGGGTTGCTCAAGTGGATCGGGAGCAAGCAGCGCATTGCTCACGAGATCGTGGCGTACTTCCCCCCGGACTTCAATCGCTACTTCGAGCCTTTCGCCGGCAGCGCGGGAGTGCTTGGTACGCTCGCTCCGGATCGCGCATTGGCCAGCGACACGTTTCGCCCCCTGATTGAGATTTGGATGCACGTTCGTCATGACCCCGGCAAAGTCAAACGCTGGTACTCCTCCCGATACAAGCGCATGATGGAGGGGGAGAAGAAAGAGGAGTACGAGAAGGTCAAGGCCGCCTACAACCGAACCGGAAACCCGGCCGATCTGCTGTTCCTGTGCAGAACGTGCTACGCCGGAGTCGTCCGCTTTCGTCAGTCGGACGGATTCATGTCAACTCCATGCGGCCCGCACAAGCCGATAACCCCGGAGACGTTTGCACGTCGGGTCGATGAATGGCATCGCCGCGTTGCGGGCGCCGAATTTGAAGTTCTGGACTTTCGCGAGGCCATGGCCATGGCGCAGCCGGGTGATCTCGTCTATTGCGATCCGCCCTACAAACACAGCCAAGCCATACTCTACGGAGCCCAGCAGTTCCGGCTTCGTCAGTTGCTCGCCACGGTAGCGGAGTGCAAGGACAGGGGGGTCTACGTGGCGCTCAGCATCGACGGCGTGAAGCAGTCCGGACGCAAAGAGTGCCACCTTGACATTCCCGACAGCCTCTTCGAGCGAGAGATCCTCATTGACTGCGGCCGCTCAATGTTGCGACGCCTTCAGATGGAGGGCCAAACCCTCGAGGGAGAGGTCGTGGCTGACCGATTGCTCCTGACCTATTGATCGATTCCGGGAAGGCGCCAGCAGTGATCGAGGCATTTGGGCCGATTCAAGTTGACTTTGCCTCCTCCTTCGCCTCACTGAGCGGCGCGCTCATGCACCGCGCCTGCCCGCTATGCGGCGAAGACAACGCCGACACGCCCGCTCTCTTCGCCTCCATCCCCTGGCACATCCGCCGGTGCAGCGGCTGTTCGATGGTCTACCTCGAAAACGCGCCGACCTACGAAGCGCTCAGCGGCGACGACGCGGCCTGGCAGCAGTCGTGGCGGCAGGAGAAGCAGAGGCGGGCGCAGCGCGAGCCGGTTCTCGCCGCGGCGCAGAGAGTGACGCACGGCCTGCGCGACGCCATCCGGCCGCGCGACAAACTCACCGCGCTCATCCGCCGCTACATCCCGCGCGGGCGGCTGCTCGACGTGGGCTGCGGCGTCGGACACCGGGCTCAGCGCTTTCCCGCCGAGGTTATCCCTTTCGGCATCGAGATCGAGCAGGCCGCGGCGAAGCGGGCCGATGAACTCTTCGCGCGCCGCGGCGGACGATGCGTCTTCGCCCCCGCGCTCGCCGGCCTGCACGCCTTCGAGGAGGAGTCCTTCGACGGCATGGTGATGTACGCGTACCTCGAGCACGAAGTCGAGCCGGCCGCCGTGCTCGGCAAGGCGCGCGGCAGACTCCGAAGCGGTGCGGCCCTCATCATCAAGGTGCCCAACCACGGCTGCGTGAATCGAATGGTGCGCGGCCTGCGCTGGTGCGGCTACCGCCTGCCCGACCACGTCAACTACTTCACCCCGGCCACGCTCACGCGAATGCTCCGCGACGCGGGTCTGGAGGTGGCGCGCTTCGGCGCCTTCGACCATTTCCCGACGAGCGACAACATGTGGCTCGTGGCGCGGCGGCCGTGATGCATGCGTCTGCGCAGCAGGTCCCACCAACGTATGATTCGATCATGAATCGTCCAGGCCAGACCGATGCCGACGACCGCGGCGAATCCGACGCCATCCGCGCCGCGCGCGAGTACGGCATCGATCTCTCGCTGACGGACTATCTTCTCTCGCTCACCCCGCTGGAGCGCCTGCTGCGGCACGACCAGGCGCTGGAACTCATCCGCGCGGCCCGCGCCGCCGGCCGGGAGCACTATGGCTTCGACCCTCGATCTGCTCAAACGCCTGACTGACCGGCGCGTCCTTACTTAACGGAGCATTCTGCCATGAGCATCCTGGACACTGACGCGGCTGCACGGGCGATTCGGCAGTTCAACGAGGATACCGAAACGCTGGCGATGGACTTGCTGGCCTATCGCCTCCTTGGCCAGGCGGCGAGCCAAAAGGTGACAATTGCGGAACAGGTCATACTTCTAGACCGCCTCTGGGCGACGCAGATGTTCTGGAAGTCCGGCCAGGTCAAGCGAGTCATTCAGAGCATAGAGATCGGCGAAGGGCGGATCATTGCCGTATGCGGTTCGCTGCGAGCGGATGCGCTCGAAACCGCTCCGGCGGAAGTCACGGCGGCTGCGCTGCGGCTTCTGCCGATCGCGATGGGGCATGCCGCCGCCGATGGATCAGAGCGGCCATACTCTCCCTACTCTTTTGCAACCAAGTACCTGTACTGGACCACCCGCCGGCACTTTCCAATCATGGACAGCCGTGCCCGCCTTGCGATCTTCCAGATGATCCAGGGGAAAGGCGACTGGCCCCGCATTGAGAAAGAATCTCCCGGACCGGAGGATTACCCGCTCTGGATCGCGTTCTACAGCCGGCTGATCGGCTCCCTCAGCGCCGAGGAGCGCGAAGATCTGCTGGCGATCGACTATGACACACAGCCGAGAGACCAGCGATGCGAGAACACGCTGCTGCGTGTGCTCGACAAGGTGTTCTACTGGTGGGGCAGCAATGGGCCGGGTGCCGACTCATGACGCATCGCCCGACGGCCTGCCATCGTCAGGCGCTGGCAGAGTGATGTCCCCGCTGCGCAGCAGCATGTTGATGGCTACGCCGCCCGGTTCGTCGCCTTCGATGAAGAAGCCCTTGGCTTTGAGCATGTCGGCGATTGCGCGGCACTCGGCGCGGAACTCCGCCTCCAGCCGCGCCTCTTCAACCGGATCGGCTGAACTGCGGCGAAGCCACGGCAGGGCGGGAAGCGCCTCCACCTCGCCCGCCGGACGCAGGCGAATGTGATCGTCTGAAGTCATACGGTGCGATGAGTAGTAGTCGAGGTACTCGCCGCGATCGTCTCGTCCGAAGCAATACCAGATCGCCCAACCCCGGGCGACGATCTTGCCTCGCTGCCGCCTGCGCATGTGTTCCCGGAGTAATCGAAAGCCCCATGACTTGAACTCCTCGGCAAAAGCCGCGGCAAGGCGCTCGACAGCCTCAGTCGGGTCGGTCATGTTCACATTGTAAACTGGCGGGAGAGGCCGCGGACGCTGGCGCGGGGGTCTGTCGCGGCAGAATCAAAGGTGCTGTCCCCTCTACAATCCCCCCATGAACAAGCGTCGTCCCACACGACAGGTCAGCGTCGGCGATGAGCGCGTCGGCATTGTGCGCATCGGCGGGGGGCTGCCCGATTCGAGCGGCCGGCCCACCGAGCCGGCCCCCGTCTCCGTCCAGACCATGACCGCGGGCTACACCTACGACATTGACGCGTGCGTGACGGAGATCAACCGCCTGGCCGCGGCGGGGGCGGACATGGTTCGCGTGGCGGTGCCCGAGCGGGCGGACACGCAGGCGCTGCCGGAGATTCTCAACCAGACGCGCGTGCCCATCGTCGCCGATGTTCATTTCCACTACAAGCGGGCGCTGGAGGCGATCGAGGCGGGGGTCCACAAGATCCGCCTCAATCCCGGCAACATCTCCGACCGCGAGCAGGTCAACGCGGTGATCGACGCCTGCAAGGAGCGCCGCCTGCCCATCCGCGTCGGCGTCAACGAAGGCTCCATCATCGAGCGCAAGGACAAGCACAAGCGGCTCAAGGAACTCGGCGCGTTCTTCTCGGATCAGAAGCACGGCCGGCTCATCGCCATCATGGTCGCGAAACTGGAGGAGTACCTCGACATCTTTGAGGAGCGCGACTTCCACGACGTGGTCATCAGCGCCAAGTCCATCGACCCCGCGGTCGTGATCGACGCCTACACCGCGATCAGCGAACGATTCGACTACCCGCTGCACCTCGGTGTGACGCACGCCGGGCCGCGTGAAACCGGAGCGGTGCGCAGCGTCATCGGCACCGGCACGCTGCTCGCCAACGGCATCGGAGACACCATCCGCCTCAGTTACGCCAACGACTCGGTCTTCGAGGTGCAGGACGGCCTGGAGATGTTGTATTGCCTCGGCCTGCGCGAGCGCAAGGGGGCGGAACTCATCGCCTGCCCGACCTGCGGGCGCATCCAGGTCGATCTCTACAAACTCGTGCAGGAGGTGCGGCTCAAACTCGCCGAAGAGATCGTGCTGCCCATCAAGATCGCGGTGATGGGGTGCGTGGTGAACGGCCCTGGCGAGGCGGAGGGGGCGGACGTGGCCATCTTCGCCGGCGACCGGCGCGGCATCATCTACGTGCAGGGCGAGAAGGTCGCCAACATTCCCGAGGAAGAGATTCTCGAACGCCTCCTGCATGAGTGCAAGGTCTTCGAGGATCGCGTGAAGCGCGGCGAGGCGAAACTCGGCGAGAAGGTCGTCGAGATCGTTCCGCCCGACCCCATCGGCGAACTCGGCAGCGGCATCGACATCATTGCACGCAACCGCAGCGGCAATGGTGTGCAGTTGACGATTGACGGGCGGTGAAGGCAGATTGTTCTTTTTGGCAGACCTTTGCGCCTCACTCATTCTCTGCTATAATGGCGGGCTATCTGATGGGCTGATGCCGACATCGCCCCTCACTCGCACCCATGGAACACTTGGTGACCGCCGCATGTCCGAGTCCGAAAAACCGCACACGCATATGCCGGCAACTGGCGCGACGATCCAGTACACCGGCTACCACTTCCTCGTGTCCTTCGCACCAGCCATCCGGCTGGATCGCAAGGCGGGCTGTTCATTCGCGGCCATGCTCGCAGAGCATGTTGAGCCCGAGGACGTGGACCTGACGGGCGAGGCGTGGACATTCTCCACCCCAGTTGGCGCGGCGGCAAATAGTCGCCTGACGATCAGTGTGCTTCGCGATCAGATTCAGGTAGAGGCATTCTTCCCGACGGATTCTCCAGAGTGGTTTGAGACCAGAGCAGGTCTAGTGCTGCGTACGTTCGGGGACGAGTTCAAGCCAAAGGCCATTCTTCAGACTGGTGCCATGGTGCGCGGACGGCTCCAGATCGATGGCGACGCGCGTGTCTACCTGGCGAACCACGTAATGCACGTCCACAAGCAGCGCGTTGGTCCCCTCGGCAGACCAGTACACCTTATAGGACT
>Ga0326597_10000913_pt1 | contig 49975 bp, 43 predicted proteins | sample RVTome_12_FD_203789 | JGI IMG/M metagenome (GOLD analysis project Ga0326597, IMG submission 203789) | Soil microbial communities from uranium-contaminated site in the Upper Colorado River Basin, Wyoming, United States - RVT100D185 | ecosystem: Environmental > Terrestrial > Soil > Contaminated >... | reverse complement strand
AGTTGGCCTGTTCAAGCCGGTACCATCTTATGGATACGCGTGTCCGGTCTAGCTGCGTTCAATCGGCCGTGCACTCGTAGGGTAGGATCTCGAGGGCGGGCACCCAGACATAGGGTTTGCTTAAGGTCAGAGGCTCCGTGTACGTCGCCGGATCGATCGACGTGATCTGATAATCGAGGCGACCGTCGTCAGTGACGCTAAAGCGCTCGATGAGTTCGATGGCCTCGCTCTGCGGTATCCCGACCTGACCGAAGGAGTACGGCCAAGCGATGTTGGTCGTCGTCACGACGAGCGTATCGCCGTCCCAGCGGCCAGTCGAATCGCCGAGAATCGAGGGCGGCACGGAAGGGCTCGGCGCGCCATTCATGTGAAAGACCCGCAGGAGATCGTATTCCTCGATGCGCATATGAATCTCATCGCCACGGTCGACGAGCTCGATCGGGAACGGCTGCTCCATGATCGTCGGCATGCCCTTCGGCAAGCAACCGTAGAGCGGGTTGTCTTCCACAACGTTCCAAGCATCGCGCGCCGCGCGCGCGGACGCAGTCAACGGAAAGCTGGCGGTGTCCGCGTCGTAACTTTGCCCGTCGCTGGTCCACACACGGAAAATCCCCAGCGTCGACTTGCTCGCGCCTGCCGAGAGCCGCTCGCCACCGATCGTCTCCTCGTTCCAGCGCGGCGAGGCGCGGTAATCCACGAGAATCTCGCGGCCGTCTGCGAGCAGAATATTTTGGCCGTACATCTCATTCGCCCGCCGCTTCGATGGGAAACCTGCGAGCCTGATCGTGTCGCCGACGCCGAGCGTGCCGTTTTCCACGCCCCAGCGGGACAACCGACTCACCGCGCCGCTTTCGATCGTCCATTCGCCCGCTGGGCCCTGCGCCGCGGTGCGCACCGTTAGGCGGATGTGCGGGTTTCGCCACAGCACGCGGGTGATTTCTCCCTCGATCTCGACCATCCGGCTCGGATCGAAGGTCCCGGTGATCGAGTGGTGCGCCTGCGTCGTGGGCACGCCCCCGAGTACGAGCAAGCAGCCAAGGACTCGGGCAACGGCACGCTCGACCCGCGCTAGCCGATGATCTCCTCGCATGCTGATCCCCCCTTAAGTATCTCTAACAGGTCTCCAAAAAGGTGTCCAAAAAGGTGTCAGGTTTATTTTCACGGTCTCCTAAAAAGACAAAAATAAACCTGACACCTTTTAGGAGATCTGTTAGCGGCTCTAGTGCACGGCCATCGGCGCCACCGAAGAGCCGGTCGCGCCCGTGAGCTTCAGCGGCTGCACGGTGAACGCGAATTCGTCGACATTCTTTTCGATGAGCTCATCGAGCTTGAGGCTTTCGATCATGTAGATGCCGTTTGCCACGAGCAGAATCTGGTGCACGGGCGATGAGAGATTAGGATCCGGATTCGGATTAACCTCCACGCAACACGAGTCCGCACCGACGATCATCGGCTGCTGCGCGGCCAACCACTCGGCCGCCGCGACCCCGAGCCCGGGCTGCGTGCGGTAGTAGTGCGCATTGTCCGTGCCCCAGAGCCGCCAGAAGCCCGTGTTGATAATGACGGCATCGCCGGTTTCGAGATTGAGGTTCTGCCGCGCGAGTGCGGCTTGCAGATCCTCGGCCGTGATCTCGTAGCGGTCGCCGAGCATGTCCACACCCTTGAGCGCCGCAATATCGAGCAGCACGCCGCGCGTGAAGAATCCGCCCGAGTTCTCCATGCCGAGCCGCGAGAAGCCCGTGCGCGTGACGATGTCGTCGATCTTGAAGCAGTTGTAGTGGCTCGCGCCGATAGTCTGATGGCCGAAGCCGTCGATCTGGGTGCCGACCTGGCCGAGCTCCGTGGTGATGATTTCCTCATTAGAGCCGCGCGGATTGGAGGCCGTGGACCAGCGCGTGCGCTTGATCTGCTGGTTGTAGATTCGGTTGCCGTAAAACGGCATACCCGGATGCAGCGGGTAGCCCATCTCGATGACCTCGCCGCGCTGGATCAGCCGAGCAGCGCGCAAGATCACGTCGGCCTGCATGAGGTTCGCCGCACCACGCTCGTCGTCTGGGCCCCAAGGGGAGGGGCAACGCTGCGCGTCGCTCGGCGGCTGCCAACTTTGTGCTTGTGCCGCGGCACTGCCGAGTCCGAGAATCAGAAACGCCGCCATTGCGGCCCTCATCTGCGCCATCTCGTTACCTCCAGTTATTCCGGGGTAGGGGGCGAAAAGGTGTCCGAAAAGGAAAATAAACCGGACACCTTTTCGGACACCTTTTCGGACACCTTTTCGGAAAATAAACCTGACACCTTTTCGGACAGACACCTTTTCGGACAACACCTTTTCGGACAGACACCTTTTCGGACATTCTTGCTAATACCGGTATCAGCTTCCGGATCGCAGTCGAACCGGGGCATCTATCGCCAGTATATCGTCCGCGCGTGGCCGTCACAGAGCCCTTGACGGTACTATGCTCCAGCGAGAGGAAATCGAAGAACGCAGGCACGGCCGCAACGATTCTGGCCGCCAACGGATGCAAACGACGAAACATACTCTTAGCTGCGCGGCAGCAATCCTGAGTCTGGTCACTTCTTGGAGCGCATCGGCGGCTTGCATAAACCCGAGCGTATCGCGCGTGCAGCTGCAGGTGTTGGGTTCTGCCGGCCCGCGCGCTTCGAACGGCCGCGCATCGGCGTCCTACTTGGTCTGGATCGACGGTGTCGGCCGGATTCTCATCGACGCTGGCGGCGGCACCAAAGTCACGTTCCATCAAACGGGCGCGAATTTCGACGCCATCGATCTAGTGAGGCTGAGCCACTTGCACCCGGATCACTCGGCCGAGTTCCCGGCGCTCTTGTGGCCGGACGGCGGCAGTACGCGCGTCGCCGGGCCGTCCGGGGCGAACGTGTTTCCATCCATCGATGCGTTTCTGAATCAATTGTCCGGCGCCGGCGGTGCTTTCGCGATCCTCGCGGCGCGCATCGAGCTCGACGCCATCACGGTCGATGTGACGGCTGAGGCGCCCACCGAAGTGTGGCGCCAAGGCGATATTCTGGTGCGGGGCTTAGGCGTGCCGCACGGCGATGTGCCGACGATCGGCTATCGCCTCGACATCGGCGATGCGAGTATCGCGTTTGCGAGCGACCAAAACGGCACCAGTCCCGCGTTCATCGACTTCATCCGCGACGTCGATATGCTCGTCACCCACTTAGGCGGACCCGAGAACTCGACCGGCATGATCGCGGCACTGCACGCCAAGCCCAGCGTCTGGGGCCAGATGGCGACCGACGCCAACGCGGCGCACGTGCTCGTCAGCCACGTCTCGACACCCTCGCAGGCCGAGCTCGAGACGCGCTTGGGGTTTATACGCCAGAACTACCGCGGGCCGATGACCGTCGCCGAAGACTTGATGTGTATCGAGGTCGAGTGATGCGTGTGGTCGTACGGGTTTTAACAAGTGAACTTATATTAGAAGGATCAATCGGCTACGCTGACGTTTGTCCGCGGATACGTTGAATTGTTAAGACCCGAACCATCTTCGGCACCAGCGTCCAGGCTCTTGTACGTTCAGGTTCTACTAGGTACAGGAAAGCGCACGGCTGTGACATTCGCTCTGAAAAATTCAAAGTAGTCGTCCGTACCGAAGAAATTTCCCGCCTCGACCCTGGTGGGAAGTCGGTATCCGTCAAAATCCTTGTAGTCAGACAGATAGCCACCGAAGGGTTGGAGCTGGAACGCCTTGCTTGTATTCGCATCGGACCAACGTTGAAAAACCACCTTGCTGAGTCGGCCGTCGGCATCGACGGAAAGATCGACGGCTTGCTCCAGCCCCATGTGGGTCAAGACGACGCGAGCGGTCGAATCGTCGATGCCCTCCCAGCGAACGTTGTCGCCGGGCAACAGGGCGGCTGGGGTCCAAAAGACGGCTTCGGCCACGTAGCGGCCGAATGCGGCACGCGCATGATTTCCGTTATTGCCGGCGCGAGCGACGGGCACGATTCCCAGCAGCCAAAAGCGGCTCCAGCTCTTGCCATCTTCGGTGCCATCAGATCCGGCAAACCATACGCAATCGCCCGCTCGAACCCGCCAGATAAAACCGTGCGGTGCTGCGAGTATTTGTTCGGCGCGCATCGGCATGTAGTTCGGATTAGTTTTGCTGCCCAGACTGAATTTGCCCTCCATAGAGACTTCCGCGACTGTGTAGAGTGGCGTGCCGGGACGGATGGCGAATCGGAAGAAGCGCTGCGCTGGATCGGGTAGCTCGGCAAGCATGCCAAGATCGAATGTGTCCGGCGACGTGGGCTGATGCGAGCTTAGGCCCCGCCACACCGCCTGCTCAGCTTTTCTATCGGTCCATCTCCATGTTCCAAAAAAAGATAATACGATGGCGATGACGCTAATCAGAGTCAGGATTATCGTTGTCATTGCGCAATTGCTTCGATGGCTGCACGAGAACGTCGTCGATCAGTCTCCTCACTGTCGGAGGAACGTTCGGTGATCGTACCGGTTTAAACAGTTCAACAGTTCCGTGGATAAGCGCGGGCGTATCCGTGCGACCCTGCTTGAATAGAGTGAGTAGTTAAAGCTTGTACTGCCCTTCTAGCCCGGCCGACGATGTTTTTACGGGTACGGCGGGTACCAGGCGGCATTCCGAAACTCGATGCCCGTACCCTCGAGCGCCGCGGCAAATTCCACCAGCGTCGCGGCCGTGTGCTGCGGATTGGGCGGGGGATTCCCGCCAGGATCGGTGAGCCAGCGCGAATGCGGATTGTCGTAGTGGTTTAAGTAAACGACTTTCGGTCGGAAGGTCTTCACACATTCGGCCACAGGGATCGGCCGCATCCGATCCACGGGCAGGTTCATCGGCATGACGGCCACGTCGATGTTCTCTAAGGCCCGGATCTCTGGAACACACTCGCCAACGCCGGAGAAGAAGACGCGCTTGCCGCCGAGCGTGAGCAGATAGCCGTTCGCTTCTCCCCGCGGATGGTAGGGCTCTCCCGGCGTCATATCGTAGGCCGGGATGGCCTCGACGCGTACGCCGGCGTAGACACCGCTCGCACCGTTGGCCAGCACGCTGCCGTCGGCGAAGCGCGCGTGCGCCTTCGCGGTTAACAGCACCGGCGCACCGGGCTTGCGCAGCCGGGCGATCGCGTCCGGATCGAGGTGATGGCCGGGATCGTCGGTCACCAGAATCAGATCGGCCGGCTTGGCGCCCGCGAGGTCGCCAACGCTCCAGGGATCGATATGGATCACCGTTCCGGCGTGCTCGATCTGTGCGCTCGCATGCACGCGCGGCGTGATGACGATATCGCCGCCTTGTGCGGGAATGCGGCTGGATGACTGCGCCAGCGCTGAACCGGCGGCCATGAGGAATCCAATGCTCGATACAGCCCGTCGCATGATCACGCCCTTGTTAGCTGTTCGTCCGCCACGGGGACGCTACCAGATGAAGCAAATTCACAGTCTTGTGGATAAGTGTCAGCGTATCCGAGTGATTCTTCAAGGATAGGTTGAATGTACCACCTTCGATGGGATGCACGGTTGAGCTATACTGGCCTTCGGTCATTAACCGCCAGGATTCGTCGATGCGCGGATTCGTGATTGCCGCCCTCGCGGTGATCGTCCCTCTAAGCGGCTGCGCCCAGCCACAGCCGCCATCGCCTGTCGCAGAGTCGGCCGGCGAAGCGCCGGCGGCTCTTGAGCAGCCGATCCCTCTAGATTCGCCGGCGAGTTCTGCTGCAGCGCCCATACGCGAAGCGCCGCAGCCGGCTGTTGTGGATTCGACACCGCCCGCTTCGACGGCGAGTTCTACCGCAGCGCCAACGAGCGAAGCCCCGTCGGCTGCTGCGGTACAGCCGGCACTTGCGGCGACGATCGCCGATCCAGTCCCGGCGGATACCGGTAATCGGCCGACACCCACCTCGCCCGCGCTGCCCGAAGCGAACGCGTCAGCTGCGCAAGCGAGCGAAACTCCCGCGGACCGCAGTCCCGTGGACGTGACTGCGCCGGAAGAATCGACGCCACCAGTCGCAGCAACCACGCCGGCGGAACCGCCGGCCGCGGCGGAGCTGGATCTAGCCGGGCTCGAGCAGCGCCTGCGTGAGACCCGCGCCATCGGCGTATTCACGAAGCTCTCGATCAAGAATCAGGTCGATGACCTGCTCGACCAGTTTCGGGGCTTTTACCAGGGCCAGCTCAAAGTTCAACTAGAGGAGCTTCGGGAACGATATGAGCTGCTGCTGCTCAAAGTGCTCACGCTATTGCAGGATGCCGACCGAGAGCTGGCACAAGCCATCACCGCCTCGCGGGAAGCGATCTGGGGCATTCTCACGGACCCGCAAAAGCTCGCGACAATCTGACTTGCCGTGCTGGAGAAACCAAAGATGAAACAGCTGCTATCTGTGCTTACGTTAATGACGCTCGCCTGCGTTGGCAGCGCGCCGCTCTTTGCCGCCGACGATCCCGTCCTCCAAGATCTGAAAGTGACCATCGCCTTGCAGGGCTTTCCTTGCGATGAGATTGTCAGCGCAGAGCGCAACGCCGACAGCGACTACACGGCCAGCTGTAGAGACGGCAATCGCTATCACGTGTTCGTGAATGCCCAGGGACGGGTCGTCATCGAAAAGCTTTGATCTGTCTAAAAAGTGTCTTCTCTAAAAGGTGTCAGGTTTATTTTTGGGACAAAAATAAACCTGACACCTTTTAGAAAACGTTTTATCGTCTACTGCTGCGACAAGAAGAGTTCGCGTTGCGTATTCCAGCGCTCGGCGAGCGCTTCTTGATCCGCGACTTCGTTGTTATACGCGGTCAGCGCGAGTTCGCGGTCTTCGTCGGGTAGGTCATCGTTCTCGACGATTTCGTCCAGGCACTGCAGCACCGCGTTGCTTTCCTCCAAATAGGTCTTAATACGGCCCTGGGCCTCCACCATCATTTCCATGCTGGCGTTGCTCGCGCTGGGGATTGCAGGTTCTTCAGGAAATACGCAGTCGGCCGCAAGCTCGGCGAGACGAAGCTCGGCTGCGGTGGGTTCATTGGCTGCTGCGGACGACAATTCACGCGATAAGGACATCGCTGCGAGGTAATCCTCACTGGTGTTGTCGGCGACGCGTAGGTACTCGTTAAGAGATTCCACTGCCGCGGGGTTATTGCCGACGGCGGCTAACACTTTAGCTTCCGTGAGCAGTAATGCGGGTTCGAGCTCGCCGCATGCCGCCCGGTACTCGTTCAGTTGCGCGGCCGCCGCGGTGTTGTCGCCGGCTGCAACGGCAGCGTCGATCTCTGCCCGCAGCGCCGCGTGGCGGTCTGCCGCCGAGAGATTCGGGTAGCGATCGGCAACGGCACGCGCCATCGAGGTGACGGCGATCAGCGGGTCGGTGACATCGGTTGGAAACGGACCGCTAGCGCCGGTCGGCAGTGCGGCGATGCTGTCGATGACTTCCATGCCCTCGGTGACACGGCCGAATACGGTGTAGCCGACACGGTTGCCCGCGGCATTGAGCGATGCGTTGTCCACCAAGTTCACGTAGAACTGCGAGGTCGCTGAATCCGGATCTGCCGTGCGTGCCGCCGCGAGCGTGCCGCGGTCGTTGGCCAGCCCGTTGTGCGATTCATTGACCACCGGATCCAGCGTCGGTTTGTTGCGGAACTCGCGCGTGTAGCCGCCGCCCTGGGCCATGAAACCGGCGATGACGCGATGCAACACCGTGCCGGTGTAAAAACCGCGATCGACGTACTTTAGGAAATTCGCCGCGTGCGCTGGGGCTTGCTCGTCGTAGAGCTCGATAGTGAAGTTGCCGGCATCGGTGCACACAGCAACGTCTGTTGCTGCGGCGGTGCCTGCAAAGGTGAACGCCAGAGCTGCGATCGTCAACGCGGACGCAAGTCGCCTGTTCAAGGTCATATCGAATTCCTCATGGTTCGGGGTCCCGCCAGGGGCAGGGCGAAAGCCGCACCCTAGCGCCGGAGCCGGGGACGGGTCAATGAAATACGGCGGACAGTGACCTTTATCTGCGGGGATACCGTCACTGTTCGCCGTTTTGACAACGACGCTGTCGCTAAGCATCAGGCTATTCGAGCGATTTTTTCCGAAGAAGTTGCGCTGGTTGATCTGGTACCGCCTTCCCGCCGTCTCAATCGATCGCAAAACAATAGAAGAGGCCGGCGCCGTTCCAGCTAGCAAAGTCCTCCTGGCTGCAACCCGTGGTGGCGTGGGATGAGTTCCATGACTGGTTGCCATGGCCGATGCGGTCGGAATGGCCGACTTGCGCAGCTCCTGCATCGTTACTGGTCCAGTTGTTACAGGTACGGTCCTCAGGTCCGGTAAATGCACGGCCGTCTGGCTGACTACCCGTCAACATATCGTGCAGATTCGGCATCGGGTCGCCGACGCCATTGATTTCGTCGCCTTTCTCGGTCAGCGCGAATGCCTTGAACATGTTGGCGCCGCGCTGAGCTTCGAGCAGCGTGTCACCGTGGATCTCGGATTTAAGGATTGGCCGGCGCAGAGTGCCCCTGGCGTGATACCAAGGACCGTCGCCGATGCGATCACGCGCATTGGTGGCGGGCTGACCCGGCCGGGCCTGCGTGCTGAGATAGGCGCGCCACGTACGCTGGCCGGCACCGGCGTTGGTCGCCAGCCGCTGGCAGTGCGCGTCTGCGTCTGCCAAGCCGCCTAAGTTTCCGCCGTCGCCAACCGGCTCGCTGGTCACAAAGAACGACATGAGCTCGGATGGGATGAAGTGTCGCGGCGCGTGATGACCAACGCCCTGTGCGAATGCCGCGCCCGACCCGCACACAACGGCGCACAAATAAACAACGATGGTGGTTGCGAGCTTGTTCATTGGTTCTCTCCGTCGATGGCGAAGCAGTAGAACTGCCCGATACCGTGTGTTCTCGGCAGCGCAGCTTGACTGCAGCCGCGCGTCCCGTGTGAGGAATTCCACGAACCGTTGCCGCCGCCTTCGCGGTCGGGAAAACCGATCTGCGCGTTCGGCCTGCCGGGCCCGCCAGAAAGGCCAGGCGCATCGTCCTCAGGGTCCTTGTTGCTCGTCCAGTTGTCGCAGGTGTAATCCGTGTCCGGAGGATAAGCCGTGCCATCCGGCTGCGAGCCTGTCAGTACCTCGTGCCGATTGGAATACGGAGTCGATTTCACGTATTCCCAATCGTTATCCCTGTCATCGAGATAGTCATAGAGGCCCGGAACAATGGCGCCTTTCTCGGTGAGGCCGGTCTGTTTGTGCAGATTGTTGCCCATGCGGGCGAGCTCGATCGTGTCGCCGTGCAGATGCGCGAGGCTGCTCGCGATCATTACCCCGTCATAGTTGTGCCAAGGCCCTGTGCCGATACGGTCCCGGGCATTGATAGCCGGTTGGGCCGGCCGCGCCTGGGTGCTCAAGTAGGCGCGCCATGTCAAATCGCCTCCGCCCACAGCCGTGGCCAGCCGTTGGCAGTGCGCGTCTGCCCCTGCCAGGCCGCCGAGGTTACCGCCGTCGCCGATCGGCTCACTGGTGACGAAGAAGGTCATCGGATGGCCTCCCGGCATCCCGTGCTGCGCGGCCGCCATCGGCGCGAACGTAGCGGTTGAAACCAGGATCGATACAAGGGTTCGGGATTTTGTCATGCTTCTCTCCACTTCAGACGACCGATGAGATCGAGACGCCCATCTTTACCTATCCGCCGGTGGCGCTGGGAGTCACTCCGGTATCAGCGGGCGCAGGTCGAGCCACTGACGCAGATCGCGCAGCGAATTTTCTGTCGCTGGCAGCCGCCAACCCGTTGCATCCAACGGATCGCAGGCGTAATGCAGCAACAGTGCATCGTGCATCCGGTCGAAGGTCAAGGTGCGGGTTGCCGGTTGGCGCAGATACACCGGGTCTTCGACAGTGAACTCGAGCTCGAGACGGTCCGCCGAGGGCCGGTAGCGCTCGACGATCCGCGCCGCCGGGTCGCCGCTGAATGGGAAGCCGGCATCGTTCAACAGGTGCGGCGTTAGATGCGTGGTTTCGACGACGAGCGCATCGCCGTGCCAGGCGCCGACCGAGTACCCGAGTGGCGACGGCGGCAACCATTCCGGTGGCGGGCGTGCGTTCGTGTAAATTCGACGCACCACATTGAAGGACTCGTAGATCATCAGAATTTGATGGTCTTGCTCGACGAACTCGACAGGCGGCCGGCTTTCGGCGGTTCGGATCAGGCCCGGCGCAACGCAGCGCATACTCGGATCATCGGCTGCACGATCGAATCTGGCCAACGCCTGCTGCGCCGCATCGGTTGGAGCGAGTTCTTCCCACGCGCCACGGTCATCCATGGCCCATACGCCCTGCAGCATCCCCTGTTGAGCTGCCGCGGGCATCGCCAGGACTGCGGCCGCGAGCGCGCATCCCCAGCGGGCCGAACGTCTCACTGCCGCCATCCTATCCTAGCCTCAAGGCAAGGCTACCTCGCGGCCATCGGGAAAAACGATCGCGCTCAAGCGTAGATTGCGTGGGTCGTTACGATGCGCAAATCCCTTCACGGTCACTCGGTCGCCGGCCGCGACCAGATTCGGGTAGATGCCGGATCTCACTAACTCGGTCGAGCCGCTGAGTTCGCCTTCCCATTCGCCAAGCGTGCCGTCGTTGTCGGTCCAGTTGAATATCAGGCGCGCGTGCGGATTCACGAACAAGAACTCCACGACGTGGGCGTCGGCAAGAATCAGCTCCTCGGCGCGGTCATACATGCTGCCGCCGTGGTGGGCGAGCGCAGCCGTCTGACTCAGTACGAACGCCGCGACTGCGGCTATTGTTGCTCTCATTATTATTAGAGTAGTGCCTCGCGAGCCGGGTTATTCGGCACGCAGAAGGATACCAATACGGGATTGCGGGGGACAATGTCCTCCAAAATAGGGGTCGAACCGCGATTTGCAGGACGACCCGCACGTCGCCTGACAAATATCCGAAATAGCGGTTCGACCCCTATTTTGAGGTCACTGCCGTGCTGCCTGTCTTAGCTCGCTGTCTCCGCCTTCGGTTCGGCGTCGATGTCCAAGGCCGCCTCGGCGTCTACAGCTTCGCGTAGCGGAGCGATCGCGCGGAGGGAAAGAGACGCGGTTTCATCAGAGCGTTCCGCGATGACGACGCAGTTTCGCCCTGCCGCCTTGGCGCGATAGAGCGCTTGATCGGCGGCGCGCAGCACTTCGCGTTGGCCGTCGCCGTGGCGAGGATACTCCGCGACGCCAAAGGATGCCGTGATCTTGCCGAGTTGCTGGCCGCGTAGCCCGACCGAAAGCTTCTCGATTTTTATCCTCAGCTTTTCCGTGAGCTCCACCGCATCTTCCAGCGTCGTATCGGGAAGAATCAACAGTAGCTCCTCGCCGCCCAAGCGGCAGGCGAGGTAATCCCCACGGGCTATTCTCGACAGCACGGCGCCAACCTCTCTGAGCACCAAATCGCCGCCTTCGTGCCCAAACGTGTCGTTGAATCTCTTGAAGTGGTCCAGATCGATCGCTACGACCGACAGCCGGGTGGTCGTGCGAGCGGCGCGTAGGATCTCCCGCTCGATCGCTTCCTCCATGAACCGGCGGTTCAGGAGCCCGGTCAACGGGTCGCGAATCGACTGGTTCCTGAGTTCTTCCCGGAGCCGTAAATTTGCCACAGCCGTGCCGATCTTTTCGGCAATCGCAATCATCAGTATGCGCTTGCGTTCGAGGAGAGAATCGTCGACGCCATTGGCGCAGTCTGCTGCGCCCGCCGGAGCGATGACATGCAGGACGCCTAGCACTTCGCCATGCGCGAGCATCGGCACGCAAATGTAGCCGCCGTGCTCATCGTGCGCGTGGCGGCACAGTATTGTCGGCTGCCGGCCCTTGGCTGCGTATATTCTGCCGCGGCGCAGCGCCCAGCAATCCTTCGGATCGAAGACCGGCACCATGACGTCGGTGCCATCACCCCAGGCCGCCATCGACTGTAAAATGTTGCGCGACCGGCTGAGCATGTACACGGCGCCCGGTGTTTCAGGCAACAGTTGGCTGCCCAAGGTGTTGATGATCTCGTAGGCCTCCGCTTCCTCTTCGCAGCCGTGCAGAAGCTCGCCCATTTCGGTCAGGAACTGTAGTTCCTCCGACTGGCTTTCGAGTTTCGTCATTCCTGCGGTCAGCTTTTCGTTGGCCTCGCGTAGGGCGCTGCGGGCCTGCTCTTGCTCGGTGGCATCCCGGATTGCGCAGATCACCAGCGGTTCCTCGTCCGTCATGACCTGCTTCAGGCTGATCTCGGCTGGGAACTCGCTCCGATCGGCGCGCCGGCCCCGTAACTTGAGCCTGGTGGCCGGTGCGGCCCGGTTGGGATCGGCAAGCTGTTTCAGATCCCGATTCGTAACGGATGCGCCGAATCCGTCCGGCAGCAGCATGTCGATCGATTGTCCGAGCAACGCCTCCTGTCGGTATTGAAAGAGCTCCGCGACGCGGGAGTTCAGAAGGCGGATCTCACCATCGGCGTTGATGCCGACGACGCCGTCCGGGACGGCCTCCAGCAGATGCGCGAACTTCTCGGCCTCCGAGCTTGCGACTGCTCTGAGCTGCTTGAAGCGGTAGTCCATGACAACCGCGGTGGCCGCGAAGGCGATGATGGCGAAGATGGCCGCGGCAACCGGAATCGCTAGTTGGACCGGATCCATTCCTGACGTCTGAAGGACGGCGGCGCTACTAGAGAGCGGTAGAAAATAGGCCGCCGACATGCCGGTGTAGTGCATGGCCGTCACGGCCAGGCCCATGATGGCGCCGCTCAACAGCACCACTCTTGCAGGGTTGGCTACGGCCTGCTGCAGCGCCCAGCGCACGGTATACAGCGAGGCGATCGCGAGCGATGCCGCAACGACGACCGATAGCAGAAACATCCAGGGGTCGTACAACATCTCGGCATTGGCACGCATCGCAGCCATGCCGATGTAATGCATCGCACCGATGCCGACTCCCATGACCAGGCCGCCGCCGACAAGCCAGCCCGTGGTGCCGCGGATAGCTCCGGTCAAGCAAACGGCCCCAGCGACGATCGCCGGCAGGACGGAAACGACGGTAATCGAAACGTCATAGTCGATCGGCAAGGGCAGCGACATTGCCAGCATCGCGACAAAATGCATCGCCCAAACGCCCATGCCCATCGTCAGCGCACCGAGCGACAGCCACAGCGTCTTGCTCCGGTCGCCGGTGTCGCTACGTACGCGCCACGCAATCCACAGAGCCGCTGACGATGCCGTCGCCGTCGTCAGGTAGGACAGCACCACGAGCCACGCATCGTACTCGGTCGGCAGAGCCAGCTGAGTGTCCGTCGCGGCGCTTAAGAATCTGAGGAAGTGGAACCCCAAAGCTTCCGTCCCTGGGCCGCGCAGACAAGAAACCGCAGCCTATTAATAGGTATGAGGCCTCGACTCTAAGCCGTACTGCGACGCTACCGTAGTGCGTGCATCACACAAGTTCATACGGCATATGACCGCAGTTGCCCGCGGATCGCCGTAAGTATCGAGATAAGCGATTGCAAATGCAGGTGTTTCGTGTCTTTTCGGGTGTTCGATCAACGGCGGCGAAGCGACGAATACGGGGCCAGCGACCTTAATCTGCGGGGGATGAGGTTACTGGCTCTGTTTCTCGTCTAAGCGCGAGTCGCGTAGTAAGCGACCACGCGCGGATCGCCCGCGACTCGCTCTTGGTGCTCGATGAGGCTCGGCGCCACTTGCTGCACGATATCGGTCGGGATGTGATCGAGCTGTCCCGAGCGCAGCCATTTCGTCATGACCAATACTTTCAAATCCGCCACGGTCAACGCCTTGCCGGCGAAGTGCTGGCCGCCGCCGCGGGCCAAAAGCTCCGCCAGGCCGCGCAGAAAAACGGTGATTCTTTCCTCGGCGAGCTTTTTGCGTGCCGCCTCGAGCGCATCGCCCTCGAGGCCGAAGGTTTGCCCGATGTGATGGCTGAGATCCTCGAGCGCGCCCAAGATTTCATCACAGTAAAGCGCCTCCAGATCGTCCGTAGGATACAAACCGGCCATCTTGCCGACGTAGCGCCCGATGGCATTGGATTGCGTGACTGCCGCGCCGTCGATCTCGAGCACCGGCACTGCATTGAAGCGCCAACCCGGGCGCAACTCGCGAAACTGTGGAAACGAGATACGGTGGTCTTCGAATTCGATCCCTGCCGCGTGAAAAGCGATACGGATCGGCTCAGCACGCCCGCCGTCGATATCGAAATAGGTCAGTTTGTACTTAGCCATTGGCTTCGCTCCTTATTTTTCTTGCGTTGTACATAGCTGGCGGGATCGCGTTTTGGCGCTACACGGCACGAAACGGAGCTGTCAATGTGGGTTGTTCGATTGGGTTCGCGCTCGAGCTAATCGTTAGCTTTTGTTATCTGTAGGCATCCTGAGCTTCGCGGGCGCAATCGCGCCGTAAAATCTAACCGCCACCGTTCGTGCGTACTGCAACGTCGCAGGCGCGTTCGGCATTGCGCGTCACCTTCTGAATCGAAATGCACTCGACTGGGCACACGCGCTCGCACCGGCCGCAGCGGGTGCATTTGTCCTGATCGATATACAGCAGCTTGTAGACATGCGGCGTGGGATCCGGCGCGTCCGTATAGCCGGTGATTCGGCCTTCCTCGTCGTACTCGAGCGCGTCGACGCGCACGATGCAGTCCTCGTGCGGCTTTACCTCGAGGCATTTCTCGCAGTAGATACAGATATCATTGTCAATCTCGAACTTAAAGTGGCATAAGTAGCAGCGCATCGTCTCGCGATTCGCGAGCTTCGGCGTATAGCCCGTCTCGACTTCGGCTTGCAGTGTCCGCTCACCTAGCGGAATCGTCGGATTGGCCTGCCGCGGGATTTCGTCCATCTCCGGGACGCGGGTCGTATCGAGTGTGTTGCCGATCTCGGCAACGTCGAGCACGCGGGTCTCGCTCATCAGAAACTCATCGATCGCGCGCGCGCAGTCCTTGCCATGGCCGATCGCTTCGATCAGCGTGGAGGCGCCGATCGAATAGTCGCCGGCAAAAAAGAGTCCCTCGACGTCAGTGGTGACGGGCTTGCCGCCCGGAATCCAACCGTCCTTATCGAGCAGCTGGGGCGCAAGCGACGGATCGAGCCACGAGGTGTCCTGCCACTGGCCGGTGGCGAGCAAGATCGTGTCGACATCGACATCGAAGTCGCTGCCCTCGATGGCGACCGGGCGCCTGCGCCCGGTCGCATCGGGCTCGCCGAGCTCGTTGCGGACAAAGCGCATGCGCCCGACTGTATCCGCCCCGTTGGCCGCATAGGCCGTTGGGCTGACCATCAGCTCGAGCGGAATTTTTTCGTGCACGAGCTCGTCGATCTCATCTTTGGTCACGGCCATCTCGGCGCGGGAGCGGCGGTAGAAGACGCTCGATTCGGAGCCGAGGCGAATCGCCGTGCGCGCACAGTCCATGGCCGTGAAGCCGCCGCCGATCACGATCACGCGCCGGCCGATCGCGGACTGGCCCGCCTCATTCGCCTCCAGCAGGAAGTCGAGCCCGTGGCGTATGCCGCCGAGGTCCTTGCCGGGTAAATCGAGAATATTCGGGTCGAGCGTGCCCGCGGCGATGACGACCGCATCGTATTGTTTGCGCAGCGACTCGATCGTCAGGTCTTTGCCGATCGTCTGCTTGCAGCGAATCTCGACACCGAGTGCGGTGATCTGGTCGATCTCCTTGTTAATGATGTCGCGCGGCAAGCGAAATTCCGGAATCCCCTGATTCATCATGCCGCCAGGCGTCGAATGCTTTTCGAATACGACTGCCTTGTGCCCATAGAGGGCGAGCTCACGTGCGGTCGCGAGCCCTGCGGGGCCAGCGCCGATGATCGCGACGGTCCTACCGGTGGCAGGGAAGAGCGGTTCGAGCACGACGAGCTTGTTGCTGCCGAGGTCGGCGGCCGCGCGCTTGGAGAAACAGATCGCGACCGGCTCGCCCAGCCCTTCGCGGCCGTGGCGGCACACGTCCTCACAGGGCCGCGAGCACACCCGCCCGAGCACGGCGGGGAAGACGTTATCCACGAGGTTGATCCGATACGCTTCGTCGTAATTGCCTTTATGGATCTCACCGAGGTAATCCGGTATGCGCGTATGTGCGGGGCAGGCCGCCTGGCACGGAATATTCGTGTCGAGCCACGCCAGGTCCTTGGCCTGGTTGGCGAAGCCGGCCTCCCGCGACAGCGAGAAGTGCGGGTAGCGGTGCGGTCCGGCTGGGATATTCAGTCTTCTGTTTTCGGTATCCATCTAAAGCTCCACCCCCGCCGCGAGCCGCTGGTACGTCTGCCAGCGTTTCAAAAGATCGGCCTGCGCCTTGTTCATCAGATCATCGGCGGCACCCGGATTGGTTTTCGCGAGCACCCGGTAGCGGTTTTCGGAATTGGCAAATTCCTTGAAGCTGATCGTCGGTTCGCCCGAGTCGAGCTGCATGGGGTTGCGGCCGAGCGCGCGGAGCTTCGGATCGAACCGGTACAGCGGCCAGTAACCGCTCGCCACCGCCGATTGCATATGCTCTATCGTATAAGTCAGGTCGAAGCCGTGGGCGATACAGGTCGCGTAGGAGATCAGGATCGACGGACCTTTGTGCGCCACGGCTTCCTGCATCGCTCTGACGGTCTGTTTCGGATCCGCGCCGAACGCAATCTGTGCGACGTACACGTGGCCGTAGTCGACGGCGATCATGCCCAGATCTTTTTTCGCGACCGCTTTGCCGCCCGTTGCGAATTTGGCTGTCGCGGCGCGCGGTGTGGCTTTCGAGCGCTGCCCGCCGGTATTGGAGTAGACCTCCGTGTCCATGACGAGGATGTTGACGTTGCGGTCGCTCGCGAGCACGTGGTCGACCCCGCCGAAACCGATGTCGTAGGCCCAGCCGTCGCCGCCGACGATCCAGACCACCCGATCGAGTAGATGGTCGGCCAACGCATGCAAATCCTTGGCCCGCGGATCCGGAATCTTCACGAGCCGCTTGCGCAGCTCGTCGAGCCGTGCACGTTGCCGGTCGAGCTCCGTGCCGCTGCGCTGCGGCGCATGCAGAATCTGCTCGACGAGGTCCTCGCCGATCTGCGGCGCGAGCTCGCGCAGGGTCTTGCGCGCGTATTCGCCGAGCTTGTCGAGCGTGACGCGGAAGCCGTAGCCGAACTCGGCATTGTCCTCGAACAATGAGTTGGCCCAGGCGGGGCCGCGGCCGTCGGCGTCTTTCGCCCACGGGGTCGTTGGCTGATTGCCGCCGAAGATCGACGAGCAACCGGTCGCATTCGCGACATACAGGTGGTCGCCGAACAACTGCGTCAACAGTTTCAAGTACGGCGTTTCTCCGCAACCGGCGCAGGCGCCGGAGAATTCGAACGTCGGCTGCAGCAACTGCGTCTCGCGCATGCGCAGCTCGGTCAGATCGCCGCGCTTGCGCTGCGGCAGTTTCTGGAAGAACTCCCAGCTCGCGCGCTCGGTCTCGAGAATCGGGTCTTTCGCCGCCATGTTGATGGCTTTGAAGTTCGGTCGCGCCGGATCGTCGACAGGGCAGGCCGCGACGCAGAGGCCGCAACCCGTGCAGCTATCGACGGCGATCTGCAAGGTGTAGCGCTGATCCGGCTCTACGCCGCGCCCCTTGAGCCGAATCGACCTGAAAGTCTCGGGCGCATCGGCGAGTGCGGTTTCACCGTAGGTCTTCATGCGGATTACGGCATGCGGGCAGACGATTTCGCAGTTGCCGCACTGCGCGCAGATCTCCGGCTCCCAGACCGGCACCTGCAGGGTCAAGTCTTTAGTCTCCCAGGCGGTAGTCCCGGAAGGATAAGTGCCATCGTCGGGCAGCATGCTCACCGGCAGCCGGTCGCCGCGGCCGGCGATCATCGGTCCGATCACATCGCGCACGAAATCCGGCGCCCCGGGTTTCACCGGCGAGGGCATGTCGAAGGTGCTCGTGATCTTCTGCGGCACGACCACTCGATGCAGATTCGCGAGCGCCATATCGACCGCTTTGTAGTTCATCTCGACGACCTTTTCGCCTTTGCGGATGAAGGTCTTATGGATCTTCTCCTTGATCTTGGCGATAGCTTCGTCCTTCGGCAGCACGCCGGAGATGGCGAAAAAGCAGGTTTGCATCACCGTACTGGTGCGCCGGCCGAGTCCGGCCTCCCCGGCGACCTCGTAGCCGTCGATGACGTAGAGCTTGATCTCACGCTCGATGATCTCGCGTTGCACTTGACGCGGCAGCCGATCCCAGACTTCGTCCGGGCCGTAGGTCGTGTTGATCAGAAAAGTCGCGCCCTTGCGGGCGAACTCGAGCACGTCGCTTTGCGACAGATAGCTGAAGAGGTGGCAGGCGACGAAGTCGGCTTTCTGAATGTAGTACGGCTCTTCGATCTTGTGCGGACCGAATCGCAAGTGGGAGATCGTCTGCGAGCCGGCTTTCTTGGAGTCGTAGTAGAAGAACGCCTGCGCCTGCAGAGGGCTGTCCTGGCCGATGATCTGCACGCTGTTTTTGTTCGAGCCGACCGTGCCGTCACCGCCCTGGCCGAAGAACATCGCCTGGAACATGCCGGGATGCTCCACGATGAACGACGGATCGACGTCGAGACTCGTGTGCGTCACGTCGTCGATGATGCCGACCGTGAAGTGGTTCTTCGGCCGCTCCTTGGCGAGCTCGTCGAACACGGCCTTCGTCATCGCGGGCGTGAAGTCTTTCGATGACAACCCGTAGCGGCCGCCGATCACAATCGGCAATTTTTCGCATGCGAGCGTGCCAGCCGTGTACGCCTCGGTCAGGGCGGTCACGACGTCCTTGTATAAAGGCTCACCGCCCGACCCCGGTTCCTTGGTGCGGTCGAGCACGGCGATTGCGCGGCAGGTGGCGGGAATTTTCTGCACGAGGAGCTCGGCGGGGAATGGCCGGTACAGGTGGATGTTGATGAGGCCGAGCTTGTCCTCGCCCGAGAGCGCAAGATAGTCGATCGTTTCCTCGACGACTTCTCCGGAGGAGCCGAGCGTAATGATCACGCGCTCCGCGTCGGCAGCGCCTTGGTACTCGCAAAGCTCGTACTGGCGTCCGGTCAGCCCGGCGTAGCGGTCCATCGCCGATTGCACGATGCCGGGAATCGCGTCGTAATACGGGTTGACGGTTTCCCGAGCTTGGAAATAAGTATCTGGGTTCTGTGCCGTGCCGCGGATGAACGCATGCTCTGGGTTTAGTGCGCGAGCACGGTGCTCGTGAATTTTCGTTGGATCGAGCATCGCCGCGATCTGCTCGTCTTCGACGAGCTCGATCGTATTGATCTCATGCGAGGTTCTAAAGCCGTCGAAGAAATGCACGAACGGCACGCGGCCTTCGAGCGTCGCCGCTTGACTGATCACCGCGAAATCTTGTGCCTGCTGCACCGTGCTCGAGCACAGCATTGCAAAGCCGGTCTGCCTCGCGGCCATGACGTCCTGATGATCGCCGAAAATCGACAAGGCCTGCGCGGCTATCGAGCGTGACGCGATGTGAAAGACCGTCGACGTCAGCTCGCCCGCGATCTTGTACATATTGGGGATCATCAACAGCAGGCCCTGCGAGGCGGTAAACGTCGTCGTCAGGGCGCCGGTCTGGAGCGAGCCGTGCACGGATCCGGCGGCGCCAGCTTCGCTTTGCATCTGGGTGACGTCGGGAACGATGCCCCAGAGATTGGTTTGGCCCTGCGTGGCCCACTGGTCGGCGTGCTCGCCCATCGGCGATGCAGGCGTGATTGGATAGATGATGCAGACTTCGTTCGTCTTATAAGCAACTCTGGCGACCGCTTCGTTGCCATCGATCGTGGCGGTGCGCGCCGGCTTTTTGCCGGTCGCTATGGTCGCCGCCGCTACTTCAGGGCTGGGGCCGTGCATACGCGCTGTCTCCTGGTAGGAAACCCGAGTCACTGGCGCATCCTTGCGTCGGTTGTGGTCTTGCGTCCCTATCGGCTGGATCGGGTCTCAACGTGCCTCTGCGAGTGGGTAATTATGGCATGGGGCGCGCGGTCGTACATCCAGGGCCCGTGCTTGGCGTTCCGGCGGCCCGTCCCGGCGAGGGATTCGCCCGAGAACTGTGGTTCGACCCCTATTCGCAGGGCTGGCACGCGCGCAGCCCGAGTGTTAGTTTTCCCGCAACCCGGTTGTCCACGGGACACAAAAAATGTGCCGCGCCTACGTCGTCTGCCTGCTCGCGCTACCGCTCGCCCCGGCCTTGGCCCACCATGGCTCCGCGCACTATTACGATTTGGCTACCGTCGCCACGGTCGAAGGCGAGATCGTCGGCATCTCCTGGCGCAATCCGCACATCACGCTCGAGCTCAAGCGCAGCGACGATGACGGCGCGAACGAGGTCTGGGCCGTGGAAGGCTCCTCGGCCAATGCGCTGTTGCGGATGGGCATCGGACCTGAGACCGTCGCAGTGGGCGATCACGTCGTGCTCACCGGCGCGTTGTCCCGCCACGGCCTACCCGCCATGGCCGGCCACATCTTGACGCACGCCGATGGCACGGAGGTGCCCATCTGGCCGCGCCCGGCCATGAAGCTCGGGCGGGACGTTCGCCCGGCGCCGCTCTCGGCTGCGGCCGCGGAGGCCGCGCGCAGCCAGGCCCGAGGCATCTATCGCATCTGGGCGCGCCCGGATCTGGTCGGCCTGTTCTTAGAGGGCGGCTATCTGCCGTACACGCCGGCGGCGATCGCTGCGCGCGCAGCCTGGGATCCGCTGGCCGACGATCCGGTGCTCGATTGCATCCCGCGCGGCATGCCGTCGGTCATGAACGCGCCGCTACCAATCGAGTTCGTCGATCAGGGCGATCGCATCCTCATGCGGCTGGAGGAGTGGGATCAGGAGCGCATCATTCATCTGGCCGATGCCGTGGATCCGCAAACCCAGCCACGCACCCCGCTCGGTTATTCGGACGGGCGCTGGGACGGCCGCACGCTGGTGGTGGCCACCACGCGCATCAGCGATCCGTACTTCGATGACGAAGGTACGCCGCAGGGCGAGAACGCCGAGATCATCGAGCGCTTTACGCTGAGCGAAGACGAAACGCGCCTCGATTACGAGTCCATTCATCACGACCCGTACGCCTTCACGGCCCCCGCGCGCCAATCGAGCTACTGGGACTGGGTGCCCGGCGAGCAGATCCGGCGGTTTGATTGCGTGGCGCAGCCGCGCTAACAGGAATCGCGGCTCGACCCCAATCTGTTTCGTTACCCGCTTTCAGCGGTTAATGCGTGCTAAGGTGGCATGACCACTCATGGTGGATGAACGGACTACCGAGTGCGTCTCAGCATGCCCCCTTCCACGAAATCAGTCGCATTTATCGGCACGTACCTGCCGAGAAAATGTGGTATCGCCACGTTCACTGGGGATCTCGTCGCCGCAATTCTAGAGAACGATCCGAGTATCGACAGTGCCGTGATCGCCATGGACGACCGTCCTGACGGCTACGAGTACCCCGCCATCGTGCGATTTCAGATCGGTCAGAATCAGTTAGACGAATACGAGCTCGCTGCCGATTTTCTGAACCTGCGCAATCCCGACGTCGTGTGTCTACAGCACGAATACGGCATCTTCGGTGGCCAGCGGGGCAGCTTCATCATTGAGCTCGCACGCGACCTGAAGATTCCCCTCATTACCACGCTGCACACCGTGCTGAGGGATCCTTCGTCGCAGGAACGCAGGATCATGGAACGACTCGCAGAGTTCTCCGAGCGATTGGTCGTGATGAGCGAACGCGGTGCTGAATTCTTACGCGGCGTCTATCAGGTACCCGAGTCTAAGATTACGCTGATTCATCATGGCATCTTAGATGTACCATTTCTGGAATTCGATCCGTGCAAGAGCAAGATCGCTGCAGATGACAAGATCATCATCCTCACATTCGGACTGCTCTCACCGGGCAAGGGTATCGAATACATGGTAGATGCCTTACCGGAGATCATCGGCGCGCATCCGGAAGTGCTCTACTTCGTCGTTGGGGCAACGCACCCACATACGAAAGCCGAGAGCGGCGAGGACTATCGTCTCCGTTTGCAGCTTCGGGCGAATAAGTTAGGGGTCGCCGACCACATCGTGTTCCATGACCGTTTTCTGGAGCGTGGCGAATTACTCGAGATCATTCGGGCCGCGGATATCTATGTCACGCCGTATCTAAACGAAGCCCAGATTGTCTCAGGCACGCTGGCGTACGCGTTGGGGGCGGGGAAGGCGGTGGTATCGACTCCCTATTGGTATGCGCAGGAAATGTTGGCCGAGGAACGAGGCAAGCTGGTGCCGTTCAAGGACCATCGGGCATTGGCTCGCGAAGTAAACCAGCTTCTGGACGATCCCCGGGAACGTCTCGCAATGCGGCGTAGGGCTTATGATTACTGCCGGCCGATGGTCATGAAGGCGATGGGCCAGCGCTATCTGGAGCTGTTCTCGGCCGCGCAGGCCCGAGCGCCACGCCCCTCCGATCCTGCGGTGCTCGGCCCGTTGGGCCGAGGCGAGCCACGGTTGCCGCAGATCAATCTCAAACACCTGCGTTTGATGACGGACGGTACCGGGGTGCTCCAGCACGCGAAGTTCACAATTCCGAACCGCGCCCACGGCTACTGTGTCGATGACAACGCGCGCGCGCTGATCGTTGCGACCAAAGCGTACGATCTGAATAGCACCGATAGTTCGGTCGCGGATCTATCGGCCATCTACCTGAGCTTTCTGGACGATGCCTTTAATCCGCGTGCCGGCAGGTTCCGTAATTTTATGAGTTACGAGCGCAAATGGCTTGAAGAGGTCGGTTCGCAGGACTCTCACGGCCGCGCATTGTGGGCGCTGGGTGTGATGGCGGGTTGGGGCCGAATCGATGGTCAGGTCGCTGTCGCGACTGAGCTCTTCCACAGCGCACTGGCTGCGTTAGAGTCTTTTAGCGATTCCCGCGCCATTGCATTCCCGATCCTGGGGATCGAAGCCTATCTCCGGAGGAACCCCGATGATCAACGCGTCCGAGACAGGCTGCGGGCGCTTGGCGCGAGGCTGAGTGCGCGGTTCACGGAGCATGCAACGCAAGACTGGCATTGGCACGAAGATCGATTGACGTACGATAACGCGCGTTTGCCCCAGGCGCTCATTGCGTGTGGCCGCGTCACGGAAAATGAAGGCATGGTGTCGTTCGGAATCCGCGTTCTCGAATGGCTGCGGGATCGTCAGATTCATCCAACCGCGGGCTGGTATGCGCCGGTCGGCAACCGAGGATGGTTCCGCAAGTCAGGGACTAAAGCGCAATATGATCAACAGCCTTTAGAGGCCGCCGCCATGATCGATGCGTGCATTGAAGCGTATGAATGCACGCAGGACAACCAATGGATTCAACTGGCATCGACATGCTTTGACTGGTACCTCGGCAAGAACGATCAACAGTCAAAGCTCTATGACCATGCCAGCGGCGGCTGCCGTGACGGACTCGAGCGCGACGGCGTCAATGAGAATCAAGGCGCGGAATCGACGCTCTCTTACATTCACGCACTACTTGCCATTTATAGTCTTCGCGGCTTGACGGCGGATCAGAGGGCCCACGAGAACTCGGCGCGCGAGGCTCTCCGGCTTGATGAGCCCGGTCCGCGGCTCGAGTCTGTTAAGACGCTTTGAATCGGGATAGGAGTTGGGAAATGCGTAGCGTGGCCACTCGACAGCGTTGATCCGCGATGCCATACGGAATGATCAGCGTATCGCCGTTAATCATGTTGCCACAGCTATAAACTGCATTAGGGACGTAACCGTCACGCTCGTGTTCATCGGCGCTCAGTATCGGTTCATCGAGTCGCCCGATGACCTTCGACGGATCGTCAAGATCCAAGAGCTCGGCCCATATGCTATACGTGCGCATGGGGCCCACGCCATGGAACAATGTCAGCCATCCTGCAGGTGTCTCCACGGGTGACCCGCAGTTGCCCACTTGCACAAACTCCAACGGATGCACGGGCTCCTGCAGTAATTTAGCCTCATTCCAGAAATGCACCGTGTCCGAGAACATGATGTAGTTATTGACGCCGTCCTGCCGTGACAACATCGCAAACTGGCCGTTTATCTTCCGGGGGAACAACGCCATGCCTTTGTTCAGTGCCGCCTTGCCGCTCAGTGTGTGCATCTTGAACGTCAAGAAATCCTTCGTCTGGAGGAGCTGGGGCATTATCTTGACCTTGTTGTACGCCGTGTAGGTCGCATAGTAGGTGACAATGCCGTCATCATCGGTAAAACGGACAAACCGCGCATCCTCGATACCGGCCGATTCGTTCTTCGATACTGGGAATATCACTCTCTCGGAAATCGGTTGATCCGGCTTAAAGATCACTTCGTAATTCGACCGGGCCAGCCACATGGCGGTATCGATCACGCGCCGTTTGTCTGCCAATCGGAACTTGCTTGCGCGAAGATCCTTGATTTGGACCTCCAGCTCATCGAGCGTGAATGTCTCGTCCAGACCCTCCAGCAGCCTATTGATCACAGGGCCGCGCGCCCCGATTTCATCGAGTTTCCGGCGAAAATGCAGACGTTCGTAAGTCGGGTCCGTATGAATTTCCGGCGTGGCTACGTACCGGCTCACCGGGTCGAAGTAGATATCTTGATTCTTATCAACGACACCGCTACGGAACTCGATCGACGACACATGGCCCTCACCCGTTGCTCTGAAGCTCATCACGAATCGCGATGAGCCACTTTCGAGCCCTTTTTGATCAGGGTGGAGTACTATGGAGGGGTTAAACAGTGCCGCTGCTTCGACAGAATACTCAGCGGTAAAGTACGCGCCGAGCAGAAGGCGTTTCTCAGCGGTCAACAACAGCTGCTCTGGAACGTTCTCTGCGATACGTTCGAAATTTCTCTCCAGCACTTTTCTGAAGTTGCGATGGCGCGCCGAGAAATCGTGGATAACGTTGTCCAAGACTTGCTGCACATCAGCGTCGTCGAGACTTGCGACGCGCGTGATCAGTTTCTTGATGCGCGCCCGATCGCCGGGAATATGTGGGCGCGTGATGACGCGTGAGCTCTCGGCGTTGAGTAGCGTCGGACGCCGCGTGATCAACGGTCTGCGTTGATCTTTTATCAGCATGGCAGATTACACCTTGAAGGTATTCGACTAACGAACGAGTCCAGCCACATTGATCTCGGCTAAGTAGCTTCGAAGTATAGCGGTGCCACCCGCTATTAGCTTGCGTTACTAGGCATAGATTCGGGAATACGCACATCTGAGCATGTACATGCGCGTCGCTGTTCTCAGCCCCATTTCGTGGCGCACGCCGCCCCGTCACTACGGGCCGTGGGAATCGGTAGTCAGCCTGCTTACCGAAGAGCTGGTACGGATGGGCGTGGATGTCACCTTGTTTGCTACCGGAGATTCGCAGACGAGCGGGCAACTGGTTGCCGTGTGTCCGCGCCCCTATTCGGAGGATCCCTCCGTCGACCCGAAGGTCGCGGAATGTTTACACATTTCGGAAGTCTTTGAGCGTTCCGCAGAGTTTGATTTGATCCATAATCACTTCGATTTTTTGCCGCTGACCTATTCGGAACTGACCCCTACGCCGGTGGTCACCACGATTCACGGCTTCTCATCGGCGGCAATCCTGCCGGTTTACGAGAAATACAACGGCCGTAGCCACTATGTCGCGATCAGCGAAGCAGACAGATCCCCCGCGCTCGACTATATCGCCACCATCCATCACGGCATCGATATTGCGCAGTTCACTTTTTCCAAAGTCGCCGGCGAGTACCTTTTATTTTTCGGTCGCATCCATTCGGACAAGGGGGTGTACGAAGCCATCCAGGTCGCACGGCGGGTGGGTAAGAAACTCGTTATCGCCGGCATCGTGCAAGATCAGGAGTATTTTGCGGCTCGGGTTGAGCCCTACCTCGACGGTGACATGGTCGAATACATAGGCGCCGTGGGGCCCGCCGAGCGATCCCAGGTGCTGGGCGGCGCATTGGCGCTATTGCATCTGATCAGTTTCGACGAGCCATTTGGCTTGAGTCTGGTCGAATCCTTAGCGTGCGGAACCCCCGTGATCGCTTTTGGTCGCGGCTCCATTCCGGAAATCATCAAGCACGCTCAGACCGGTTACATCGTTGCGAATATCGAGCAGGCCGTGGAGGCCGTCGCTTTGCTGCCGTCGCTAGATAGGTCTGCCTGTCGCAAGGACGCTGAACAGCGCTTCTCTCACACCCGTATGGCAAGCGACTACGTTCGTGTCTATCGGGAGATCCTAAAATTGGAAGCTGACGATGATGAGCCATAAGCGATTAGTAACCCGGTATGAGGGTAACCCTATCCTCACAAAACGGGACATCCCCTACGCCGTTGAAACTGTCCACAATGCGGGCGCGGTCAAGTTCGAGGGACGGTACTTGCTGCTGTTCCGATCGCATCTGCACAACGGGCGATCCATCATCGGTATTGCGCGCAGCGACGACGGCTACGACTTCAAAGGGGATCCCGAGCCATTCATGGCGCCGGCGACTGAAGGCGCCTTTGCGCGAGCCGAAGAGTACGGCGTGGAGGATCCGAGAATCTGCGCTCTAGATGGTGCCTATTACATCACCTACAGCGCTTATTCCCGATTTGGTGTACGCATCGGTCTTGCCAAGACGCACGACTTCAAAATCGTCGAACGGATAGCGCTGATCAGCGAGCCGGATATGCGCAATGTGGTGCTATTCCCTGAGACCTTCAACGGCCGTTACGCGCGCTTGGACCGGCCCCACTCAGAGATCAATCCTTGGTCCATCTGGTTGTCCTGGTCACCGGATCTGGTGCACTGGGGCGATGCCGTGCCGGTCATCAATCCAGTGGTCTATCACTGGGATCAAATGAAAATAGGTCCGGGTGCGACGCCGATTAAGACAGCGGATGGCTGGCTCAACATCTTCCATGGCGTTTTCCCGACCATGGATGGCTCGGTCTACCGATTGGGCGTCGCGCTGCACGATTTAGCCAACCCCGCCAGAGTAGTGGGCGTTGCCGATGACTGGATACTCTCACCGGAGGATTCCTGGGAGTTGACCGGCTACGTACACAACGTCGTCTTCAGCTGTGGGGCCATTGCAGAGGACGACGGTACCCTGAAGATCTATTGGGGCGGTGCGGATACGGTCATGTGTGCCGGCACCGCGAGAATTGCCGATTTAATTGAGCTTTGTCGCCGCAAATCCAGAGCCGCATTGTGAGATTCCGACCTGTAGTGCCCAAAAACAGGCATATCGCGGCGCATCCCGACGTATAATGCCCGCTGTTAGCTCCACCGCTTCTAACGTGTCTACGGGTATCAAGCCCAACTCTTCTTAAGCGGATCCCAACCCTTGGGAGGAATCATGGGTAGGAAATTGTACGTAGGAAATTTGCCGTATTCGGCAACCGAGACCGCGTTGTCGGATAAATTCAACGAGTGCGGGACAGTCGAATCTTGCAAGCTCATCACCGACCGCGATACCGGTCAGAGCAAAGGCTTCGGCTTTATCGAGATGGCCAGTGACGCGGAAGCTCGGGCGGCAATCGAGAAGTTCAACGAAACTGATTACGACGGTCGTCCAATGAAGGTCAACGAAGCCAAGCCGCAGGAGAAGCGGTCTGGCGGCGGTGGCGGCGGCCGCTGGTAGCGCTTCGATTCGTTAGAACGCTCTAAGCGCATCGCGCGCTGTCCACGCTCGAGCTGGCGGCCTTTGCCGCCAGCTCGAGCGTGAATGACTAAGGCCTACGCCACCGGCGAGGCGCCCGTGCTGCGGCCCCCGCCGGGCCCGCCCTTCGATGCTTGCGGCTCGACCCCAATTTAGATTCGCCGAACGGCGTTAATGCCCGAGAGATAGCAGATCTCCATCGGCAACCCGCGCTTATCGAGTTTCGGTTCCTTCGGCAGCGTGCGCAGATTTTCGGCCGCGCGCGCACAGATTGCCGCCACGAATGCATCCACGACATCGTCGCGGCCGGCATCGAAACCGCCGTGCACGAGAAACGCCGCGGCGATCATCTCCTCGGCCATCGGCTCGACGAGCTTGAGCAGATTCATGCGGTCCAAAAAACCGTCGCGAGTGTTTTTGGCGTACTCCATCGGGCCGCCGGCGAGGCCCCAAAAGCAGATTTCGGGGTGGGTCTCACGGATGGATGCGCGGGCAAGCTCTGAGCTTGCGAGTAAGTCATCGAGCTCGCAGATCTTGGGCGCCAGCGCCCAGGACTGCTTCGAGAGTTTTCTGCCGAGTTTCTTTTCGTTGATCTGCGAGGCTTCCGCGTAAGACTTTGCCTTGAGTGCTTGGCGGCACGGTGCGGGGAATACACTCGAGCCGCGGCTGGGGACCAACGCCGCCCGGGCGGCCAAATCGCATTGCCGCTCGGTTTTACCGGATTCGAGCAGGCCGATCGGCATATCCACCAAGATGCACGCCTCGCCCTTCATGCCCGCGAGGATCTCGGCGATGGTGGCGGTGACGCCGAAGGCAATCGATGCGCCCTCGAAGCGAAAGTGAAACCAGCCGGCCTTGCAGCCGTCGATGCCGATCGCGATGCTCAATCAGTGCTCCCAAAATAGACAATAGGGGTCAAACCGCAATACTACGGGCAATTACTTATTCAGACCTGCTCAAATGCTGCTGCGCACAGCATCGCGCCGTGAGTTGCCGGAGTCTTGCAGGAACCGCGGCGCCGGCTGGTATGCTTGAGGTAGCCGAATGACAACAAGAGAGGGCGCGCATGCGAATCAACCAGGTCATCGGCGGAAGTCTCGTCAGCCTGGCACTCGGCGTGGCGCCGCTCGCGATTTCGGCGCAGACCGCTCCCGCCTTTTCGGCTGCCGACCTCGCTGCCTTGCCGGCGACTAACTGGCTCACCAATGGCGGTGATCTTTACAACCGCCGCTACTCGACGCTGACGCGGATCAACCGCGCTAACGTTGCACAACTCAAAGGCGTGTGGCGCGCGCGCCTCGGCGGTTCCGGCATCGGCCCGCAGTACTCCGGCGAAGCCGAGCCGATCGTTTACGATGGGGTGCTCTACATCGTCACCGGCGCGGATGACGTCTTCGCCGTCAGCATCGACTCCGGGGAAGTTCTTTGGAGTTACGCGGCGAATCTCGATCCCGCCATCGACACGATCTGCTGCGGCTGGACGAATCGCGGCTTAGCCTTAGGCGAAGGCAAAATCTTCGTGGGCCAACTCGACGGCAAGCTGGTCGCACTGGATCAGCGCACGGGCGAGGCCGTCTGGTCCGTGCAAGCCGAGCGTTGGCAGGAGGGTTACAGCATTACCTCCGCGCCGCGTTATTATGCCGGTTTGGTCATCACGGGTTTTGCGGGCGCGGAGTTCGGCACGCGCGGGCGTGTGAAAGCCTACGACGCGGGTAGCGGTGAATTGATCTGGACCTTTTACACGGTGCCGGGGCCGGGCCATGTCGGGCATGACACCTGGCCGGCCGGCAGCGATGTTTGGGAGCACGGCGGGGCGACCGTCTGGCAGACGCCGGCCGTGGATCCTCAGTTAGGTTTGCTGTACTTCTCTACCGGCAATCCGGGTCCGGATTTCAACGGCGCTGTGCGCGCCGGCGATAATTTGTTCTCGGTATCCACGGTCGCGGTCGATGTCATGACGGGCGAGTACCGCTGGCACTTTCAGCAGGTGCATCACGACATCTGGGATTTCGATTCGGCCACGCCGGTGGTGCTGTTCGACGGCGAGATCGACGGTGTCGCGCGCAAAGCGATCGCCTCGTTCAATAAAACCGGCTGGATGTATCTGCTCGACCGCATCACCGGTGAGCCATTGCTCGGCATCGATGAGGTACACGTGCCGCAGCAGCCGCGTCAGGCGACGGCCGCGACCCAGCCGATCCCGAAGGGCGAGCCCTTCAAGCCCAATACCATTAGCGTGCCGCCCGAAGGTTACACGCTGCCCTACGACGAGCATCTGTTCGTGCCGTTTTGGACCGAGCGCGCCGTCGGCACGCGCGGCGGTGCAAACTGGCCGCCGAGCTCATATGATCCCGAGCGCCAACTCATGTACGTGTGCGCGAGCGAGCGGCTGTATTTTTACGAGGCGGACGCGCAAGCGTCCGGCAATCCGCCCGGCGGCGAGCGTTACATGGGTGGGCGTTTCGGCGGCGCGGCGTCGATTGCGCCCTCGGGTGTGTTCACCGCAATGGATGTGCAGACCAACATGGTGAAATGGTGGCAGCGCTGGCCGGACCGCTGTTACTCCGGTTCGATCGCGACGGCCGGCGGGCTCGTGTTCATCGGCCGCAGCGATGGGCGCTTCATGGCGCTCGACTCCGACACCGGCACCGCACTATGGGAATTCCAAACCGGCGCGGGTGCGAACGCCACCGCGGCGACATTCATGCACAACGGTGAACAGTACGTGGCAATTCTGTCCGCCGGTAACGTCTTCGCGGGCTCACCGCGCGGGGATAGCGTATGGCTGTTTGCCTTGAACGGCGTGCTCGATCCAGTCGCCCCGGCTACGGCGACGACGACAAACATGATTGGCCCGCCGGTCGGCACGCCGAATATCGAAGCCGGCGCGGCGCTGTATGCACAGGCTTGCGTCGCTTGCCACGGCGAGGGCGGCGAAGCCGGGCATGTGGCCCCGCCGATCACGGCCGGCTTGGCGCTCGGTGAGGTCGTGCGCATCATCGGTGAGGGCCGCAACGAGATGCCGAGCTTCACAGGGGCGTTCAGCTCGACGCAAGCGCGCGATATCGCGGGCTTCGTCACCGAGCGCTTGCGGCCGTAGGAAACAGAGGTTAAGAGAATAGGGGTCGAATCGCAAATGCCGATGAACCGGCATGGTCGATGATCCATTCAACACAACGGTGGCTCGGCCCCGAATGTTGATTCTTTATTCTCCGTTACTGTTTTAACCCCAAGATTATTTCCGCTATATTGAATCGCTCGCCGCAGTGCCCTGTGCCGAATCTAAAAATAAGGGGAATGACATGGTCACGAAGCGTCAATCGCGCGCATTGGGCTTGACGATCGCAGTGTCTCTTAGCCCCGTCTTCGCCTTCGCGCACCATTCCACCACCGAATTTAATTTCAGTGAAATGCAAGAGCTCACCGGCGAGGTCGTGCAAGTGCAGTGGCGCAACCCGCATATCCGCGTGAATCTTCTAGTCCGCAACGTCGACGGCAGCGAAAAGGTCTGGCATATGGAAGCCCAGGACGTGAACGGCCTGGATCGCGCGGGTATTCCGCGTGACCTCGTACAGGTCGGTCAGACCGTCACGGTCGCAGGTACGCCGTCGTCGCGGCGCGAGCAGCTTTTCTTGATGACCAACCTGATGCTGCCCGATGGCCGTGAAATTGTGACACTGCTGGCCAGGGAACCGCGGTGGACGGATAGACCCATCGGCGACCGCGACGCCGCGAGCGGGCGTCCCGAGGAATTTGTGGCGCCGGTGAACGACATCTTCCGCGCCTGGACCCACATTCAATCCAATGGCCCGGACTTCGGCGGCTCGCCGCCTCTGACCGCCGCCGCGCGCGCCGGCTACGAAGCGTTCGATCCGGGCCGCGACGATCCGGTGTTGGGCTGCGTCGCGCCCGGCATGCCCGAAGCGATGACCTACATCGGCCGGCACCCGGTCGGTTTCACGCGCATGCCGAACGGCGATATCAGAATCGGCATCGAATCCGATGACAACGTCCGCGTGATTCACATGGATCCGGCTGCGAACGCCGAGAATCAACCGCCCTCGGCGCTCGGATATTCGGTAGGCCGTTGGGAGGGCGATGATCTGCACGTGCGGACCACGCGAATCAATTGGCCCTATTTCAAAGTGCTCGGACTCGTGGCCGTGCCGCAGTCACCGGCAATCGAGATCGTCGAGCGTTTTGCGCTGAATCGTGAGCTCGGTGAGTTGGTCTACGATTTTTCGGCAACGGACCCCGCCACTTTCATGGAACCCGTGGTCACGCCGCGCTATCACGTGTGGCGCTACCGGCCGGGTGTCGAGGTGCAGCCGTATGATTGTACCTTGGACGGGGAATAGAGATCGCGCCTCGCACTACGGTGCCGGACTCAATTACGGCGCGCGCTTGCAGCCATCAACAGTTTCGGCCAACGTAGCGATACGCTCAGTACGCTGCTGGCGATGAATAAGTAAGGAGACAGAATCGATGCGGGTCCGACCGACAGCCAGTCTGCTCAGCCTAATTGTGCTGCCATTCGCGGCGCTCGGCCATCACAGCGTGCCGGCGAACTTCGATGCGAGCACCACAGTCGAGACCGAAGGCGAGATCATCGCGATCCGCTGGCAGAATCCGCACGTGAAATTTACGCTGCAGAGCACGGATGCGAGTGGTTCGGTCGCCGAGTGGAACCTCGAGACGCACTCCTTGAGCATCATGAAGCGCATGGACGTCATCGATCCGTTCGTGAGTATCGGCGATCGCGTACGGGTCGCCGGCTGGCCCACGCGACGCGGCCGCGGGATGTTCGTCAACAACATGCTGCTGCCGAGCGGCGAGGAGTTTGTGTTCCGCTTCAATGCCGAGCCCGCCGATCTGCGTTGGGCGGACCGCCTCTGGGGCACCAACGAGCGCTGGTTTGCCGAAAGCGGCGATACCTCGGCCGCCGACCGCGGCATCTTCCGCACCTGGAGCACCTCACTCGCCGGTGGCGAAGGGTTCATCTGGTTGCCCGAGTATCCGCTTACGCAGGCCGCGCGCGCGGCGCAGGCCGCGTACAATCCGCTGACGGACGATCCGTTGCTGAATTGTGGCCTCAAGGGCATGCCCGCGATTATGGGTGCACCATATCCGTTCGAATTCATCGACCGCGCTACGACGATCGAGTGGCATCAAGAAGAATACGACACCGTGCGCGTCATCCACATGAATGCGCCGAGCAGTGCCGTGCCCGCGCCGTCGATCCTCGGGTATTCTATCGGCCGTTGGGACGGCGAGACCCTCGTGGTCGAGACCACCGGGATCAACTGGGGTTACTTCGATACGCGCGGCGTGCCCGCAAGCGAAGACATGGTCATCCTCGAGCGGTTCACTCCGGTCGAAAACGGCTCGCGGCTGCAGTATGAAATCACGGTCAGCGACCCCGAGGTGTTCACCGAGCCCGTGCTCATGCGCAAGTCTTGGGTGTACCTGCCGGACGTACGTGTAGAACCGTACGAGTGCGTCGCCGATTAACCAAGCTTAGAGGTATGTTGCGATGAGCCCGAGGCGTCAATCGTCCACCACGCTGCTGGCACTGCTCACCCTGCCGCTCACGAGCCTCGCGCAACAAGGCCAGTTCCTGCGCTCGACCGAGGAACTCGCCGATCCGCGCGGGTATTGCCTGGACATCCCAGGGTTCGGGTCGCGCATGCAGCTCGATGCACCCATCTACACGCACAGCTGCAAGTACAGCCTGCCGGGCTTCGATGTCGATGAAATTTTTGCCTACACGGACGGCAAGCTCGAGTTCGTCAATTACGATCGCTGCCTGGCCGCAAAAGACGTTGGAGCCGGGGCGGAAGTATTCGCTCTCCGCTGCGATGCCGCGCATGCCTGGCAGATCGACGCACAAGGCCGCGTGAGCCCGGTTTCCGCGACGGAGTTATGCCTTACGCTCGCGGCCGAGCGTGTGTTTGTGAATTCGGGTATCGGCACGGTGCCGCCGTATTCCTCGCGGCCCGTGAGCCTCGAGCCATGTGCGCAGGAGACCGCCTACCGGCAGCGCTGGCGCTGGTCCGCGCCCGACGAACGGGTCACCTACAATGCCAATTCGCTGCGCAGCGAGATCCCGCCGGCAATCCAGATAGCCAATCGCGAAATCGGTACGCGAATCGACGGCGCCGCAACGCGCACGATTTACCGTGACGTGCGGCGGGAATTCTCTGCGGCCGACGTCATCGTTTCGGGCGAGATCGCCTACGGCCCCGATGAACGCCAGCGGCTCAAAGCCTATGCGGGCAAGAACCGCAATTCACCGGGTGGGGCGGCACCAGTGATTGTGCTCGTGCACGGCGGCGGCTTCACCGGCGGCAGCTTGCAGAACCTCGAGCATGCGGCCATGCAGTTCGCCGGCGTCGGCTTCGTCGCCGTCAATATCACGTATCCGCTCGCCCCGGAGCACACTTGGCCGAGCGGGGCCGCGAGTCTCGCGGCCGCCGTCGATTGGGTTAGGGCGAATATCGCCGAGTACCGTGGCAACGCCGAGCAAATTTTTCTGCTCGGCCACTCCGCCGGCGCCAACCACGTCGCGAACTTCGTCATGCGTCCGAGCCTGACCGCCGCGAGCCGTCCGGCGGTGGCCGGGGCGATCTTGGCCTCGCCCGCGCTCGAGCCCGATCAGCAGGCGCCAGCCGATGCCTTTGGCGGATATTTCCACGCCGTGCCGTGGCCGCAAGTCAGCCTATTGAACAACATCGAGAACGCGTCTGTGCCCGTGCTCGTCACCGTGGCCGAGTTCGACCCGGCGCCGCTGCAGAACACAGCCGCGCGGTTTTTTGCGCTGTTGACCAACGAACACAACGCGATGCCGCGATTCCGCCAGATTCCGGGTCATGGCCACATCTCTTATATCTCTGCGATCGGCACCGGCGATCGGCTGTTCATGGAAGAAGCGCTCGATTTCCTGCTCACTGGGCGTTAACGCCACAAAAGAACAGGGGCCCGTTGGGGATCCCAGCATGACGCTGCAGCTTGATGCCCGGCGTAAGGGTTTGAAGCTCGAGACCGTGACCAAGTCAAACACGCAGGGCGGCGGCGCAAGCCGCCGTGGTCCGAGCATTTTTGAACTAATCGAATAGGACGAAGTATCAATGACTAAGATCGCCATTAAAGAGTGGGATGAGCTCGAAGACCGCCGGCCGGCATACGCGTTGGTTGCAGGTGTCGATTTGGTCGTCGTCCGCTTCGATGCCGAAGTTTCCGTGTTGTACGGGCGTTGCGCGCATCGCGGCGCGCTTATGGCCGATGGTCATATCGACGGCGACAACCTGATCTGCAGCGTGCACGGCTGGGACTATCGCCTCGACACCGGCGTCAGTGAATACAGCAATAGCGAGACATTGCCAAAATTCGAAGCGTGGCGTGAGGACGGCAAGATCTACGTCGACGCCGACGAGATCGCAGCCTGGGCCAAAAAACATCCGCAGCCCTACGACCGCGATGCTTATCAGGGCAACTACCAAGACCCGACCGGCACCCCTGCTGAGCCGCATGTAAAGTACATTCGTAAGCTCGCGAACGAGGGGCTCGAGAAAGTCGGCCGCCATGGCCCTGCCGCCGCGATGGGAGTGCCGCGCGACAGCCTGCCGGCGTGGGACGACCTGCAGTTCGTCGTTGCCCAGCTGCACAAGTTGCCGTTGCTCGACGACGAGCCCGTCGGCACCGATCTCGTGATCGGGCCGCGTGCGAAAAAACCCTTGCACCTAAAGATTCCGTTGTTCGTGTCGGATATGAGTTTCGGGGCGCTGTCGGAGGAAGCGAAAGTCGCACTTGCGAAAGGCGCGGAACTGGCGGGTACGGGCATCTGCTCGGGCGAGGGCGGCATGCTTCCCGAGGAACAAGCTGCCAATTCGCGGTATTTCTATGAGCTTGCCTCGGCGCGCTTCGGCTTCTCCTGGGAAAAGGTGCAAAAGACGCAGGCGTTTCACTTCAAAGGCGGGCAGGGCGCCAAGACCGGCACGGGCGGCCACTTACCGGGTTCCAAAGTCACCGGCAAGATCGCCGAGCTGCGGCGATTGCCGGAGGGCCAGCCCGCGGTTTCCCCGGCGCGCTTTCCGGGGTGGACGGAGTTGAGTCAATTTCGCGACTTCGCCGCCGAGGTGCGCGAGAAGACGGGTGGCAATCCGGTGGGCTACAAGCTGTCGGCACAGCACATCGAGAAAGACATCGATGCGGCACTTAGCATCGGTGTCGACTACATCATTCTCGACGGCCGCGGGGGCGGCACGGGCGCGGCGCCGCTGATCTTCCGCGACAACATCTCGGTGCCGACCATACCTGCGCTGGCACGCGCGCGGCGGCATCTGGATGCCTGCGATGCATCCGAGGTGACGTTGATCGCCACCGGCGGTCTGCGGCATCCAGCGGACTTCGCCAAGGCCATGGCGCTCGGTGCCGATGGTGTCGCCGTTGCAAACGCCGCGATCCAGGCGATCGGCTGCCTCGGCATGCGCGCGTGCCATACCAACAATTGCCCGGTTGGTATTGCGACGCAGAAACCGCATCTGCGCGCGCGGCTGCCGATCGATGCTGCCGCCGAACGCCTTGCACGGTTCTTCTCCGCCGCAGTGGAGCTCATGACCGTCTTGGCGCGCGCCGCCGGGCATCGGCACCTCAGCGAATTTTCACGCGAAGATTTGACCACGTTTAAAATCGACATGGCTCGGCTGGCCGGCGTCGCCTACGGCGGTGTTACGACTAACTATTGAGTGCTGCCTGTAGTCGCGACTGAAATTCGCGAATGCGCTTCGCGTTCATGCCGAAGTCGTGGCGGCCAACGCGCGATTTCGATCGCACGTCGACCTTGGTGCCGCCCGCATCGTCCGTTATGCGCACGACCATATCATCTTTGAACCCGAACAATAGCGATGTCGCCGTGGCTTCGATGCGACCCTGCGCGGCGTCGACTGCGACCAGTGCGAGTCCCATCGACGTCAGTGCCGCTTGCGCCGCAGCCATCACGGCTTCGCGCGGCGCGCTCAACACGAGCGGCGCAATGTCCGGATACGCATTGCGCTGCAGCGCGGCGGTTTCGGGACCGTCGTAGGCGACCGGATTTTCGTCGGGTGTGCGCAGCGCTGCGACGCGGTCGAACTGCGGCGGATCGGTAAGGTCAGTCGAGATGTCGTGGATGCGCGGCAGGGCGTTGGCGGTCATGCGCAGATCGTAGGGTACCCAGGCCGTCGCAGCCGCGATTGCGAGACCGGTGAGGCTCATGACGAACGCAGTGCGCGTGCCGCCGCCCATCGCCACCAACGCAATCGAAAATGCGCAGATGACGGCGACCCCGGCAGCGACCCAGAACACGAACGCAATCGTTCCGATGCCGGCGCTGTAATTCCACCACCCAAAGCGAAAACCCAGCCCCGCACCGAGCGCGGTCAGAGCGCAGCCGCTAGCGGCGAGGAAGCCTAGCAGGGAAAGTGTGTTCACCAGTCTAATCATTATTATTGTCCTTCAATGGTGGCTTGACCCCGAGAGCTAGCGGCAAATCGCCTCGCAGGGCATCCCGTTGTTGTCGCCGTCAATAGTCTCGACGCCGCACTGTGTTAGATAGAACCGCGCCTCTTCGCAACTCGTCATCTCGCGGCAGTAGTTCTTCGTGCCGCAGGTGAACGGCGCGGCTGAAGATGGGGCGTTCGTCTGTGCGGGTCGCGTGCCGCGGCGCCATTCCCGGGGCGCGATCGGTAGATCGGACAAGCCCCATAATCCGCGTCCGCCTTGCTTGGCCTCGGTCTCCAGCGCGACGAAACTCGCAACCGCCGCACGCCCTTGGTAGCGATACGCCCAGGCCCCGCCGCGGCGCACCATCTCGGCGTTGACGTCGAGATCGCCCGCGTAGACGCGTCCGAGGACCCGGCCGAAATCGTCTTCCGTTTCGTAGCGGATGCCCACACGTCTTTGGAACACCAAGCCCATGAGCATCTGGCGGGCGTCATCGTCATAGGGCTGGCCTTTTTCGGGCGCATCGATGCCGATGAGCCGCACGCGCGCGGTTTCGTTGCCGAGCAGGAGCACCGTAATGGTGTCGCCGTCGGCGACGTTTGTGACTTGGCCCGAGAGGTTAATTTCCGCCGTGCAGGCCGACGGGAGCAGGGATAGTCCCAACAATATGAGCATCGGGCGCATCCTCGCAGCCTACTCCTCGGTGCGGTGTCGCTCCAGATTTTTCGGCTCGGGCGAATGCTCCGCGCCCGGAGGCTGCGCTACGTCCCTGGAAACTCGACGACCCGCCAGTAGTTCTCGACCATCTCGATGGCGCGGATGAAGCTCGAACCCATATCGGATTTGAGCATGTAGCCGGCGACGTTGAGGTCGTAGGCCTCGATCTTGTCTCTCTCATCCGTCGAGGTCGTCAGGATGAAGACGATGGAGTCGCGGAAATTTTTGTCGCCCCGAATCTTCCCCAGCAACTCGATGCCGGACATGCGCGGCATATTGATGTCCGTGATGATCAAGAACGGCCGCTCCAAGGTCTGCAGCGCTTCCCAGCCCTCAATACCGTCTTTTGCGATAGTGACCGGATTGACGATCTTGAGCTTCTGGAACGCTTTTAGCAGCGCCTTGCTATCAATCTCGTCATCTTCGACTACTAGGATATTGACTTCCCGGCTACTCGGCATTGCGGCTCCTCGGTGAATTCTGCTTGTTCTTGATCGGGTAAGGCTTTAGCCCATTGGAAGCTGAACACCGTACCACGGCCATCGGGTCCCGGCTCAAACCACACACGCCCCCCCTGCCATTCCACGGTACGGCTCACGATCGCCAAGCCCATCCCGCTGCCCTCGACTTCGTCGCGCGGCTTCAAGGTCTGAAACATCTTAAAAACGCGCTCGGCGTATTCCTGGGGAATACCTGCGCCGTCGTCGGCCACGGAGAATACGTAGAAGTCGTCGGTTTCCTCGCAGGCGATCGTCACCTTACCAGTCGGACCCGGATGATGCTTGACTGAATTGCCGATGAGATTACGCAATACCTGTTCGAGCGGCGCCGCATAGGTCGTAAAGACCGGGAGTTGCCCGTCGATCGTCACGCTCATGCTCTCGGGCACGCCCATCATATCGACGAGATCCTCGACCATTGTTGCGCAGTCCACCTCGACGATGCTGCCGACTTTGCGGCCTACGCGTGAGTATTCGAGCAAATCGTCGAGCAGGCGCCCGAGGCGGGCTGTGCGCTGGCCCAGGAGGCGAAGGTTTTCGTGGACGTCACCTTCGTTGTAGTCTTTTAGATCTTCACGGAGCCATTGCACGAGTACGTCGATGGCGCGTAACGGGGCTTTCAGATCGTGCGACGCCACATACGCAAATTGCTCTAGATCTTTATTCGAGCGCACGAAATCGGCCTGGCTCTTCTCGAGTTGCTGTTGGATCTCATGGCGGTCGCTGATGTCGGTCGCGGTCGCGAATATTCCGATCACGTTGCCGGCGGCGTCGAAATTTGGCTTGAATTCGTGATGGAAGAAGCCCATGCCGTCGCCTTTCTTGCCCATCGCTTCATAAGAGACCGTTTCGCCGTGCAAGGCATTTTCGATGTGATGCTTGCGCGAGACATAGAACTCCTCGCCGTGAATCTCCGATAGATGTTTACCGCGAACATCTTGGTCCATCCAGCCCGTGTTTTTAAGGAACACATCGTTGGCAAACACGACGCGCTGATCCTTATTCATGTACATGAAGCTCTGCGGCACGCCGGTGACCAGCATCTGCAGCCACGCTTCGCGCTGGACTAGGCTTACCTGTAGGTGCTGGCGCTCCGTATCGTCCATGACGATACCGACGAGCTGGCCCGCGCCATCGCCACGGCTCAACAAACGCCGTGCACGCGCGACGAGGAACCGGTCCTCGCCCTCGGCATCGTATATTGGGACCACGATCGATTGTGTTGCCGTGAAGTCCGCTTCCGCAGTTAGGAATTCATCGAATGCCCGCGCCGATACCGAGGACATGCCATGCAGTAATTCCTCGCGCGAAATGGTCTCGGCGTCTGGGTCAATGCGGAAAAGCTCACGCGCAAGCTCATCGGCGTGAAATAGATCGTTGTCGGTGTCGTAGCGCCATGTACCGATACCGGCCACGAGCATGACGAGTCGCTCTTCGATGCGAACGCGATCGGTGGCATTCGCGCTCATGCGCTACGCTTCAGCGCGAACTGAACGGCGGCAGGTTCTGCGCGCAATGGGCCTAGCCCCGGTTGACCGGCAGGCCTTAGGTGATTGCTCTCGAAAAACGACGGCAAGTCTTCCGGCGCGAGCGGCCTGCTGTAATAGAAGCCCTGGACGAGGTCGCAGCCGTGGCGCTTCAGATAATTCAACTGCATCTCGTTCTCGACCCCTTCGGCGACAACTTCCATATTCAGAGTGCGCGCCATCGACAGCACCAATCCGCAGATCGCCGTGCCGTGCTCACTGCGCCCAAGGTCAGTGACGAAGCTGCGGTCAATCTTGAGTACGTCGATTGGAAACTGATGCAGATAGCTCAGGCAAGAGTGGCCTGTGCCGAAGTCGTCGATTGCCAGGCGTACGCCGATCGTCTTGAGCTGGCGCAGCGCGTCTTGGACGCGAGCCGTATTCTGCATCAACGACCCTTCGGTGACTTCGAGCTCGATGAAGTCGGCTGGGATATTGTGGCGCTTGAGGATGTCGATCACTTGTTGTGGAAAGCTCGGTTGATAGAGATTAGCCGGCGTGATGTTCACGGAGAGCCGAAACAGCGGCAGCCGCTGCTCGTGCCACTCGCGTAGCTGCCGGCAAGCGCGCTCTAGTACCCATAAGCCGATCGGCACGATGTAGCCGCTTTCTTCTGCGACTTGGATGAAATCGGCCGGTTGGAGTAGGCCGCGCTTCGGGTGGTTCCAGCGGATCAGGGATTCGAGCGCATGCACCTTGCCGTCACTCAGCGCAATCTGCGGCTGATACATGAGCATGAACTCGTCGTTCTCTAGCGCCTGGCGTATATCGTTCTCGAGTTGGTGATACTGCAGAATGCTCTCGTGCAGTTTTTGCGTAAAGAATTTAAAAGTGTTGCGGCCATGGTTTTTGGCGCGATACATTGCCATACCGGCGTTATTCAGCAACGTCAGCGGATTGTTGGTGTCGTTCGGATAGAGTGTCACGCCGACGCTCGCCGTGATGGAAACTTGCCGCGAGCTGATGTCGAACGGCGCTTTGAACTGCGCCAGAATATTCTTCGCGGCCGTCTCGAGTGCCAGCGGGCCGTCGATATCCTCGAGCATGATCGCGAACTCGTCGCCACCCAGGCGGGCGAGCAAATCGCCACCGCGGATGCGCTGCTTCATACGCTCGACGACGAGGCGAAGCAAAGTATCCCCAGCTTGGTGGCCGAGCGAATCATTGACGGATTTGAAGCGGTCGAGATTGAAAAATAGGATGCCGATCTTCTTTTTGTCGCGCCGTGCGCGCGTGGTCGCGCGCTCGAGCTGATCTTGAAAGTAGCGGCGGTTCGGAATTTCCGTGAGCGAATCGTAAGTGGTCAGAAAGCTCAAGCGTTCCTCAGAGCGTTTGCGCTCGATAGCGTAGCGGATAGAGCGCAGGATCGTGCGCCCGTCGCCTTCCCATTTGACGAGGTAATCTTGAACGCCGCGATTCAAGATTTCGATCGCGAACTCTTCGTTGCCTTCGCCGCTCAATACGACGATCGGTACCCGGGAGTCCGCCTCCTGCATTCGGTGCACGGACTCCTGGCCGGTCGAGTCCGGTAGATTCAAATCGAGCAGGATGACGTCGAAGGTCTGCTCTTTGATGTTGCCGATTGCATCGGTCATCGAGGTGACGTGGGTCACCTCGACGGATTTGGCGTTCTGTCGGCGTAAGCAAGCCTGCAGAAATTCCGCGTCGCTACTGTCGTCCTCGACGAGTAAGAGTTTCATGACAGGAGGGGGAGGCCCTAGCGCGCGACCGCCCGGAGACCGAAGGCCAGCGTGGTACCCATGCGCCCCAGTCTGATTTTTCTTATGCATAACCCGGACCAAAGTAGCCAATGTGCTCCAAAGTGGCGCGGATACCCGTCACAGTTTCGTAAGTTAGTGAAAATCAGGGAGATTTGAGCGCTGCCGGCTCCAGCGCCTGGTGAGCTGGAAGGCCTGCGCATGGTGGCCTGTGTGGCGGGGTTTAGCCTCGATTCGCAGCGTGGGGATCGTACGGCGCGACGCGCTCAGGGTCCGGCGCCCGGACGCCGCCAGTGGTGTCCTTGCCGTCGTAGTCCAGCTGCCAAAGCACGTGGCGGATGGTTTCGAGGCGGGCACGCTTCTGGTCGTTAGCATTGACGATCATCCAGGGGCTGAACGAGGTATGGGTCATGCGGAACATCGCGTCGATGTAGCGGGTGTATCTGTCCCAGAGTTCCTCGGCCTTGTCGTCGAGCGGGCTCAGCTTCCACTGTTTGAGCGGATCGGTGCGGCGAGATTCGAAGCGCTCCGCTTGCACCTCGGGCGACACTGCGAACCAGAGTTTGAGCAGCTCCAAATTGTCCTCGTAGAGCATGTGCTCGAATTCCGGTACCTGCTCCATGAAGATCCGATACTGCTCCTCGGTGCAGAATCCGTTGACCGGCTCGACGACGGCACGGTTGTACCAACTGCGGTCGAAAAACACGATTTCGCCGGGGTTTGGCAGGTGCGCGACATAGCGCTGAAAAAACCACTGGCCTTTTTCGACATCGGTCGGATTCGGGAGTGCAACGATGCGCGCGCTGCGCGGATTTAGATTCGCGACGAAGCGGCGGATGGCGCTGCTCTTGCCGGCCGTATCCCGGCCCTCGAAGACGATCGCGATGCGGCGCCCTTGCTCGCGGACAGCGCGGTGCAGTTTGACGAGCTCGATCTGGAGCTGCTCGAGATCTTGTTCGTAGCGCAGCCGCGCGAGGGCCTTATCGACATTGAGCTTTTTCTTCTCGAGCAATCGCGCCAGGCTGGCATTGTCTTTGATTGCATCGATCTCGGTTTGCGTGAGCCGTACTCGAAATTGGAGCCGGTGGCTTGCGGAATCGTGTTTGCGCTTCGCCATGGCCGCCAAGTCTCGCACGAACCGGCGTTGTGGCGATAGGCATCGCGCCCGCACTTACCGTGATCGTGCGCGCGCCGGGGTGTTATTCGGCGCGTAGATCTTCGAGAATCTCCAACCATGCCCAGTTCGACCAAGCGCGGCCCGCACGACTTCGCGAACGGATTCCCGCCCGTTGCCAACCGCGATGCGCGCGTATTGATTCTCGGCAGCCTGCCAGGGGTCCGCTCGATTCAAGCGCAGCAGTATTACGCCCAGCCGCAAAATGCCTTTTGGCGAATCATGGGCGAACTCGTCGGCGCGGGGCCGGAGTTGAACTACGCACAACGCCTGCAGCAGCTTAAGCGCAACTCGATCGCGCTATGGGACGTCGCCGCCGCGGCCGAGCGGCCCGGGAGCCTCGATGCTGCGATCGTGCACGCGAGCGTCATAGCCAACGACTTAAAAGGGTTTTTAAGGACACACCGGCAGATCGGCCGAATCTTCTTTAACGGCGCCAAGGCAGCGGAGCTCTACCGGCAGCTCGTGCTGCCTGACCTCCCTGAAACGCTTGCCGCCATCGCCACGCAGCGCATGCCCTCGACGAGCGCCGCGCATGCCGGCATGCCTTATGCGGACAAGCTCGCGGCTTGGTCGGCGATTACCGCCGACCTGCCACTCGATCGTGCCTAGCAGCCTGTCGGACTTAGGCTCATCTACTGCGGCGGATGGGAATCGGTCCATATATGCGTTCGTCCTCGTTAAATAGTTACCACTATTCGCCTCGGACGAACGCATATATGGCCTCGATTCCCACGCGCCTCGCGACGATGCCCTAAGCCCGACAGGCTGCTAGAGAGGCCGCAGGCGAATATTTCGGAAGCGCACCGTGCCCGCGCTCCACTGGAATGCGATCGGGCCGGCCGCAAACGAATCGTCGTTAGTGTCGACCATCAGCGTGTCGTTCATCGTGACCATGAGATGGTCGCCGTCCATCGTAATGTCAAACGTGTTCCATTGGTCACCCGCGGAGATTTGCGCCAACGGCGCGGCGTAGTTGACGATGCCGCCGGTGCGGTAGGTTTGATCCGGGCGCTGATCGAAGATGTTGACCTCGTAGCAGTTGGCCGCGCCGATATTCTGCGGATCCTGGCAGCGCATGAAGATGCCGCTGTTGGCGTCCGGGCTGGTCCAGAACTCGAGCGTCACCTGCACATTGCCGTAGCTGCCGCGCGTGACGAGAAAGCCCGCCTCGCCGCTCGTGGATTCGACGACGTCGCCAACGATCTGCCAGTTCGGGCCGCCGACTCGATTGAACTGCGTGAGATCCTGGCCCGCGAACAAGTTCACCCAGGTCGGCTCGTTAATTAAGGAGTAAGTGGTGGTGTTCATCGGTGCGGCTGCCGGTGCAGGTGGCGTGGCCGGCATCGCCGGCATTGCAGGCGTCGGCGCAGCCGTGGGCGCGGCCGCTTGCTCGCCGCCCATGTCGCTGCTGGGTTGGCAGGCGCCGAGCGCTAAGCTTGTTAAAAGTCCGAGTAACAGTGTGGTGCGTGTCATCAGTATTCCCCTCGATCTAATTTTCAAGTGCGCTTTACGCGCGAATCACGGCGCGCGCCGCAAGTGATAATTAAACGGCCGCCCCAGAGTGTTGGCGTTGCCCCAGAGCAGGTACATGCCCTCGACGATGCGCGCGTAGCGCAGCGGGCCTAAATCGATCGGCTCCAAGCCCATGCCCGCGATGAGGCCTGCGACTTTGGCTTTGGCGGCGTCGTCATCGCCGACAATCGGTACGCTGACCGGGCCGCCCGTTGCATCCGGATCGACCATCGTGCGCCAGTTCATCGTGTTGAGTGCTTTGACGACATGCGCGCGGGGCGCCAACCCTTGGATGATCTCGGCATTGGAGGTGTCTACGGCCCAGTCGCGCAATTCATCGTCGCCGACGATGCGTGGGTTGGTCGGATCGAGCACGATCTTGCCCGCGAGATCGCCGAGGTTTCTAACGACGGATTCGACGACATTCCACGGTACGGCCACGACCACGATGTCGGCGCCATCCGGCGCCCGCTCTTGAATGCTGGCCGAAGCGTCGTTGCCGGTGCGCGCCACGAGTGCGCGCACGTCTTCGCGTTCCGGGGTTCGCGAGCCATAGACAATGGTGTGGCCCTGCGCCGCGAACAGCGGCCCGATGGCGTTGGCGACCTCGCCGGTGCCGATGATCGCGATGGTATCGGCCTGCGCGGCGCCGACGCCCGCCAGGGCGAATACGGTCAGCAGTAGTGTTTGTCTGAGCTTCACTGGATGGCCTCCATTGCTTGTCCAGACTCGTTATTGGTGAAGGCGGCACAATCATACCGTGAAATGGCGGATAGGAGGCGAACTGGCAGGTTGCGCGCGCTGGTATCGCTACCGCAGCCGTGACGACCCATGCTCGCTGCGGTCCGCCCGAATAAGGAATCACTTCTTTGCGCCTGCCGGGGCCGGGTCGTGCCGGTGGTGTTTGGGTGCCGCTCGGTCGCGAGATTTGCCGGCCGAATCGGTATCCGCATAGCCTGCGGCCCCGCGGAGCGGGCCTCGCTTCGCCCGTCACCGGCGCCGCCTACCCGCCCCTTATCGGCGTGTGGTACGGCGATCCGTCGATGCGCTACGGAGCGAGCAGGCCTTTGGCGGTGAGCGTGCGCTCGAGGCTTGCGAGCCAATGCTCGTAGTAGCCGGGCGCGGCGGGATTGGGGGCGGCCGGCGATTCGCCGGCGGCCGCGATCGATGCGATCAGATAGGCACGGAATTCGTCCCAGTCGTAGTGGCCTTGCTCGCAGAGCGCAACAGCGAGCGCGAAGGCGCGCCGCTCCCAGTCGCCGTGAAATACGAGCTCGCCGCTTTTACGCGGCAGGCCTTCGATACCGGGCATCTCGGCCACTGCGGGCTTGGCAAGGCGGTCAGTCATAAGCTGATCTTGGCTACGCCGATCATCGCATCGCGCGTCACGAGTGCGGCGAGTTCGGCTTCGCTTAAGCGTTCCGTGCCGGCTGGGCGCTCCGGCAGCACGAGGTAGCGGATCTCCGCGCTCGAATCCCAGACGCGGACCTCGACATCCTCGCCGAGTGTGAGGCCGAATTCGGCGAGCACACCGCGCGGATCGATGACGATCCGCGAGCGGTACGGCGGGCTCTTGTACCAGGCCGGCGGCAGGCCGAGCACGGGCCACGGATAACACGAGCACAATGTGCAGACCACCACGTTGTGCACTTGCGCGGAGTTCTCCACGACGACCATGTGCTCGCCCTGGAGCCCCGAGAATCCGAGCTCGGCGATAGCGGCGGTTGCATCGTGCAGCAGCCGCTGTTTGTAATCCGCATCCAGCCAGGCCCGGGCGACGACACGTGCGCCGTTCATGGGGCCGATGTCGTTCTCGTAGACCGCGACGATATGATCGAGCGTCGCGCGGCTGACGATGCCTTTGTCGATGAGCAGTTGCTCGAGTTTGGCGACGCGCGCTTCGAGCGCTTGCGTCTCCGCGGCACTGCGGCGCGGCTCCAAGTATGGATTCGGCGGAGCGGTGTGTGCGTGGCCGTGATCTCGATCGTGCTCGTGGTCAGCCATGGAATGCCTCGGCGGCGGCTTCGAGGTAGTCCTCCCAGAGGTCGATGTAGAGCTGATCCTGCGCGCGCGCGGCCGGGCCCCAGAGCTCGGTGGCCGCGAACTTCACGCTGTAAAGCGGCTGCGGATTCTCGCCCTTGCCATGCGCATTCGTATCCGGAAAGACATGCGTGCCATGCACGGCATGGACAACGCCGAAGCAGCCGCGCACGTAGCGCGGCAGCCGTGTGTGGCCGTCCGGGTTGAGGTTGCGCGCACGCACGCGGTCGCCAACCGCGAACTGCGGCTCGAGCCGGCCGGTGCGGCGGTCCGCGGGGCGGCCGCGCGCGATGACGGCACCAACTTCCACGGGTGTCGGCGCCGGCGCTGCAACGCCTTGCCCGGCATTGCCGCTCGCGAGTTCTAGCGCGCTAATCAAGCCGGTCTCGACGGCGAGCAGCTCGACACGCGCGAGCCATTTCTCGTAATAACGCGAACGCAGGTATTCGATCGGCGCGAGCCGTTCGATGCCGTGACGGCGGTAGTCGAGGGAACCGAGCACGCCGCCGGCGGCGACGTTGATCGCAAACACGCGCGCTTCCCATTCGCTGTGGAAAACCGGCTCGTTCGGCTCGGCCGCAACGGGGCCGAAGCAAGTCATGCCGCCCAGGTCGTGGATGCCGTTCATGGTCGGCGCGTCGTGACGACTTAGAGGCTCGTGGTATTGAGGATCGCCTGCTCGGAGATCAGCTGCCAGCCGCGCGCATGCTGCATGAAGTCGCGATATGAGGTCCAGACTTTCGCCACGACCGGATCGTTGGCCGCGAGCTCTTCGACGACCTCGAAGGTCAAGCGCTTGAGCGCTGCGAGGACGTCGTTCGGGAAGGCCCGCACATCGGTGCCGCTCGCGCGGATCTGTTCGAGCGCATTCGCGTTGCGCGCCATGAACTCGGATGTCATGTCGAGGTTGGTTGCTTGGCAGGCGATGCGCACCATGGCCTTGAGATCGTCCGGCAAGGAGTTCCAGGCATCCATGTTGATCATGCACTCGAGCGTCGGGCCCGGCTCCTGCCAGCCGGGGTAGTAGTAGTACTGCGCGGCATTGTGTAAGCCCAGCGCGAGATCGTTGTAGGGGCCGACCCACTCGGTCGCATCAATGCTACCGGTCTGTAGCGCCGTGAAAATTTCCGAGAGCGGCAGGTTGACGGGCGTGCCGCCGGCGCGGCGCAGCACTTCGCCACCGATGCCGGGGATGCGCATCTTCAGGCCGCGCAGATCGTTAATGCTGTTGATCTGCCGATTAAACCAGCCGCCCATCTGCACGCCGGTGTTGCCGGCAGGGAAGGGATAGAGATTGAAGCGGCCATAGACCTCGCGCCAAAGCTCCAGGCCGCCGCCGTAATAGAGCCAGGCGTTCATCTCGTGCGCATTCATGCCGAAGGGGATACACGCGAAGAATTGTGTCGCCTCGCTCTTGCCGCGCCAGTAGTAAGCGGCGCCATGGCCCATCTCCGCGGACCCTTGCGAGACGGCGTCGAAGACTTCGAAGGCGGGAATGAGCTCGCCGGCACCGTAAACCTGAACCTGCAGGCGCCCGGCACTGAGCTCATTGATATAGCGCGCGAGCGTGTTGACGCCGGTGCCGAGTCCGGGAAAGTTGGGTAGCCAGGTTGTGACCAGGCGCCACGAGAAGCGTTCGGTCGATTCGTTGCTTTGTTGCGCCGCTGGGGTACACGCGGCTAGCGTAGCGCCACTGCCGATTCCGGCGATGAAATCTCGACGTTTCATGGTGCGGTTCCTTGGGTTTCTGGCAGTTTAGCGTGCTTTGTTCTTTTGTTCAGCCCACCAAGCGAGCCGCTCGGCGATGGTTTTCTCGAAGCCCTGGCCGCCCGGCTCATACCAGCGCGCCCCCTCGAGCGCATCGGGTAGATAGGTTTGGCCGGCCGCATGCCCGCCTTCGGCATGGTCGTAACGGTAGCCCTGGCCGTAGCCCAATCCCTTCATGAGCGCCGTCGGCGCGTTGCGGATGTGCTTGGGCACGGGGGCTGCCGGATGCTCGCGGGCTGCCGCCTGCGCGCGGCCCCAGGCTTCGTAGATGCGGTTCGATTTAGGCGCCGAGGCGAGATAGATCACGGCTTCGACGAGCGCGAGTTCGCCTTCGGGCGAGCCTAGGAAGTGATACGCGTCTTTCGCCGCAAGCGTGAGCTGCAACGCGCGCGGATCCGCCAGCCCGATGTCTTCAGCAGCCATGCGCACGACGCGCCGGGCGAGATACATCGGGTCCTCGCCACCTTGAATCATGCGCGCAAGCCAGTACAGCGCGCCCTCGACGTCGCTGCCGCGCACGGCTTTGTGCAATGCGGAGATCAGATTGAAATGCTCCTCGCCGGACTTGTCATAGCGCGCGAGGCGTTTGGCGAGTACGGCCTCGATGAGGTCGGCGTCGATCGTCAGTGCCACCCCTGGGTCGGTGGCGATCAGATGGTCCCACAACGCTTCGGTTGCATTGAGCGCGCGGCGCGCATCGCCGTCGGCATGGCTTGCGAGCAGGTCGCGCGCGGCGGCGCCGATATCGGGGGCTGTGCGGCCCGCGCCTAGATCGTTTTGCAGCACAGCGAGCGCGTTATCGATGATCGCGCGCACATGCTCGGTCGCCAGCGGCTCGAGCACGAACACGCGCAGCCGCGAGAGCAGCGCGGCGTTGAGCTCGAACGACGGGTTCTCGGTCGTCGCGCCGATCAAGGTGATCACGCCTTCTTCTACGGACGGCAGGAACGCATCTTGTTGTGCTTTGTTGAAGCGGTGGATCTCGTCGCAGAATAAAATCGTCGCGCGATTCTCGGCGTCACGGCGCTCGCGTGCTTCCTTTAATATCTCGCGCACACGCGGCACGCCTTCGGTTACCGCACTGAACGGCACGAACGCGCTATCGGTGTAGTTTGCGATCAGCCGCGCGAGCGTCGTCTTGCCCGAGCCGGGCGGGCCCCAGAACACCATGCTGCCGGATACGCCGCGCTCGATGGCCGCGCGCAGCGGCTTGCCCGGGCCGAGCAGCTGGGTCTGGCCGAGAAAATCCTCGAGCTTGTCCGGGCGCATGCGATGCGCCAGCGGGACCTGGGTGCCGGCGTCGGTGGGGAAGAGGGTGGGCTCGGGTTGCATGGTTGTCGGGTCAGTGTACTCAATCGCGCGAGGCGCCTCACGGCAGGCCGCTATCGTTACCGCGGCCGTCATGCCACGAATGCCTGCACAGGCGGGCGTGAGCGACCCGTGACGAGCGCAATGACGCCCGCACCGCGGGGCCGCACACGTTGCGCGGTTCGATTCAGCTGGCAATGTCGAGGTTCGGACGCACCCGAAACATTGCTGGCACAGCCCGGCCCCGCTTGGTTCGTAGAACGCACCTGCGATTCGGGCGGAGAGGAGCGAGCACGGGTGCTTACGTCCGCCGGCCGCTGTCACCGCTGCTTGCCGCGACGACCCGATGTGTTCCCCGCTCGGCGGGTAGGCGTGCCCATGCTCGCTGCGGTCGGCCCGAATCCGCCAACGCCAGCACACCGCGGGTGGGGCCGGATCGTGCCAGTGAAGTTTTGTATCCGGCCTACATCAGGACCTGCCAGCTGAATCCTGCATTGCACGAACTGCGGCCCCGCGGTGCGGGCCTCGCTACGCTCGTCACGGGCGGCGCCTACCCGCCCCTTATCGGCGTGGTACCGCGATCCGGGCGTCATTGCGCTCGTCACGGGTT
>Ga0326597_10000912_pt1 | contig 49978 bp, 51 predicted proteins | sample RVTome_12_FD_203789 | JGI IMG/M metagenome (GOLD analysis project Ga0326597, IMG submission 203789) | Soil microbial communities from uranium-contaminated site in the Upper Colorado River Basin, Wyoming, United States - RVT100D185 | ecosystem: Environmental > Terrestrial > Soil > Contaminated >... | reverse complement strand
ATACGAGGACCGCACCGGCGGCACCATGCGCAACGCTGTGCCGTCCGTGATCGGCCACGAGTACCGCGAAGCGCTCGAGACCGTGCGGGTCGATGGCGGCGCCGTCGGCCAGATGCTCCTTCGCGATCGCTATGTGCTCTCCGCGCGCGTGGCCCTCAGCCGCCAGCGGCACAACCATCAGTTCGGCGAATTCCGCGAGCGCGACCGACACGACACGCGGTTCGGCGAGCTGACGCTCCGGGGTAGCGCGGGTCGGCACACCTGGCTCGTCGGGACCGCGCTGGAGCACGATGTCTACACGCCGCGCGACCTGCCGCGGTTCGCGTACGCCTTCACCGTTCCCGGCGTGTTCGTCCAGAACGACGTGGACGTCACAAACTGGCTGACGGTGTCTGCGAGTGGCAGGTTGGATCACCACAGCGAGTACGGGACGTTCTTCAGCCCGCGCGTATCGGCCCTGCTGAGGCGAGGCGGCTGGACGGCGCGCCTGTCGGCAGGAACGGGCTTCTTCGGAGCAACCGCCCTTACGGAGGAGACGGAGGCGGCGGGGCTCTCACGACTGACGGTGCCGCGCGCGTTGCAGGCCGAGCGTGGCCGAAGCGCGTCCCTCGACCTCACCCGCAGCCATGGTCCAGCATCGCTGACGCTGACGCTATTCGCGTCGCGCGTGCTCAATCCGATGACGGTCGACCGGTCTGACGGGCTCGTGCTCACGAACCAGTCGGACGCATCGACGAACACCGGGCTGGAGTTGCTGGGGACCGTGCGGCACCCGCCGTTCGCGCTCACCGGCACCTACACGTTCGTCAACGCCCGGGAATCGGGGGACGGTCGCCGCGTGGCCCTGGCGCTGACGCCGAGGCACGGCGCGGGAATGGTCGCCATGATCGAGTCCGAGGATACGGGACGCCTCGGGGTCGAGGTGTACTACACCGGTCGTCAGCGCCTGGAGTTCAACCCGTTCCGCGAAAACAGCGAGCCGTACGTCCTCCTCGGGCTACTGGCGGAGCGCCGAATCGGGCCGGCGCGGCTGTTCGTCAACCTCGAAAACATCACCAACGTGCGTCAGAACCACTGGGATCCGCTGCTCCTGCCGCAGCGGGCCCCGGATGGCCGATGGACGGTGGACGCATGGGCACCGCTCGATGGACGGACCATCAATGGAGGCCTCCGTCTTGGCTTCTGACGCGGTGACGCTGCATCGGCGTTGATCGTCGGCGTCAGCTTCACAGCAGGCAGTCTGGCAACGCTTGCCCACCATTCAGAATCGGCGGAGTACGATCCGGCGAGGCCGGTAATAGTGACAGGCAGGCAAACCGAGTAGAGTAGCCATGTAGAGTAGATCGTGCTCATGTCCCGCCAGCGCCCGTCGGAAGTATCCCGTCCGCGAACCAGTATGTTTCGGCCTCACCCGTGGCACGGGCTCGAGATCGGACCGAGTCCCCCGGAACTGCTGACCGCATTTATCGAGGTCACGCCCTTCGACCTGGTCAAGTACGAAGTCGACAAACAAAGCGGCTACCTGCGCATCGATCGGCCGCACCGCGGGTCATCTCAGCCACCCGCGCTGTACGGCTTCGTGCCCCGCACGTACTGCGGTCCGCGTACCCGGAAACTGTCACCGAAATCTGTACGCGGCGACAACGACCCCCTCGACATCTGCGTGCTCAGCGAGCGGCCGATCCAGCGCGGCGAGATTCTTGTCCGCGCACGTGTCGTCGGCGGGCTGCAGATGGTGGATTCGCGAGAGGCCGACGACAAGATCATCGCGGTGCTCGACAACGACCATGTGTGGGGTAAGGCCCGCGACATCCGTGACCTGCCTGAGGTGCTGGTCGAGCGCCTTCAGCACTACTTCCTGACGTACAAGCTGGTACCGGGCCAGCGGGCGACTGCCAGGATCACGCGGATCTACGGGCACGCCCACGCCTTCAAGGTTGTCGAGGCTGCGATCGACGACTATGCCGACCTGTTCCGCGGCTGAGCGCTGTACGAGGCCGTCCGCACCTGTCCCCGCGAGGCGTGCTCATCCCGCTGTCCGCCGAGACCTCACACGAAGGCACCCTCTTCCAGCGCTGCCTGCGCCTCCCGACCTGTCTGGTACCGAGTCTCCGGGTTCTTGTGGTCTGCCCCTCACTGGCGGGCGACAGAACTGTCGCCGACTCGCGGTCTTCGCTCAGCAGATGTCTGCATGGTGACCGGTCGAGTGTCACGGACGCGTTTATCAGGAGAGTCTGCCTTTCATGTCTCCTGAAGGGTAGACTCCTTGATTCGGCCGGACAGGCGGGCAAAGGCAAAGCCGGCCAACAGGATGACGAACCCAAACAGGATCAGCAGCAGGGGCCAACTGATGCTGTTGGCGAAGTGTCGCTCAGCGTAGGCCGCGGTAAAGCCCAGCAGCCCGAGGATCGCGGCGCCGAGCATGGCCCGACTGCGCAAGATCAGCGCCGCATAGATCGCCAGCGTGGCAACGCCTGCAAACAGTGGCGCGCCTGCCGTGTCGTAGAGCAGGCGGTAAGCACCGCCCAACGCGAAGGCGGTTCCCACGAACTGCCAGACTGGCGACGCTGAAATGAACGGTGACCGGCTCACCCAGTGCCCAGCCATTACCAGGCTGGCACCGGTGAACACGGCACTCAGCTCAAAGTGGCGGCGCTGATACGTACTCCAGCCCCACCAGTCACCGAACAGTCCGTCAAGGAAATAGCCGGCGATATAGAGTACGGACATCGCGTAGAGCGTCTTGCTTTCAGAGAGAACGCCGTGCATCAGAAACCCGAAGCACAACGCGAGCGCCAGCGGCTCAAAGATCGTACCTCCGACGTGATACGAGAGGCCCGCCAACATGAGCCCTGAGCCCATCGTGAAGAACAGCGGCGTCAGTTCGCGGTAGGCATGCTTGCGCTGCATGTCCACGCTGAGGAAGAACAGGAACAGCCCACACGCAAGCGCTGACATGCCGAAGTCGAACCCGAAATACACGGTCGCAGCACCGGCAAAACCGTAGGTGTACAACAGCGTGAACAGCAGAAGCGACGGACGCCTGAGGGTCAGGAACGTGAGGAACTGTTGGATCGCCAGCGGGCCGAAGACGATCATCGCGCCGAGCGCCGTATCGTTCCCGTTGAAAAACTCCGTCAGAAGAACGGAAACCCCCACCGGCTGCAACACGAACGCGATGATGTGCGCAGGCGTGGCGGCCTTTTCGAGATCCCGATTACGCGCGAAGATGATCCCGAGGAGAAACGCGACAAAGCCAGGCCCCAGCGTGACCAGCACCCGCTGAACGCTCGTCAGGTCGGACCACACGGTCTCGATGTAGATACCCAGGCCCGCGAACACCAGTGTGCCGCCCAGATAGTAGAAGACGCGCAAGACGAGCGAGCCCAACGCCGCCCGTCGTCCGCCCTCGCTCGGCGCCTCGTCCTTCCGGGCAGCTCTCACCACCCTACGGATATCGTCGACGTCGAGGTTGTTCGCCTCGATAATCCTCAGGATCTCAGCGATCGCCTGCGTCTTGCTGTCGGACGCCACCTCTTCCGTCATTGGCCTTTCGCAATCCAGCCGATGAAGCGTGCGTTGTAGGCACTGTACGGTCCGCCGCCGAGGTTTCGGACTGGCACGGCGCGGCCGTCCTTCACAAGGGCGCTGACCTGCTCGCGGCGGCTTCCTGCACCGAACAGCTCCCTCATCAGATTGCCGTTGTAGTAGTCGTACGTCTGCTCAAACGAGTAGCCGTCGGGGGCAGGCTGCGAGCTGAGTACCTGAAGGTTGCTGACGCCAGCAATCTCGATGGGGACGCGTTGTCCATCGGCGTAATCCTCGCCCCGAGGCGGCGGCACCAGTGAAATTTCCTCGACGGTCATCGAAGGCACCCGCACACGCCACAGCCGCGAGATGTTGGCGTTCTGATAGTTGCCGTTGACCTGGGTCGGAAAGGAATAGGAGATCTTCAGTCTGTTTTGCACAACGTCGAAGTAGAACGCCTCGTTGGTCCCACCGTAGAAGTTGGTGGCGATCAGAAAGTCATACTCCGGGTCGGCCACAACGCGGTCGACGACAAGAGTCGAGACGGCGAACAGGGCGACGAGGATGAGCGGCAGGGCTATGGCGGCAACGATGGCGCGATTGTCTCTCACGAACTGCTTCATGTCGTTATCCCCCTGGTGGCAATCGGACTGGCTCCAACGCCAGCTGCCGACACCAGAGCATTGGCCGCGCGACGAAGATCCTCCGCACCCAGAATCGCGGGAAGCGAATCGAACCAGGTCTTGAAGCTCGAACCACGGGCAACTGGGCGTGCAAAATCCTGGGCGCGTGCCTTGCCGGGTCGCCGTTCCAGTGGATATGTCCGCACGCCGGAAAGATCGAACTCCTCGTAGGGCAGTGGCATGGCCCATACGGTAGCGGGGGCGAAGGAGTTTGGGAAGAGGAGACTGGATTCCTGGATCAGGTCGCGTCGTGAAAAATCACCCCGAGAGTGTGTCGATGACCAGAGCGAAGTCGGCTCACCCCGTGTCGCATGTTCACTCGATAGGTACCCCGTGTTCCCTGCACAGGGCGGTTGCGCACCGCCCAGACCACACCATCGCCTCGCTCGAGTGGGACGACTTCCACGCGCGACTGCATACGCGGCCGTTGCTCTGTCAGCACGAACTCACCGCCGGTGAAGTCGGTCTGGGGCTTTGAGAGCAGAATCGCCACCTGCAGTGGAAAGACCTGCGCTCCGTAGACATCCTGGTGCAGCGCGTTGAAGTCACCTTCGCCGTATTGCAGCAAGAGCGGTGTCGGTCGCTTCTGCCCCGCGTCGTGACATCTCTTCAGAAAGTCCGTGAGCGCATCAGGGTAGCGCACGTCGATTCCCATCGACTCGTTCCAGCGATTGGCGATTGAGGCCAGCCGCCGGTACAAGGCCGCGCGCAAATCAGCCACCACGTCAGGCAGCGGATACGCGAAGTACTTGTACTCGCCGCGTCCGAATCCGTGCCGCGCCATCACGACGTGGCTCCTGAATCGTCGGCCATCGTCATACAGGCCTGCAATTCTGGACGCTTCGCTCTCGGTCAAGAGCTTCGGGACCGTCGCCCAGCCGTTGGCATCGAGATCCGAAACCATGCTCGTCCAGTCGTAACCGTCCACGCGTGAGTGGATGTCCGTCGCGGGACACTCCTGGTCCGTCATCGCGGTGTTCTCCTTCAAGACCTCTGCTCCTGCTCTGCCCACTATGCCCCGTCTCGCGACATGTAGCACTCCGTCTCTTGCTCGTGAATCAACTGAGACGGGTTTCCGGGCTGCTCCCGGATTCCGGGGGCGGCGTCACTGCACGCGGGGCGTGCCGCAGAGCCCGTGACGGAGGTTCGGCAAGGTGAAAGCGCGATCGTTCAGCCATTGCGGCATCACGGTCTCGGACTTCAACAAGGCGGTACGGTTCTACTGGGATGTGTTCGGCTGCCCGCTGGTCGGTGTGGCCGACACGCCGTCGCCGCGAGTGCGGGCGTTCTTCGGCGTCGTTGCCGAGGCGCTGACATGCAGGATCGGATGGATCCGCGTCCCCGGCGGTGCCGTTCTGGAGATCGCGAAGCGGACGCGGCGTCGCGCCCGCCCGTAGCGGCTGCCATGAGAAGGTCGAGGCCGGACCGACCGGCGAGCCTAGCTCTCGACGCCGGTGGGCTGCTTCTCCGACGGAGGCATGGCGACGGCGTCGCGCGACGAGAGCGTCGTGCGGACGCGGGCGGCCGCGCGTCCCACGCGCGCCGAGGTGTAGAAGATCTTGCCCACCGGGATGAAGCCCTGCAGCCGGTGACGGCCGATGGCCTCGAGCCCGGCAGACGCGATACAGCCGCAGTTCTTGCAGTCGGGGTCTCCGCCGAACTGGCACGGCGTGATCCGCCGCGCCAGATCCGCCGAATAGCAGTCGGTGGTCTGAGCGAAAACGCAGTCACTCGGGTCCTGTGGCGGCCGTGCGTACACGTTGAGCATCCCGTCGAGCAGTTGCAGCTTGGAGAACCGCGTCCGCAAGCGACGCAGCTCGCCGATGACGCGTGCCCGGTCGGCCGCGGTCAACCGCTCGGCCGACAGCTCGCCCTTCTGGGGCGTGTACAGGCTGATCCAGATGAGCCGCGTGTGCGGGTTCTGTTGCCAGGTGTGCAGGAACTCCTCGACGTATCCCTCGCGGCGCGCCTGCTGCCGGGTCACCGTGCAGTGCACGGTCACCTGGTGGCCCTCGATGTGTTTCAGGATCCGGTCGTAGGTGGCAGGCGTGCGCCGTTCGTCGTGCTCCGGCTGCAGACCGTCGATCGAGACGACGACCTGCAGTCGTCGAAGGGCCGCCCATTCCGGTGGGATGGGCCTCACCGCGCTCGTCACGAGCTGCGTGTGGATGCCGCGCGCCGCCAATTGCAGCAAGATGTCGTGGAGCTCGCGGTATCGGACGAGCGGCTCGCCGCCGACGATGGAGACGTGCAAGGGACGATGGCGGTCGATGAGCGCCATGAAGCGCTTGACCAATTCGTCGCCCTTGAAGTCGGAGAGACCCCGCAGGGTGACGCCGCCCCCGAGATGTTCGTCGCCATACGCGTAGCAGCCGGGACATCGCAACGGGCATTCGCGCGTGATCTCGATCGACAGGTTCGGGCGGTAGCCGGAGAGGATGCGGCCCCATGCTCGAACCACCTCGCGTGCCGTGACGGCCGTGTTGTTCATGAGGCGTCCATTATCTTTCACGCACCTATCTGTCTGCCATCCTGTGGGCGGCATGACTGGCGATTTCGTGGGCCCGCGTATCGCGGCCACCGACGCAACGCCGGCTCGGCAGCGGCAAGCCCCATGGCGCCAGCGGTTCTCGAGAAGATCCGCAGAAGACCTCCAGGATACCTCTGGTTGACGCTCGGCCATATGGCTGGTATGGTTTTCCATATGAAGACGACCCTCACCATAGACGACGGCGTGATGGCACGACTGCGGCGTGAATCTGCACGCACCGGGCGGACGATGTCCGAGTTGGTGGAGACGGCCCTTCGCCGCCTCCTGCAAGCGAAGCCAGGCGCCGTGGATCTGACGCCGCTGCCGTCATTCAAGAGCGGCGGGGCCTTGGTGGATGTTGCCGATCGCGAGGCCTTGTACCGGGCGATGGAGGGCCGCTAGTGTTCGTGGTCGACACGAACGTGCTGGTATACGCGGCCGATGAGAGCGCGCCGGAGCATTCGAGGTGCCGCGCGCTCGTCGAGGGGTGGCGTCGGGGCAACGGGGCCTGGTACCTCACGTGGGGCATCTGCTATGAGTTTCTCCGCGTCGTCACACATGGACGCGTCATGCGGCATCCGTGGACCATCGAGCACGGTGTGCGCTTCCTGGCGGCGCTTCAGGAGTCTCCAGGACTTGATGTGCTTGTACCCACTGATCGCCATGCACGCGTGCTGGCGGACATTGTCGCGGAGGTGCCAGGGCTGTCGGGGAACATCGTACACGACACACAGACGACCACGCTGATGCGGGAACATGGCATTCGGCGCATCTGCACGCGCGACACCGACTTCCATCGATTTCCCTTTCTCGAGCCCATTGATCCGCTCAGGGCCGAACCCTGAACCGGAACCTGGAACCCCGATCTAATTGTGAAGCGAACCTGAACACGCGAACCGAGAACCGAGAAATCGGACGCCCGTGGCTGAGTAGATTCTGAATCTACAGGAGGCCTCATGCCGTGGTGATCCAGCGATCGGAGCAACATCGAAGATCAGCGGGGACGAAAAAGAGGAGGGAGAGGGCCGCCCTTGTAGCTGGGTGCGGATTTGTCGGCAGCCGCTCCGTTTTACGGGGGCGCACCTCCGGCGGCGGAGGTGCCGAAAATCAGAGCCGCGATACTCGTACACCATGGCGCGCTGGATAAAGCGCTGGTGGACGCATATCCCACGTATCAGGCGGCCCTGAAACAGAACAACATCCCGCACGAAGGCCACATCTATCCGAACTCTGTGCATGGTTTCTTCAATGACGCCACGCCGGAACGCTACAACAAGGCTGCGGCTGAGAAAGCGTGGGGCCGCACCATCGGGTGGTTCAACAAGTACTCGCGCGCCACGGGAGCCTGAATCCAAGTTCAGTCGGCCTTCTCCCTGCCGGGGGGAGGCCGATTTCGTTGTGGGCCATAGGCTCTGTTGGCTGTGGCCTCCTGCGATCAAGTCGGGCCGAGTTCGGCGCTCCACTCACGCTCGACGTCACGAAGGATTTCGTGAATTTTCTGGTAGGCGGCACGCCCATGCTTCGTGAGGCGAATCAGCCGCACACGGCCTTCGTGAGGGGCCATCGTTGACCTTGCCCACGCTTGCGTCCCTTGCGCCCGCCCCCCTACACTATTGCGGATTGCCCCGGAAAAAAAGTACCAGCCGCGCTACCCCAGTCGCTGCTGGCACCGGCTTGAAGCGTCTCGAGCTGGCCCCGTCTTCCAGGCCTCGCCTGCGCCAGGCGAGAGTCGACACTCCCAGTCCGCCAAGACGGACCCCCTCTGGCTCGCCGCGCCCCTTGACGTTCGATGTCGAAGAATTCCTCCGCGCTGCGGGAGTCGGGAGGACGCTCGTGGAGTACCGGAGGGGCGACGTCATCTTCGCCCAGGGCGATCCCTGCGACAGCGTTCTTTACATCCAGACGGGCGACGTGAAGCTCTCGGTCGTCTCGAGAAAGGGGAAACAGGCTATCGTGGCAATGCGCCGCGCCGGCGACTTCCTTGGCGAAGGAGGCCTGGCGGGACAGCCCGTCCGCACGGGAAGCGCGACCGCGGTGACCGCCGCCACGATCCTCCGTATCGACCAGTACCAGCTGATTCGTCTGCTGCACGAGCAGCACGCGATGTCTGACCGGATGATCTCCCACCTGCTGTCTCTCTTCATCCGGGTCGAGCAAGACCTCGTCGAACAGCTCTTCAGTTCGAGCGAGCGGCGACTGGCGCGAAAGCTCCTTCTGCTCGCGCGGTACGGCGAGCCCGGCCATCCGATGCGGACCATTCCGGCGATCTCGCAGGAAACGCTGGCAGAAATGGTCGGCACAACGCGATCGCGCGTGAACCTGTTCCTCAACAAATTCGAGCGGCTCGGGTACATCGACCGTGAAGATGGTCTCAGGGTGCACAACTCGTTGCTTGGGGTCGTCCTGCTCGACGAGGGTGCGTGATCGGTAAGCGAAGCATGCCCGCTCGGCGCTCCCCCACGGACCCGCAGGGACCGGCCGCGTGACGGCTCACGGCAACGCGGGGCTTCGGCCGTTCGCGCTGAAGGTCCTCAATCACCGTGCGGGCTCGGACGCGGGTGCCCGGCAACTCGCCGACGCGATGCAACGCGCGTACGATGACCTGGCTCGGGTGTCGGTTCCGCTGATCAGCCGTGTTGGCCTCGATGCCCTGACCGGCCGCGCGCTCTATCGGGTTCAACGCACATACCCATGGCTGGTCCCAGTCCACGAGGCGATCGAGTGGCATGGACCGTTCGCCCACGTCACCTCCTGCCTCGAGCAACAGGAACCCGCAGTCGCCGCCGAGGCCGCCGGAGCCATACTCGCGACACTCACCGAGTTGATCGTCACGTTCATCGGAGAACCCCTAACCGCCCGGATGCTGCAGGAGGCATGGCCTGACGCCTTCGCCGACACGGCACCGAGGAGACACCAGGTATGACGGACCGTGTAGCGATTCGCCAGCTTTCCACAGGCATACCGGGGCTCGATCAGATCCTGGGTGGCGGTCTGCCGGAGTTCTCGTTCAATCTCATTGCCGGAGCTCCTGGCGCCGGGAAGACGACGCTCGCGCAGCAGATCATGTTCGGCCTCGCCCGTCCCGACCGCCCCGCGCTCTACTTCACCGTCGTCGGCGAACCTCCCCTCAAGATGCTGCGGTATCAGCAGCAGTTCACGTTTTTCGATGTCGCGCGCGTCAATGAATCGGTTCGATACATCAACCTGAGCCAGGAGATGGCTGACGGTGCGCTGGAGAAGACCCTGGCGCGTATCGTCGAGGAGGTCGAAGCGACCAGCCCAGGGGTGGTGATCGTCGATTCCTTCAGGACGGTGGCACATGCGGCCAGACAGCTGCACGATAGCGCTCTCTCACTGCAGCACTTCGTACAGCAGCTGGCCGTCCGGCTCACCAGTTGGGAAGCGACCACGTTTCTCGTCGGCGAGTACCAGCCCTCGGAGCCAGAACAGAATCCGGTCTTCACCGTGGCGGACGGACTCCTGTGGCTCCTTCAGAGCGTCGATCGGAATTCGATGGTGCGCAAGATGCAGGTCATGAAGATGCGCGGACAGGCACCCATTCCAGGGCTGCACACCTTCCGCATCACGGAGAACGGCATTCAGGTATTCCCCCGGGTCATCGTCGGCTCAGCAGAGAAGCCGAGGTCGTCAGCAGAGGGCGCCGGGCGTAAAACCCGCGAGCGGCTCTCGCTCGGCGTCAAGGGACTCGACGACATGCTCGGTGGTGGCATTCCTGCCGGCCACTCGGTGCTCGTCGCCGGGCCGTCGGGTTCGGGCAAGAGCGTCCTCGCCAGCGAGTTCATCAGCGAGGGCGCGCGTCGCGATGAACCCGGCATCATCGCGGTGTTCGAGAAGCGGCCCAACGAGTACTCGCAGGATAGTCCAAGTGGACAACGGTTCGACCGACTCGTCCACGAAGGAAAGGTTGCGATCCTCCAGACGCGACCGCTGGATCTGTCCATCGATGAGATGCTCAGCGAGGTCGTTGACACCATTCATCGCCTGAAGGCCCGGCGGTTGGTGATCGATTCGCTCTCCGGATTCGAGCTGGCACTGGCGCCGACGTTCCGTGAGGATTTCCGGGAATCGCTCTACCGCATGGTTACCGTCCTGACCGGGATGGGGATCACCATGATGATGACGGCCGAGGTCGAGGACAGCTACACGGATCTCCGGTTCAGTCCGCACGGTACGGCGTTTCTCACCGACGCGATCATCATGCAGCGGTATGTCGCAATCGGGGGGCAGCTGCAGCGCATCATGGGCGTCGTGAAGGTTCGCGGGAGCGAGCACAGCAAAGACTTGCGGGCATTCGAGATCACGCAGGAAGGGATTGTGATGGGCGAGAGGCTCGGCGGTTACGAGGGCCTGCTGACCGGCAACCCGCGGTCTATTCCTGGTCCCCCGTCAAATGGCGGTTGATCCCGCCGCCAGAACGACCTGTACAACCGCGCACAGGGCATGAAGGACTCGAACCTTCACGCCGCACGCCGAGGATCAGAACCGGTAGCGGATACGCGTGCTGGCGGACATTGTCGCGGAGGTGCCAGGGCTGTCGGGGAACATCGTGCACGACACACAGACGGCCACGCTGATGCGGGAACATGGCATTCGGAGCATCTGCACGCGCGACACCGACTTCCATCGATTTCCCTTTCTCGAGCCCATCAGCCACGGGAATGTCCTAGTATCGTCTATCGTCCTCCCCCGTCTGAATTCAGTCGGCCGTGAGCATCCACGGCGCTTCGAGACCGGAACCCGACTTAGAACCCGACGCTCACCACGACTCCCGCCGAAGCGAACCGCAGCGACCGTTCTCCAAAATCCCAGTCGAGCCCCGGGCCGGCCTCCGAGTGGGTGATTGCGAACGACGGTGGCGCCGGGACGCCGATCCAGATGCTCGTGAAGCTGCTGCCGCCAATCGCCAAATGCCGCGTCAGCTCGAACAGCAGTTTGATATTGACCTCCGTGACAGAAATCAGTGTCGTGCCAGGTTTCGCGAAATCCCAATCGGATCTGACCGCATTAACATCCAAGCGTTGCCAACTCAGCGGGACAGGGCCGGAACGGGCCAGCGGGTGTCTGCGCGAGCGATACCTCGTCCACGTCGGCGAACGTGCCGGTCTGATCGATCGAGCCTTACAATAGCGATTCTGTAATGAAGCCTTCAATCCGAAGACGACGCTACGTGTCACCCGGTTGGAGGTATCGCCCCAGATCCTCGAAAGGGCGTCTTCCCTGCGCTGACGATGGCCCAGCGGCGACGAGAAGGGTCACTGCCGTCCACGATACGAGGCGGATTGCATGGGGGGTCATGCCCTGTGCAATACACAGCGGGTACCAGGCGCGCTTGCCGAAACCGGCCGGCGGGCAACAGCGGAGAATCGGGCAGTGGCGCGAGAAACCTCGCAGTCCTGCCTAGCGCTTCCGCTTGCGAGCCAGTCCGACGCCGACGGCCGCAGCCACGGCGACCGCGCCTGCCGCGGCGGCGGCGGCGACCTTCGCCCGCTTCCGCTTCCGGGCGCGTCCGGTCACCCGGTCCGCAACTTTACTCGCGAGGGCAGCCGCTTTGTCGCTGATATTCGCCGCTTCCTTCTGCGCCTTCCGGACGACCGGCTCCTTGGCAAGTTGTTGTGCGAGCTGCACACCCTTCCGTTTCGCCTGGACACCGGCGGTCTGGGCACGCCTGAGCGTACGTGCAGCCTTCTGTTTGACGTTGGCCATAATGCGGGTTCTCCTTGATTCGATCGTATCGGTCTAGGGCCTCCGAGTTGCAACTTCACCCCCGCGTGTGACCGGCGGCGCGAAGCACGCGCGTCCGTCCGTCAGACGGCAGGGTGGCAGTCTGAATGTCGCCGGTGCGCTGTACGGATCTCAACCGCTGTTGGCCGTCCGTGCAGCAACCTTCCAGTGCGTGTCGCCCAGGAACTGATCTGGTGAGAACCAACAGCGCACAAACGAGATGCGGTTTTCAGTTGTGTGAAACGAATCGGCCAGCAGGCGGCATGTGTCCTCTGCCCCGGGACAGGCGAGAGCTTCTCCCTTTGCCCCGTCCTGCCAGACGCAGCCGAGATAGTCGACCGCTCCAGGAACCGGCGCCCATGCCAGGTCGATCCTCGTCCCCGTGCCGCTGGTCGCGTCGGTCGGGGGACATCCCGTCGTCGGATGGTTCTGGCGTCCCGCGACCACGTCGTCGACAGGAACGCGGATGCCGACGCCATCGCGAGCGCCAGTCGTCGTTCGCCCACTCGTGCCATGCCACGGCCGAAGCAAGTTCCAGGCCAAGGCCGGTCTCGTGATTGCTGATGAATCCACGTCAGGCACGAATCAGGCAGCTTCTCCGAATCCTTTGCGGCAGATCCCCGGAGCACATGCGGTTGGTGACGCGGCCGTCCGTTCCGCCGAAGGAGGAGGGGTGCTCTGTGGGTCGACTCAGCATTCACCATCGGACGACCGCCGCTGCGCCAACCTGGCTTGTGTCGACGATGGGAGCGAGCACCACCCGCGAGGTCCTCGGCTTCGAGTAGACGAGGCGACGACGGTGAATCGTCGCGTCCAGGATGGCACCCACCGCCACGCCCTCACCGGCGGCTACCAGGGCGAACGCGAGTGCTCCTCCGAGGACGTCCCGGGTCCGGCTGTAGCCAGGGCCACAATCTCTCTTGCAGCTGAGGCCGACCCCGACCAGTGTACCCAAAGCTCCGCCAGCCCCGGCGCCGATCAGAGCGCCGCGCAGAATGCCATCGCGAATCGGATCGCGCACCCCAATCCGCTCGACATCTCCGCGCGGCGTACGCACGACACCGGTGGGCGTGGTCCACTCGAAGACCGAATCCGCCCACTCGCGGAACCGGCTCTTGACGACACCCCCGTCGAGGTTGTCGATCTTCTGAATGAGGTTAACGGTCTCTTTGACGTTTTCGATGATCCCCATAGCAGGCGACCCCGTATACTCGTTCACCTACCCCGTTGCGGCTCAGGAGCGCGATTCATCGGCGGTTCTACGCCGCTGCCCTCCGCGTCGTGCTCGTCGGGATTGGGTAGCGTGGAGGGCGGGTCGCTCGCTGGGAATGACTCCGCAATGGTTTCATCAAGAGCCGCTTCTCGAATGCGACGTTCTTCGTCGGGCGTGTGATTATGACCGTCCGCCATGGCTTGCTCCCCCCTACGACCATGCTACCAATACCCTCAATCCGAGCCGCCGAAAATCCTCGCTAAATCCCGCTCGTTTGACCGCTCTGCTTGCCACGCGCTCTGCCACGCGAACTGCCCTGCCACGCGCCTTGCCACGCGGAAATTGACGACCTACGAAGGGAGGTGACGGACTGGGACGAACGCCCTCTTGGCTGATTTGCTGAATGAATCGAAGGACAGTGGTGCGCCCTGCACGACTCGACCCCGCTCGGGCCGAGCGAGAGCGAGGACCGGCGTGGCTGACGCGGGCAAGGCGTGACCAACCCAACAAAGTTGGGTTGGTGCGCCCTGCACGACTCGAACGTGCGACCTCCTGGTTCGTAGCCAGACGCTCTATCCAGCTGAGCTAAGGGCGCGAGGGGACTGGAAGATAGTGACTATATCATCCCAGTGTCGCCTGCTCGCACCTTGCCACTGAGCCCTCCACCTTGGGTCACCGACCGATATAATCGCGCTGTGAGCCATACCGCGCACAAAGCACAGGCGCCCGCATCCGTCGCCTGCTACGTGCTGACGGTCAGCGACTCCCGCACTCCTGAAACCGACACCGGCGGCCGTGCCATTCGCACGCTCCTCGAGGAGGCCGGCCATGTGGTGTCGGGATACGCCATCGTGCAAGACGAGCCGGCCGACGTCGCCGCGCTCGTCCGCGCGCAACTCGCCGAACCAGGCACGCACGTCATCATCACCACAGGCGGCACGGGCATCACCTCCAGAGACGGCACCTACGAAGCCATCGATGCCCTGCTCGAAAAGCGGCTGACCGGGTTCGGGGAGCTGTTCCGCATGCTCAGCTTTCAGGAAATCGGCGCCGCGGCGATGATGAGCCGCGCCATGGCAGGAACGGCGTGGAGCAAAGCCATCTTCGTGCTACCGGGCGCTCCCAACGCCGTACACCTCGCAATGACCAAGCTCATCCTCCCCGAGCTCGGACACGTCGTCCAGCAACTGCGCCGATGAGCACGCTCCAGTCCCACACGGTGACCGCTCGCGGATCGGCATGAGGACGAAGATGCGCCCCTTCGGGCACGCGATTTCTCTTGACGAGGCGCGGGCCCGCATCGATGCCGCCATCCTCCCGATTGACCGGACCGAATCGGTCTCTCTGGCCGAAGCCGGTGGCCGGGTACTGGCTCAGGATGTGATTGCCACCTCCGATGTGCCCCCGTTCCCCCGGGCGGCGATGGACGGATACGCGGTACGCGCAGACGACACGACGGGTGCATCCAGAGCAGAACCGCGCGCCCTGAGGCGCATCGCGACGCTCTTTACGGGCGAAGTCACCGAACAGCGGGTCGGCGTCGGCGAATGCATGGAGATCTCGACCGGTGCCCCGATGCCACCTGGCGCAGACGCGGTGGTCATCGTGGAGCAGACCGATGGTGAAGCGTCAGGCGCCGTCCTGGCCTACGCACCGGTCGTGCCGGGGCAGAACGTCGGTCCTCAGGGCGCCGACATCCGGGATGGACAGCGGGTCCTCCAGGCGGGCGCAACGCTCACGCCGAGCCGGCTGGGCGCCATTGCCGCGCTGGGCCGCGCCGCCGTGACGGTCTACGCCAGGCCACGGGTCGCGATCCTGTCAACGGGCAACGAGATTATCGAGCCTGGGCGGCCCCTGAAACCTGGGCAAATATATGATGTGAATAGGTTTACGCTGGCATCTTCGATCGCAGAACACGGCGGAGAGCCGATCGCCTACCGTACCGCCCGCGACACGCTGCAGGACCTCTCGACGGCCCTCGACACCTGCCTCCAGGAGGATCTCCTGGTCTTCTCCGGCGGAAGTTCAGTGGGCGAGCGCGATCTCATTCTCGATCTGCTGTCGGCCAGAGGTGAGGTCATCTTCCACGGAATCGCGGTGAAGCCAGGCAAGCCCACCGCTTTCGGAAAAGTGGACGGGAAGCTCTTCTTCGGGATGCCTGGCTACCCAACCTCGTGCCTCTTCAACGCGTACATCCTCCTGGCCCCGGCACTCCGACGCATTGCCCGGCTGGCCCCGCATTCGACGCCGCCGGTCGCCCTGCCGCTCAGCCAGCGGATTACCTCGGTGGCCGACCGACATCAGTTCTATACGGTTAGAATCCTGAACGGCATGGCGGTACCGGCGTTCAAGGCGTCGGGCGACATCACCAGCATGTCCCTGGCGGACGGTTATATCGAGATTCCTGCCAGCACGAGGGCGGTCGAGCAGGGCGAAATCGTGGAGATCACCCTGTTTTGACGGCCCCTCAGGAGCAGATCGCTGTCTCGCTCGGTATCCCGGACGCGACCCGCCACATCTTCCTGTGCTGCGACCAGGCGAAGCCGAAGTGCTGCGACAGGGAACGCAGCATCGTGGCCTGGGAGTTCCTCAAGCGGCGTCTCAAGGAACTCGGCCTTGCCGACCGGGGCGGTGTCCTCCGCACGAAGGCGAACTGTCTCCGTGTGTGCGAAGGGGGTCCGATCGCCGTCGTGTATCCCGAGGGTGCGTGGTACGCACAGTGCGACCCGCCGGTACTCGAAACCATCATCCAGACGCACCTGATCGGTGGGAAGGTGGCGACCGAGCATCTCTTCGCCTCCTCTCCGCTGGGCCGTATCGCGCCTGCCGGGCGGTGAGTGATATAATTCTCGGGTTTCAGCCCTGTAAAGATTCCGATTCTTAGTTCATTCACTTCTCCTTCGCAGACTCTACGAGTGCGAGTCCCCGGAGCCGGGTACAAAACAGAACATGTCAGCAACCGACGTCGCCGTCCAGGAATCAGCCCCCCACCAACACACCAACCGCATCGTCAACGACTTCGCCATTCAGGTCGCCACCGTCAACGGTTCCGGAAGCCAGACTGCCAACATGGTGTTGCTGCGGTCCATCTTTCAGATGGGCGTGCCAGTCTCGGGCAAGAACATGTTCCCGTCAAACATCGCGGGCCTGCCCACCTGGTACACGATCCGGGCGAGCGCCAAGGGTTACATCAGCCGCAAGAAGGAAGTGGACTTCCTGGTGGCGATGAATCCGGAAACAGCGAACGAAGACGTGCTGACGCTGCCTGCTGGCGCTGCCGCCGTCTACGACGAGCCGCTCAAACTCAACGAGCTCCGCACCGACATTACCTTCTATCCCGTCCCCTTCGACAAAATCATCGGCACGATCACCCACGACGCCAAGCTCCGCCGGCTCGTGCGCAACATGATCTACGACGGCGTCTTGTCTCGGCTGCTGTCGGTGGACATGGGGCAGATGGAAAAGGCGCTCCGCAAGCAGCTCGGAAACAAGGAGAAGGCGATCGTGCTCAACATGGGCGCGCTCAAGGCCGGCTACGACTACGCGGAGGCAAATCTCTCGAAGCAGGATCCGTTTGTCGTCGAACCAATGAACAAGACGGACGGCATGATCCTCATCGAGGGCAATGCCGCCGCCGCCATTGGGTGCCTGATGGCCGGCGTAACGTTCGTCGGGTGGTACCCGATCACACCGTCGTCGTCGCTGTGCGAGTCGCTCATCGACTATCTCAAGGCGTACCGGAAGGATCCGGCCACCGGGAAGGCCACCTACGCGGTCATTCAGGCCGAAGACGAAATCGCCGCCCTTGGCATGGTGATCGGCGCGGGCTGGATGGGAGCGCGGTCCATGACATCAACCGCCGGCCCGGGTATCTCGCTCATGGCCGAGTTCACCGGCCTGGGCTACTACGCCGAGGTGCCCGCGGTCATCTTCGACGTCCAGCGGGTCGGGCCGTCAACAGGCTTGCCCACACGCACCGCGCAGCAGGACATTCTCTCGACGGCTGTGCTTTCTCACGGCGATACGAAGCACCCGCTGCTGCTTCCCGCCTCGGTGGCTGAGTGCTACTCGATGGCCATGGACGCGTTCGACCTTGCCGAGCGGCTCCAGACGCCGGTCTTCGTGATGACGGATCTGGACCTGGGCATGAACAACTGGATGTCCCACCCGTTCGACTACCCGACCAAGCCGCTTGACCGGGGCAAGCGGTTGGACGCCGAGGCCCTCGAACGCCTTGGCGAATTCGGACGCTACCGCGACGTCGACGGCGACGGCATCCCGTATCGAACGGTCCCGGGCGATGGCATGCCGGCGTACTTCGCCCGCGGATCCGGGCACAACGAGAAGGCACAGTACAGCGAGCGGGCGGACGATTACGCCAACAACCTCGATCGCCTCTCTCACAAGTTCACGACCGCCCGGACGCTGGTACCGAAGCCGGAAGTCGAGGCGGTCGGCCAGGGTGGCGTCGGCCTGATGGCATACGGGACGACACACTGGGCCATCGTCGAGTCACGAGATCAGCTGAGGAACGAAGCCCAGCTCGACACGTCGTACCTGCGCCTGCGAGCATTCCCCTTCACTTCGGAGGTCGGCGAGTTCATCGATCGATGCGACCGTGTCTATCTGGTCGAGCAGAATCGCGACGCGCAAATGATGTCGCTGCTCAGAATGGAGTGCACGCCGGCCCAGCTGGCCAAGCTTCGCAGCGTGCTCCACTTCGAGGGCCTCCCCCTCGATGGGCGCTCGGTGACGACGGACATTCTGAAGCAGGAAGAAGAACGCGGCGTGCGCTAGGAGTGCCCGCGCAGGTCGGGGTCAGGATCGCGCGGTGATGAGCGCGACCGAGAATGCGATCGGAGCGCCGGGCCATGGGCCCCGCGCAAACCAGGAGAACAGACGGAGATGTCGACACCAACGAAGCCGGCGACGCCGGGCAAGCGGATCAATCGCATCGGCCTCGAACCGGCGGCCTATAAGGGCGGCAAGACCACGCTCTGCGCCGGATGCGGCCACAACGCGATCACCGAGCGGATCATCGACTCCTTCTACGAACTCGGGATCGACCCGACCCAGGTGATCAAGCTCTCGGGCATCGGCTGCTCGAGCAAGGCGCCGGCATACTTTCTGAACAGCGCCCACGGCTTCAACTCGGTGCACGGTCGCATGCCGTCGGTCGGCACCGGGGCGGCGATCGCCAACCGGAAGATGATCGCGCTCGGCGTGAGCGGCGACGGCGACACCGGAGCCATCGGTATCGGTCAGTTCGTTCACCTGATGCGCCGCAACCTGCCGATGGTCTACATCATCGAGGACAACGGTTGCTACGGGCTGACAAAGGGCCAGTTCTCGCCGACCGCCGACCTCGGCTCGACCCTGAAGTCTGGCGTCATCAATGATTTGCCGCCGATCGACATCTGCGCGCTGGCCATCGAGATGGGGGCGTCATTCGTGGCGCGATCGTTCTCGGGCGATTCCAAGCAGCTCAAGACAATCCTGAAGGCGGCGCTCAATCATCGCGGCACGTGCATGATCGATGTCATCTCGCCCTGCGTGACCTTCAACGACCACGAGGGCTCCACCAAGAGCTATTCCTACGTGAAGAATCACGACGAGTCGCTCAGCGACGTCAGCTTCGTCCCCTACTTTGACGACATCAGTGTCGAATACGACGAGGGCACGACGACAACCGTAACGCTCCACAACGGCTCGAAAATTCTGCTCAGCAAGCTCACAGCGGATTATCATCCCACCGACAAGTTGAGCGCGATTCGCATGCTGCACGAGTCGGCCTCTCGCGGCGAGTACGCGACGGGCCTTCTCTACGTGGAGCCCGACAAGCTGGACTTCATCGAGCTCCTCGGCATGGTGGACGAACCGCTCTCGAGCCTGCCCGAGTCGGTGACCAGGCCGAGCAAGGCGACGCTCGACGAGATCATGGAGAGCTTCCGTTAGGAGACGGTTCGAGTGAGCGAGTACCTGCAGGTCGTCATCTATCTCGGGGTCATCATCGGCTTCGCGGTCGCCTCGCTTGGCGCCGCGCGGCTGCTGAGGCCCAGCCGTCCGTTCGCAACCAAACTCATGAGCTATGAGTGCGGTGCGGATCCGGTGGGCGACGCGTGGGTCCAGTTCCCGGTCGGCTTCTATCTGGTAGCGCTGCTGTTCATCGTGTTCGATGCGCTTGCGGTCTTCCTCTTTCCATGGACGCTGGCCTTGCGGACCCTGGGCTTCTGGGGCATCGGCGCCATGGTGGGGTTCCTGGCGATCTTGTCGCTCGGCTGGATCTACGCGTACCGGGAACGGATCCTCGAGTGGCAGTAAAGCCCCCCATTCCGGTCATCCCGGCGCCCGTGTGGCGAAACTTCAAGGACCTCCAGGAATGGGAACAACTCCACCAGGCACGCCCCGAAGGCGACAAGCACTCGTCGGCCTTCGAGAGTCTCACCGATGGAATTCACAGCTTTCCGGGCGGCTTTGCGGTCACGACCGGCGTCGATGCGTTCCTGAACTGGGCGCGGAAATCGTCGTGCTGGCCCGTCACCTTCGGCTTGGCCTGCTGTGCGATTGAGATGATGGCCACGTTCGCCTCGCGATTCGACGTCGAACGCCTGGGCATGGTGCCATGGGCGTCGCCCCGTCACTCGGACCTGATGATCGTGTCGGGCACGGTGACCATCAAGATGGCGCCGATGCTCAAGCGCATCTACGACCAGATGCCAGACCCGAAGTGGGCGGTCTCGATGGGCTCGTGCGCGAACTCTGGCGGCCCGTTCCGCCACGGCTACTCCGTGGTGAAAGGCGTCGATCGCGTGATACCGGTGGACGTCTACGTCCCAGGCTGCCCGCCGCCGCCGGAGTCACTCCTGAACGGCCTGCTCCTCCTGCAGGAGCAGATCTCCCACTTCCACCGCACCGGCCAACGCGCCGCGCCGAACGAGAAGGTTGACTAGCGCGTGACCGTCGACCAGGCAAAGGCGCTCATCGCCGAGCGGTTCAGCGACGCGCAGGTCGAGGGCGAGATGCCGATGGTGGTCACCGTACCGCCGGACCAGTGGCTGGCGCTCGCCGAGTGTGCGTGTGACGTGCTGCGCTGCCGATTCTTCTCGTTTCTCACGGCAGTCGACTGGAAAGACCAGGGCCTGGAAGTGGTGGTCCGCGTGGATAATTTGGACGACAATGTGTCGCTCTGTATGAAGACCCGACTCGGTCCCGGTGTCACGGCGTGCCCATCGATCGCCCGGATCTACGCCGGCGCCAACTGGATGGAGCGCGAAGGCTACGACATGTTCGGCATCCGCTTCGAAGGACACCCCGATCTTCGGCGCATCCTGCTGCCCGACGACTGGGAAGGCTTTCCCCTCCTGAAGTCCTACGCGGTCGACACGCCGCATCCGCCGTACCGATGACCGAGCCTTCGATCAAACGCGTCGAACTCGACTACACCGGCAGCGAACGTCTCACGATGAACATGGGGCCGCAGCACCCTTCGGCCCATGGTGTGTTCCGCGCGGTGCTGACACTCGAAGGCGAGACGGTGATCGATGTCGACGCCGTGATCGGGTACCTGCACCGGTGCCACGAGAAGCTCGCCGAGACGCTCACATACGCACAGTACCCGTCGATCGCGTCCAAGACCGACTACGTCGCGGCCATGACGAGCGAGTTCGCATACGTCCGGGCCGCCGAAACGATCGGCAAGATCGAGGTGCCGAAGCGGGCCCAGTATCTGCGAGTGCTGGTATCGGAGCTGCAGCGGGTCGCCTCGCATTTGCTCTGGCTCGGCACCTGGTGCATGGACATGGGCGGCGCGCTTGGCGGCGGTGCCACGATCTTTCTCTATACGATTCGCGAGCGCGAGTTGATTCTGGACCTCTTCGAGTCGCTCGTCGGCGCGCGACTGCTCTACGGCTTCTTCCAGGTAGGAGGGGTGCGGTACGACGTGCCCGACGGCTGGATCGCGAGCTGCCGGCAGACGGTGGATCAGCTCGATCGGCGAATCAGCGAGTACGAGCACATGCTGGAGGAGAATCCGTTCTTCATGGCGCGTGCCCAGGGGGTTGGCGTCATCACGCGCGGGTTGGCCGAGAGCGTGGGCATTTCGGGCCCGCTCCTTCGCGGCTCGGGCGTGAATTGGGATCTTCGTCGGGCCGAACCGTACTCCGGCTACGAGGACTTCGACTTCACGGTGCCAGTCGAAACGGCCGGCGACTGTCTGGCACGCTATCGCGTCCGGATGGTGGAGTTCCGGGAGTCGCTGAAGATCGTCAGGCAGGTGCTCGACCGCCTGCCCGAGGGGCCGATCTCCTCCCGGCCGGGGCTCAAGTCGGTCGCGCAAACCCGCATTCCCAAGGGCGAAGCCTACGCGCGGGTCGAAGGAGCGCGTGGCGAGGTGGGGTGTTATCTCGTCGCCGACGGCAGCGCCAAGCCCTACCGAATGAAGTGGCGCGGCGCCTCGTTCTCGAACCTCGCGGTGCTCAAGCACATCATCCCGGGCCACAAAGTGGCCGACATCGTCGCGATCATGGGCTCGGTGGATCCGGTGTTCGGCGAGGTGGATCGGTAGCCATGATGGACTTCCTGATTCCCGTGATTGCGCCGTTCGTCGTTCTCAACGTGGTGGTGGGCCTGGTCACCTACGTGACGTTGCTCGAGCGGAAGTTCGCCGCGCGCATGCAGTCGCGAATTGGTCCGTATCGGGTCGGACCGCACGGCCTGCTGCAGCCGATCGCCGACGCGCTCAAGCTGATGATGAAGGAAGACGTGGTGCCAACGGCCGCGGACCGGCCCGTCTACAACCTGGCGCCGATCGTGTTTCTCGTGCCCTGCATGCTCATCTTCGCCACCCTGCCCTTTGCGCCGGGCCTGGGCGTGGCCGATCTGAACATCGGTGTCCTCTTCTTCCTGGCGGTCTCGTCGATGGAGATCGTGGGTCTGTTCATGGCGGGCTGGGGCTCGAACAACAAGTACGCCCTGCTCTCGGCGATGCGGGCGGTCAACCAGGTCATCTCCTACGATCTGCCGTTCGTGTTCTCCGCACTCATTCCGGTCGCGCTTGCGGGTTCGTTGAAGATGTCGGAGATCGCCCTGGCGCAAGACGGCCTCTGGTTCGTCTTCTACCCGGTCATCGGCCAGCTAGGATTTGTCGCCTTCATTGTGTCGACAGTGGCCGCCGAAAACCGTGCCCCCTTCGACATTCTCGAAGCCGAGTCCGAGCTGGTGGCGGGCTTCCGCGTTGAATATTCGGGCATGAAATTCGCGCTGATCCAGCTCGGCGAATACGCACACATCATTGGCGCGTCGTTCCTGGGAGCGCTCCTCTTTCTCGGCGCCTGGTCCGGCCCCGGGCCCGAGTGGCTCGGCCCGATCTGGTTCCTGATCAAGGCGCTGCTCGTCTTCCTACTGGTCACCTGGGTCCGCTGGAGCTTCGTACGCATTCGCGTCGACCAGATCCTTGCCCTGTCATGGAAGGCCCTGCTGCCAGCGACGCTCTTCCTGCTCCTGGCCACCGCCGTCGTTGTCGTCTGGAGGACCAATGGGGGCTTCTGAGTTGCAGACGGTCGGAGAGGTTCGCGCGTTTCGTGACGCCCGCCGGACCGACGGCACCAACGTCATCGCCATCGTGCGCGCCATCCTCGACGCCATGCGTATGACGGCGCGGAACCTGTTCCGCAAGCCGGTCACGGTGCACTATCCCGATAAGCCCAGGGTTTATCCAGACCGCTACCGCGGCCTCCTGGCGCTGGTGTACGAGAAGGACACCGAGAAGGAAGCGTGCATCGGCTGCCGACTCTGCGAGTTCGTCTGTCCCCCTGGTGTCATCAAGGTGGAGATGATCAAGGGCGAGAAGCGGAACTACGCGAAGACCTTCACCCTGGAACTCTACGCCTGCGAGTTCTGCGAACTCTGCGTCCAGGTCTGTCCGACTGATGCCATCGTGATGATGAAGTCGTTCGACCTGGCAACGGCCGACCGGCGCGAGCTCTTGCTCGACAAGGACCGTCTGCATGCACTCGGCCTGCAGCATGAGCAGTCGTGGGCCACGGGCAACAAGTTGCGCGACATGCAAGGTCCTCCGAAGCTGTCGCGCACGGTGGAGCATGCCCCGAAAGCGGAGACTCCGGCGTGACGGGCGAAATCGTCGGCTTCTGGTGCCTCTCGGCCTTGCTCGTGAGTTCGGCGCTCGCCGTCGTGCTGACGAAGAATCTCTTCCATTCAGTGCTCTGGCTGGCACTCGCGCTCACGGGCACGGCGGGCGTCTTTCTATTGCTCGACGCCGAGTTCCTCGCCGCCGTCCAGCTCTTGCTCTACGCAGGTGGTATCGTGACGGTCGTCGTCTTCGCGATCGTCGTCACCGAAAAGCTGGTCGGTGAGCGCATCTCGCAGACGAGCCGACGTATCACGAGTGGCGCGGTGGCCTCGGCGGCCCTGGCCTGGCTCATCGTGAGCGCCGTGATGGAACGCCCGCTGGCCACCGGGAGAAGGCCGATGGCCGTCGACCTGACCAAAGACATCGGCGAAACGGTGCTGACCCGCTTCGTACTGCCATTCGAACTTCTAGCGGTGCTGATGCTCACGGGGCTCTTGAGCGCGATCTACTTCGCGAGGCCGGAGGAGTAGGCCGTGGGTCTGCAGGCATACCTGACACTCGCCGCGATCGTGTTCAGCATCGGCTTGTTCGGCGTGGTCACGCGTCGCAACACGATTGGCATCCTGCTGGGCATCGAGCTGATGCTGAACTCGGTGAACATCAACCTGGTGGCCTTCTCACGATTCGGCGGCGACACCACCGGAATGGTCTTCGCCGTCTTCACGATCTGCATCACCGTGGTCGAGGCAGCGCTCGGCCTGGCCATCGTCATCCTTCTCTTCCGCGTTCGCCGAACGGTGACAGCGGACCACCTGGATCTGCTCAAGGGATGATGACCGGCGACGGCACACTCGCTCTGGCGGCGCTGCTCCTGCACGCGCTCGGGTTTCTGACCCTGGCGATCGTGGCACCACTGCGGCGGCTGGGCCGCCCTGCCGCCTTCGTCTCTATCGCGTGTGCCGTCGGCTCGCTCGTCGCGGCTGTCCTGGCGTGGCAACAGCACATGGGCGGCGCCGTGTCACGGCTGGTGTGGGAATGGCTGCCCTCGCAAGGCCAGGCACTCACCACCGTCGGCATCCTGGCCGACTCCGACTCGACCGTCATGCTGTCGCTTGTCGCGCTTGTGGCCTGCCTGGTGCAGGTGTACTCGCTTTCGTACTTGAGCGACGAGCCGGCACCGTCGTTCGGCCGCTACTACACCTACCAGTCCTTGTTCGCGTTCTCGATGATGGGCCTGGTCCTGGCGCCCAACCTCGCGCAGTTGTTCATTTGCTGGGAACTGGTGGGCGTGTCGTCCTATTTGCTGATCGGATTTTGGTACCGTAAACCCTCGGCAGCACGCGCCGCCGTCAAGGCCTTCTGGATCACGAAGGCCGGAGACGTCGGCCTGTTGATCGGCATCGTCCTGCTCTGGCGGCTGGCGGGCACCTTCGATTTGACGGAGTTGCGCGTGCTCGTGGAGAACGGGGCGCTCCCGGTGGCCGGACTGTCGCTCATCACGTTCTGCCTCTACCTCGGCGCCGCCGGCAAATCGGCACAGTTCCCGATGCACGTCTGGTTACCGGACGCGATGGAAGGGCCGACGCCGGTGTCGGCGCTGATTCATGCCGCCACCATGGTGACCGCCGGCGTCTACCTGCTCGTGCGCACGGAGTGGCTGTTCGCGCTGACGCCGGACGTGCTGCTCATCGTGGCCTGGATTGGCGCTCTCACGGCGCTCATGGCGGCCGTGCTGGCCTGCGTGCAAGACGACATCAAGCGAGTACTGGCCTATTCCACGGTGTCGCAGCTGGGCTACATGATGACGGCCATCGGCGCCGGATTCGCCTCGGCCGGCTTCTTTCATCTGCTCACGCACGGCCTCTTCAAGGCGCTGCTCTTCCTGGGCGCCGGCGCGATGATCCATGCGGTCCACAGCAACGACCTGCCGGACATGGGCGGCCTCGCCCGACGGATGCCGCAGACGGCGATTGTCTTTCTCATCGGCACGCTGTCGCTGGCGGGCATCCCACTCTTTGGCGGATTCCTGTCCAAGGAAGAGGTGCTCGGCGCGGTCTGGGCCGGGGGGCTCGGGGGTCCGTTCGTGCTGCTGATGATCGTAGCCTTCCTGACGGCGTTCTACATGTTCCGCGTCGTTTTCCTCGCGTTCTCTGGCCGACCGCCGGCACATGCCCACGCGCACCCTCACGATCCACCGGCGGCCATGGCATTGCCTCTATGGATTCTCGCAGCGCTCTCGATGGCGGTGGGGATCTACTTCACGTTCACCCATCCGGAGACCGAGTTCACCAGCCCGGGCTGGCTGATGCCGACCGCCGTCGGCTCGGCGCTGGCGGGCATCGTGCTCGCGTGGCTCACGTACGAACGCCGGACGATTGATGCGGCCAGCCTGGCCGGCGCGTTTGGACCGATTCGCGACGCAGCACTCCGTCGCTTCTGGATCGACGACATCTTCGAAGGCATCTACACCGCAGCGCTGTTGGGCTTCTCGCGGGTCATCGGCTGGCTCGATCGGTACATCGTCGATGGCGTGCTCAACGTCGTCAGCTCCTGGACGCTCACCTCGGGCGACGACCTGCGGACGCTGCAGACCGGACGGGCGCAGGACTACGTCTACGGCGTGGCGGTTGGACTCTTGATACTCCTGTTGTGGGCGCGGTGGGCACTCGCATGACCGGCGTGCCAATTCTGTCCATCATGACGTGGTCGCCCTTTGCGGCAGCCATCGTGATCATGTTCTTCGCCCGTCACCGTCCTTTGCTCGTGCGATACGCGTCGCTGGCAGGGGCCACGGTGTCGCTCATCGCCTCCCTCTGGATCTACTGGGCCTACGACAAGGATCTCGCGGGCTTTCAGTTTCAGGAGGAGTTCGCCCTGGTGCCCTCTCTGGGCATTTCGTATCTGCTCGCCGTGGACGGCATCAGCATCCTCATGTCGCTGCTGACGTCGATCATCATCTTTGCGGGGGTGTTCGCCTCGTGGACCGTGAAGCAGCGTAGCCAGGAGTTCTATGCGCTCCTGCTGCTCCTGGTGACTGGGGTCTACGGGGTGTTCGTCGCCCTGGACTTGTTCATCCTCTTCCTGTTCTACGAGATCGCCGTACTTCCGATGTACCTGCTCATCGGTATCTGGGGCTCATCCGGCGAAGTACGCCCGCAGGGTGTCTTCGGCTGGGCCTTTGGGCGGACCGGCGTCGGTACGAAGGAATACGCCGCGATGAAGCTCACGCTGTACCTGCTCTTCGGGTCGGCGTTCATTCTGGTAGGCATTCTGGCGCTCTACGTCGCCGGCGATTCCAAGTCGTTTTCGTTCCTCGACTTCCAGACGATGGAGTTCGGCCCGACGTTGCAGTCGTGGGTGTTCCTGGCCTTCTACGTCGGTTTCGGAGTGCTGGCGTCGATCTGGCCATTCCACACATGGTCTCCCGACGGCCACGCGTCCGCACCGACCGCCGTATCGATGCTTCATGCCGGCGTGCTGATGAAACTTGGCGCCTACGGCGTGGTGCGGTTGGGCATCGGGCTACTTCCTGACGCAGCGGTCGAGTGGGCCTGGCTCGTCGGACTGATCGCCTGTATCAATATCGTCTACGGCGCACTGAGCGCGATGGCACAGACCGACCTCAAGTACGTCATTGCCTACTCGTCGGTCTCGCACATGGGCGTGGTGATGCTCGGTGCCGCCACCTTGACGGTGAACGGTCTGAACGGCTCTGTGTTCCAGATGTTTGCCCACGGCATCATGACCGGCCTCTTCTTCGCGCTGGTTGGTCTCGTCTACGAGAAGGCGCACTCCCGCGAGATCCTCAAGATGGGCGGCTTCGCCACGATGATGCCGGGGATCGCGACCGCGTTCACTATCGGCGGCTTGTCGTCGCTTGGATTGCCGGCGACCGCCGGGTTCGTGGCCGAGTTCCTCACGTTTCTCGGTGCCTGGAGTTCGAACTACAGCTGGTGGTTGTTTCCTGCGGTCATCGGCGCCTTCCTGACCTCCATCTACGTGCTCCGCGCCACCAAGCAGATCTTCTGGGGACCGAAGAGCCCGGACCCACACTTCCAGCAGCTGCCTGATGCCGTGGGAACAGAGTGGGTGGCGCTCGGAATCCTCGTCTTCGTACTCGTCCTCTTCGGCGTGGTGCCGAGCATCGCCATCGGCCCGGTTGATACGGCGACCGTGCCCCTCCTCATGCGGCTCCCTGGCCAATGACGCTGAATCCCGGCATGCCGCTGGCGATCGAGCTGGCACTCTTCGCACTCGCGGTCGTGGTGTTGCTCGTGGGTATCGTCGGACGCGGGGGTTCGGGACCCGACCCGCGAAGTGCACCCAGCGAGTCCGCGGGGCGGATCCCGCCCAACGGCCCAGCCGTCGGCTGGATCACGCTGGCGGGCCTCGTCACGATTTTCGGTCTGACGTTCCTCGCCACGGAAGGGAGCTCGATTCTGCGGGGTTCCTTCGTGCAGGACGCCCTGGCGCTCTTTGCCAAGCGGCTCTTCCTGGCATCGGCTGCGATCAGCGTCCTCGGCTCGCTGACGCTCCGGCAATACGCCTTCAGCCGCCGCGCGGCCGAGTACCACTTCGCCATCATCGTTTCGGTGCTCGGCATGTCCGTACTCGCCTCGGCACGAGAGCTGATACTGCTGTTCGTCGCCTTCGAGGTGATGTCGCTTCCGCTGTTCCTGCTGACGGGTTTCCTGAAGCGCACACCAATCGCGTCGGAAGCGGCCCTCAAGTTCTTCCTCGTCGGGACCGCGTCGTCTGCCGTGATCGTGTACGGCTTGTCATTCATCTACGGTGCGACCGGCAGCACCGCGTTCGAGGCGATTCCGGCAGCGATGGCCGACGGAAGTCCACTCGTGCAGCTCGGCATGGTCTTGCTGCTCGCTGGACTCGGGTTCAAGATCGCGGCGTTCCCTTTCCACATGTGGGCGCCCGACGCCTACGAGGCCGCGACCACTCCGTTCGTGGCGTGGCTCTCGGTGGCACCCAAAGTGGCTGGATTCATCGCCATCGTGCGCCTGTACGTGCAGGGCATGGGCGCGCCGATGCTCGAGTGGATTCCTGCCTTCGCGGCGCTCGCGGGCATCACGATCATGACCGGAAACCTGATGGCGCTCCCGCAGCAGAACATCAAGCGGCTGCTCGCCTATTCCGGCATCGCGCACATCGGCTACATGCTGGTGGGCCTGGCGGCCTACTCCGCGTCGGGCATCGCCATGCTGCTCTTCTATCTCGTGGCCTACATGTTCGGCAACATGGGAGCGTTTCTCGTGGTCGAAACGGTCGCGCAATCGGAGAAGTCTGACGACATCGGCGCCTACAAGGGCCTGGGGCAGCGGTCTCCCTTGCTTGCCCTCGCGATGCTCGTGTTCCTGCTGTCGCTCGGGGGAATCCCGTTCGTCGCCGGCTTCTGGGCCAAGCTGTTCGTCTTCTTGGCGGCGATCGAACGGGGCCTCTACGGCCTGGTGTTCCTGGGTGCCGTACTGACGGTCGTCGCGCTCTACTACTACCTGCAGGTGGCGCGACAGATGTATATCCAGGCGCCAGATCGGAAGGATGCCGTTGTCGTCCCTGGCCTCTTGACCGCCGCGATCGCGATCTGCCTGCTCGGGGTGGTCGGCATGGGCGTTTATCCAGCTCCGTGGGTAGAAATGGCTCAGCGCACCGCCGCGACGCTCTTCCCCTAGCGGCAGGCCCTCCGCCGCACCCCGCCAGGGGCCGACGAGGTCACTCAGGCGCCGGTCATAGGACCCTCGCCACCGCTACTCGAATACGGCTGTCCTCCGAGGCACCGGCCGCCGACGCCCGGGCCGAACACCAAACGTGGCCACCGTTGGTTTCACCAGGTCAGCGAAGTCGAAGTAGTGCATGCAGATAGACGCGGTGTGGGTGCCCGCATCGAAGACCATCTCGGGCTCGCCCACGAAACACTGCTCGACAAAGACGCGATGGCCGTAAATGGTGCCGAAGGGCGGGGCGGCGCCAATCTCGAACTCCGGGTAGAGCGCCCCAATCTCTTCTTCGTTGGCGAGCCGAATCGTGGCGGCGCCGGCGATCTGGCGAAGGCGATCGAGATCGACCCGATAGTGCGCGGGCACGATGGCCTGGAGCGGTCTCTCGTCGGCGATACACACGACGACTTTCACGGCACACCGCCCAGGAATGTGCGACAGCGCGGCTTGTTCGAGCGCTGTATAGGCGGGAGGATGCCAGAAGGCGACGTACGGCATCCGCTCCCGCTCCAGGACCTCGGTGATACACGCGAGCAACGCCATTTGGCCACTCCCTCCAGGCGACCACGGGACCCCGTCGTGGGCGGGTTTGTAACACTTCCGGCTTGGCAGATCCAGCGTTCTTTTCGGCTAGAATGGCCTTCTCGGAGGCCCGGCGGGGTTTGATGCCAAGTACGGGTATTTTTTCCCATGAACCCTCGTCGGTGCTCATCGAAGGGTGTGTGATGAACGATAGGCCTCGTTACCCAGGGATTCGCGTCACCGCAAACGGCAATCAGCTTGTCTCGTACCACACTGAGGCCCGTGTCGCCGACGCCGGCGTGTTCTATCCTATTACCCCCTCCACCGAGGGTGGCGAACTCTATCAACAGGCCTTCGCCGAAGGGAAGCTCAACGTCTTCGGCGGCAACACCATTGCCATCGAGGCCGAAGGCGAGCACGCGGCCCAGGGGGGCGCGATTGCCCACTCGGTCTGCGGCAAGCGCGTGGTCAACTACACCTCTGGCCAGGGCATCGTGTACGGCGTCGAGCAGTACTACCACGCGCCCGGCAAGTGCTCGACGATGGTGCTCGAGGTGGGCGCGCGGGCGCTGACCAAACACGCGCTGAACGTTCACTGCGGGCACGATGACGTCTACGGCGCCCTCGACACCGGCTGGATCATCGTATTTGGGAAGGATGCCCAGCAGGCCGCAGATCAGGCGCTCATCCTCAGGCGGGTCACCGAGCTCAGCCTGACGCCTGGCATGAACGTCATGGACGGCTTCCTCACCACCCACCTGGAGCGAACCTTCTACAAGCACGAGTCGGGGCTCATCCGTGAGTTCCTCGGCGCACCCGACGACATCATCGACTGCCCCACGGAGAGCCAGCGGGTGCTCTTCGGCCCGCGCCGCCGACGGGTGCCCAAGATGATCGACCTGACCAACCCGGTACTGCTCGGGCCTGTGCAGAACCAGGAGCACTACATGCAGGGGGTCGTCGCGCGCAGGAACAACTTCACCGAGCCGATCCTGCAGTTTCTTGAGGACGCCTATCGGGATTTTGGCGCGCTCACCGGGCGGTACTACGGCCTCGTTACGGAGTACAAGACCACGGACGCCGACACGGTGTTCGTCTCGCTCGGGTCGGCAGCCGAAAACATCGAGGCCGCTGTGGACTACCTGCGAGAGCGACGCGGTGCCTCGGTCGGCTCTCTGCATCTGAACGCGTTCCGGCCGTTCCCGGAAGCCGCAGTGGTCAAGGTCCTGGCGGGCAAGAAGCGCGTCATCATCCTCGAGCGCACCGACGAGCCGCTGGCGGGCGACAACCCCATGGGACGTGAGATCCGAACGGCGCTCGCCAAGGCGGCACAGGGCGAGGCCGGGCTCCCGGCCATCACGGCCGACCAGATGCCGCGTCTGTTCGGCGGCATCTACGGACTGGGCTCCCGCGACTTCAGACCGGAGCACACGATAGGCGCCTACGAGTTCGCGCTCGGCGAACGCGCGCGAAAGGACGGCAAACGCGCGTCTGACGGCGTCTCGTTCATGGTGCTGGGCGTGGATCACCCGTACGAGGTGAAGTCCGATGACACGCCGTCGCTGCTCCCCGACGGAGCGATCGCCGTCCGCTTTCATTCCGTCGGCGGCTGGGGCGCCATCACCACAGGCAAGAACCTCGGGGCGATCATCGGCGATTTGAACGACCTGCTCTACGAGCGGGACAAGGTCGTCGACGAGCTTGGTAACCCGAAGGAAATCATTCACGTCAGCGCCAACCCTAAATACGGGTCGGAGAAGAAAGGGGCACCGACCTCCTACTTCATGATCGCGGCGCCGGAACGTATTCGCGTCAACTGCGATCTACGCCACGTCAACGTCGTACTCTGTTGCGATCCCAAGGCGTTTACCCACACCAATCCGCTCGATGGCATGTCTGAAGGTGGATCGCTGGTCTGGGAATCCGAGGAAGAGGGGGAACAGGCATGGGAGCGCCTGCCGCTCTGGGCCCGGAAGCAGATCATCGATCACCACATTCGGGTCTTCACGCTACCGGGCTTCAAGATCGCGCGCGAAGCCACCGACCGCGCTGACCTGCAGCTCCGCATGCAGGGTAACGCGTTCCTGGGTGCGTTCTTTGCCGTGTCTCCGATGCTCAAGGAGTTTGGCATCACACAGGAGCAATTCAGAGACGCTGTACACAAGCAGTACGTCAAGAAGTTCGGCCGGCTCGGCGAAGGGGTCGTGAAATCCAATATGGAGGTCATGACCAAGGGATTCGAGCAGGTGCGCGAGATCCGCGTCGGAGAACTCGAGGCGCCCGATCGGTCCACCCTTCGCGGCACGGCGCTTCTGCCCGTCCTCGCTCGGGACGGCGGAAGCTGCGGATCGGGCTGTCGTTCACACCCGGTGCCCGACGGGCAGGACGAGCGTACGCCGCTGACCCAGGTCGCGGTGTTCGACGCAGAGTTCCGCTCGACCTACGGATACGACCAGCCGTCCTCGCCACTGTCGGCGCTCGGCGTGATGGCCGCAGGAAGCGGCGACACGGCCTCGAAGTACGTGGCCAGGCGTGAAACCCCGCTGTACATCCCGGAGAACTGCACGCAGTGCATGGAGTGTATCGCGGTCTGTCCCGATACCGCGCTCCCGAACTGCTCGCAGGATTTCGACACACTCCTGGCCACGGCCATTACCAACTACGTGGAAGATCCGGCCGAGCGTCAGAAGATGCTGGGCCTGGTACCGGAGATCGATCGACGGACGCGCGAACTCATGCGTGAGGCAGTGGCGAAGAGCACGGGCACTCCGTTGCAGCAGCTGATCCGTCAGGTCACGCGCGACGTGAACGGCTTTTCCGACGCCGCCAAGACACAGTTCTTCGATGTCCTCGACAAAATCCCGATGGCCTTCCAGAAGACGAACGCCATCTTCGCGACACCGGAACGAAAGAACCCTGGCGGTGGCGGCATCTTCTCCATCTTCGTGTCGGACCTCTGTAAAGGATGCGCCGCCTGTGTCACCGCCTGCGGCGATCACGATGCCCTGCGGATGGTACAGGAAACCGAAGAGGTGAACGCCGAGCACGAAAGCGGCACCGCTTTCCTGGATCTCCTGCCGGATACGCCTCAGAAATACCTGGGCCTCTACAACGACTCGCGACCGCAGGACTCCAAGACGGCCACACTGCGCAACATGCTGATGGTACGGCGGAACTACGATGCCCTCGTCTCGGGAGACGGCGCGTGCGCCGGTTGCGGAGAGAAGAGCATCCTCCGCGCCTGTGCGGCGGTCACCGAGGCGTACATGCGGCCGCTGTATCACGCCAAGGCCGATCGGTTCAGGTCCAAGTCCGACCAGTTGGAGCAAGTCGGCGAGCAGAAGCTGGCCGCCCTCAGAGACCGAAGCCCGGAAGAATACGACCTTTTGCGGCAGGCCGTCGCGCACCTGCTGATGGGGCTCGGTGGAGAAGACGACAAGGACACGAAGGCACGCATCGCCGCGTACGGCCCCATCTCCGACCGTCAGGTGATCGCCGCGATTACGGCGGTCCTGCGCCAGGAGGCCTTCAACCACAGGAACCTTCAGCCTATCGACGGTCGACTGGCGAACGGCATGTCGGTGATGGCGATGGCGGCACACACCGGCTGCAACACGGTGTACGGATCCACGCCGCCCAACAACCCGCATCCCTATCCCTGGATGAACTCGCTGTTCCAGGATGGCATCACCGTCGGGTGGCTGATGGGCGAGAGCTTCATCGTCGATCACGGGCGGCGGTCAGTGATTCCTGAACGGCTGGCCGATGCGCTGATGAACCGGGACCGAGACGTGATCAACCCGCGCGAGTACTACGAATACGTCCACTTCAGCGACGCCGTGATGACCGACCAGGAGATCCTCGAGCTTCCGAAAGTGTGGGTCGTCGGCGGTGACGGCGGCATGGGCGACATCGGCTATCAGAACATGTCGAAGGTCATCCTGCAGAACCGTCCGAACGTGAAGGCGGTCATGCTCGATACACAGGTCTACTCCAACACCGGCGGTCAGAACTCCGACTCCACGCCGATGCTTGGTGGCAACGACATGAACGTGTTCGGGGCCGCGACGCAGGGCAAGAACACCGAAAAGAAGACGGTGGCAGAAACGTTCCTGGCCGGTCACGGATCCCCCTTCGTCGCGCAGATATCGATTGCCAACGCGCCCAAGCTGTACCGAGCCATTCTGGACGGCATCGAGTACCGAGGCACCGCGTTCCTGCAGTGCTTCACGACATGCCAGCCGGAACATGGCGTGGCCGATGACATGGCCCTGACGCAGGCGCAGCGCGTACGCGATTCGCGAGGCGCGCCGGAGTTCGTCTTCAATCCGAGGCTTGGCGAGACCTACCAGGAGACGCTCGACCTCAAGGGCAATCCTTCGATCGGAATGGACTGGTACGAAGCCAAGCTCAAGAGCACCAACGAGCCGTACCGATTCACCGTCGCGCACTGGTGTGCGACTGAAGCCCGCTTCCGCAACCATTTGAAGAAGGTTACGGCCGACGAGGCCGCCTCGCTCATTTCGCTCGAGAACATGCTGATCCGCATCACGCAGCAGGACGTGGTCTACCGCCGCTGCCTGGTTGAGGGCCACCGGTCCTATGTCCCGGACTTCGGCGTCTACATCAAACTCCAGGGGGTGAACGGCACCGCGGAGTACCGCACGTTGTCGCGGCAGTTGGTGCTTTTCTGCGTCGAACGACGCAAGGCCTGGCGGATGCTTCAGAGCAAGGCTGGAATCGAGAACCGGGAATACAAGGCTCAGCGGGCGCTGCTGGCCGAGGTCGACTCCGGCAAGATCTCGAAGAACGACTTCTTCGCACACGCCGAACTGATGTTGAAGGAACGGCTGTCGGCCGTGACGGCGCACAAGCCTGCGCCGCCGACGGCGAAGCCACCGACCGCGGCAGCCTCGGCGACCGCTTCCTCGACAACCACGCACTGAGCGTGTGCGAGAGCGGCACGGCGCAGGGGCTTTCGCCCCGGCGCCATGGTCGCCTCGCCTCGCTCAGAGGACCTTGTTGACCTCAGCCCAGTTCACGACATTCCACCACGCGCCGATATAGTCGGGGCGGCGGTTCTGGTACTTCAGGTAGTACGCGTGTTCCCACACGTCGAGTCCGAGAATCGGTATTGAGCCGGTCATCAGCGGGTTGTCCTGATTGGGGGTACTCACGATCGAGAGCTTGCCGCCACTATTGAGTAGCCAGACCCATCCGCTGCCAAAGCGACCGGCACCGGCCTTGCCCCATTGCTCCTTGAATGTATCGAAGCTCCCAAACGACGCGTTGATCGCGTCCGCAGCCTTGCCGGTTGGTGCGCCGCCAGCGGCCGGGGCCATCCAGGTCCAGAAACGGGAGTGATTCCAGTGTCCGCCCCCGTTGTTGCGGACTGCCGTGCGAATGTCCTCGGGAAGGCTGTCGATCCCTCGACAGAGCTCTTCGAGACTTCGGGATTGCAGCGCAGGGTGCTTCTCCAGCGCCGCGTTGAGATTCGTCACATATGCCTGATGATGCTTTCCATGATGGATCTGCATCGTCTGGGCATCAATATGCGGCTCGAGAGCCGCGAAATCGTATGGAAGTTTCGGAAGTTCGTGCGCCATGAGTCCTCCTCGGCGGTGGCCGTATCCCACCGATGGTACTCACAACGCTACTGGATAGACAACATCCGATCGAGCGCGACCCTCGTCCAGTGCTTCTGCTCCTCGGGCACGACGATGCGGTTGTGGACCCGACCCTCCAGGAGCTCCTCGAGAATCCACAGCAGATGGTTCGGCGACACGCGGAACATTGTCGAGCAGAGGCAGCCAAACCGATCGAGCGACAGGACGACCCGCTCCGGCGTGAGCTGGTTGGCCAGTCGGTTGACGAGGTGCACCTCGGTGCCCACAGCCCAGACCGAGCCCGCTGGACTGCTGGCAATCGTCTTGATGATGTATTCGGTGCTGCCGCTGTCGTCGGCTGCCTGCACGACTTCCCACGGGACTTCGGGATGGACGATGACTCGAACGCCAGGATGCTGGTTCCTGATCGCCGCTACCTGCTGAACCGAGAAACGTTCGTGAACCGAACAATGGCCCTTCCAGAGAATCATCTTGGCGTGCGCAACCTGGGCGGGCTCGAGACCGCCGAACATCTCGTTCGGATCCCACACCACCATCTCGTCGAGGCCGATGCCCATCTTGTAGGCGGTGTTGCGGCCAAGGTGCTGATCCGGCAGGAACAGCGTCTTCTCGCCGCGCTCGAACGCCCAGCGCACCGCAGCTGCTGCGTTCGAGGACGTGCAGACCGTGCCACCACGCTCGCCGACGAAGGCCTTGATCGACGCCGCCGAGTTGATATAGGTCACCGGTACGACGCCGGTGAACCCCATCTGCGTGAGTTCCTCCCAACAGTTCTCGAGCTGGTCTGGAGCCACCATGTCGGCCATCGAGCAGCCGGCCGCCAAATCCGGAAGGATGACCTGTTGATGGGGCGCCGCGAGCACGTCGGCACTCTCGGCCATGAAATGGACGCCGCAGAAGACAATGTAGTCGGCCTCCGGTTGAGCCGCGACCTGCCGCGCCAGACGAAAGGAATCGCCGGTGTGATCCGCGAACTTGATGACTTCGTCGCGCTGATAGTGGTGGCCGAGGATTACCAGGCGACCCCCGAGCGTCCGGCGCGCGGCGGCAATCCGTACGTCCATCTCCTGGTCCGAGAGTGCAAGGTATCGCTCGGGCAGGCTCTGACGCTCGGAGAGGTGCTCTTTCTCGAACTCAGTGAGGAGCGGAATGATCGACGCCATGATTCGGCACGCCTTGTGAAACTTTTCGCAAAGTCCGAACGTGAAAAAGGCCAAACCCCACTGGGCGGACTCCCCGCCCGACAGAGCTTGGACCTGATCAGATTATAGCGCTTGTTCCCGCCGTCAGCGGCTTAGCAGGAAATCGACTCTCTCACGTTGTAAAACGTGTCCCGCTCGAACGGCTCCCGCCCCGCAGCCCGCACGAGATTCGTCAAATGCGTCATCGTGAGCCCCTCAGGGGTCGGAGAGCCGGCCATATGGTAGATCTTCTCTTCCTGGACCGTCCCGTCAAGGTCGTCGACGCCAAACCAGAGTGCCGTCTGCGCCACATCGACTCCGGTCGCAATCCAGAAAGCCTTGATATGCGGAATGTTGTCGAGCATGAGCCTCGACACCGCGTGCACCCGGAGCGTCTCGACGGCGCTTGGGGCCGGTAGCTTCCGCATCTGGTTGTTATCGGGATGGAACGCAAGGGGAATGAAGGCCTGGAAGCCGTTCGTCTGGTCCTGAAGCGCGCGCGATCGCAGCATGTGATCCACGCGCTCCTCGATTGTTTCGATGTGACCGTACAACATCGTCACGTTGGTGCGCATGCCAAGCCTGTGCGCGATTCGGTGAATCTCGAGATACCGATCCGCGCCGCACTTGTCGTGGCAGATCTTCCTGCGCACCCGCTCAGCAAAGATCTCGGCACCGCCCCCTGGCAACGAGTCGAGACCGGCCGCAATCAGCTCTCGCAGCACCTGCTCATCGCTCATCGCGTACGTATCAGCGAAAAACGCGATCTCGACTGCCGTGAAGCATTTCAGGTGAATATCTGGCCTGATGCGCTTGAATCCCGCCAACAGCTCGGTGTAGTAGCTGAACGGGAGATCGGGATTCAACCCGTTGACGATGTGCAGCTCGGTCAACGGCTGGTGTGAGCGTGTTCGCAACTTGTCCCACGCCTGTTCGAGCGACATCGTGTAGGCCGAGGCGTCGGTCGGCTTCAATCGCGCGAACGAGCAGAAGAGACAGCTCGCCACGCAGACGTTGGTCGGCTCGAGGCGCAGGTTGTAGTTGAAATAGGTCTTCGCGCCGTGCCGCTTTTCACGCTCTCGGTTCGCCAACGAGCCGACGGCCAGAAGGTCCGGGCACGAAAACAGTCGCACACCATCTTCGAGGTCGAGGCGCTCGCCAGACTGAAGCCTGTCGTCGATGTCGGCCAAACCGGCGGCCCGAACGCGTGAATTCACAAGATCCCTTACGGATTCTAGCGTGCTATACTCCGCCCCACAACCGACACCCGCCCGGGTGACAGGGGAAGTGGGTGCGATGCCCACACGGTCCCGCCACTGTATGCGGATTCGAACGTTCTGAATCCGCGAGTCAGGAAACCTGCCCCGGCGCTTGTTCCTTGGGTTCGCTCGCCAGGTCGCACGGCCAGGCGCTCCTCGCGATCGAACCCCGGCGCGAAGGACGCCGGTAGGAGTCATGCCCATCTCGATTCAACATGTGTCCTTTGGATACGACACGCGCAGCAGTGGCAGCGGTACCTTCTCGCTGTGCGATGTGTCCACCACGATCACACGCGGCTCGATCACCGGCTTGTTGGGGCCGAACGGCTGCGGAAAGACCACGCTCCTGAAGCTCATTGCCGGCGTGCTGCGCTGCGGCCAGGGCGGGATTGCGCTCAATGATCGAGCTCTTGCGCAGTTCTCGAAACGCGAACTTGCCAGGCACGTCGCGCTGGTGCCTCAGGAGACGCACCCGGCGTTCGACTTCAGCGTGCTGGACATGGTCCTGATGGGTCGGCACCCGCATTTGGGTACCTTCCAGCTGGAGGGACCCGAGGACCTCAGCATCGCACACAGCTGCCTGGCGGCGACCGGCACCGCACACCTGGCCTACCGGCCCTTCACGACCCTCAGCGGCGGAGAGAAGCAGCGCGTCGTTATCGCCAGTGCGCTCGCGCAGGAGCCCGAGGTACTGCTGCTCGATGAACCGACCGCATCTCTCGACTTGGCATATCAGCTCGAGGTGGCATCACTGCTGGCGAGGCTCAATCAGGACCACGAGGTGACGATGGTGGTCGCAACCCACGATTTGAACCTGGCGGCATCGCTCTGCGACTCGCTGGTGCTCCTCCGCGCCGGTCGAATCCTCGCACAAGGACCAACCCGCGACGTCCTGACCGCATCGATGATTCAACAGCTCTACGACGTCGAGACGGATGTCCAGGTACACGAACCGTCGGGCCATCTGACCGTGGTACCGATCAGGCGCCGGCCGAGACCGTGAGGGCATCGGCGATGACCCAGGTCGTGACCGTGCCTCGCCCGATTCGCCCGAGACTCGCGTTGACAGTCGTAGGTTTCGGAGCGCTGGCGCTGGTCACCTGTCTGGCCGCGCCGCTCGTGGGCAGTACCTCGATAAGCATTGCTCGCGCGTTCGACCGTTCGATCCCGTTTGCCGACAACGTGGACGCGCAGATCTTCTTTCTGGCCCGCATGCCTCGCGTGCTGGCGGCCGCCGTCGTCGGTGCCGCGCTCGCATCCGCCGGAGTCGTGCTCCAGGCGCTGCTCCGAAACCCGCTGGCCACTCCGTTCACGCTCGGCGTGTCCGCCGGCGCGGCGCTTGGTGCCATGCTGGCAATCACGCTTGGGGCGACCATGACGATCGGCCCGCTGTCGGCGGTGCCACTTGCCAGTCTGGCCGGCGCGGCGATCGCGGCCACCATCGTCTACGCGTTGGCGACCAGAACAGGGCGACCGATGTCCACCTCGGTGCTCTTGTTGGCCGGCGTGACGCTCAATTCGTTCTTTTCGGCCGTCATCCTCATGGTGCAGTACATGGGGGACTTCACAGAGGCCTACCGGACGATCCGGTGGTTGATGGGCGACCTCGATGTCGGCAGTTTCGGTCCGATCCTCGCGGCGCTACCGCTGATCGTGGCCGCCGTTGTCATCTTCGCTCTGCTCCCTTCGTCGTTGAACCTGCTGAGCGTGGGTGCTGACAGTGCCGCCACCCGTGGAGTGAATGTTGGGCGTGCTCAACGCCTGGCCTTTCTGAGCTCCGCTCTGGCCACCAGCGCCGCTGTGTCGTTGGCGGGGCCAATCGGGTTCGTCGGGATCGTCGTGCCGCACCTGGTGCGGCTCATGGTCGGCGTCGATCACCGGGTCGTGTTGCCAACGTCCGCCCTCTTTGGCGTGGCATTCCTGGTGGCGTGCGATCTCGTGTCTCGCACGATTCTGGCACCTGTCGAGGTGCCGGTCGGCGTCGTCACCGCAATGATTGGAGGCCCCTTCTTCCTATGGCTGCTCGTCAGAAAAGGCTGACCCTCCTGCTCGCCACCGCCGTCTTTGTCGGCGGGCTCGGCGCCTCCGACGCGCGGCAGGAGCCCGGCGCCACCGTCACCGATGCGCCCGCCAGGCGCATCGTTTCGCTGGTGCCCGCGCTCACCGAGATGCTTTTTGCCATCGGCGCCGGTCCACAGGTCGTCGCCGTCAGCAGCTACGACGACTTCCCGCCGGAGGTGCAGGCATTGCCAAGTGTTGGCGCCCTCCTCGATCCCAATGTCGAGCGGATACTGGCGCTGCACCCGGATCTCGTGCTCACCTACGGCTCTCAAGACAGCGTGGAAACCCAATTGGGCCGCGCCGGAATCAAGGTTTTCAGCTACACACACGGTGGCGTCGAGGCCATCCTGCGCACATTGAGGGATCTCGGCAGCGTCACCGGTCGTCGGACCGAGGCAGATCGGAAGGCCCGCGAGATCGAATCGCAACTCACCGCAATTCGGAACAGGGTGCGCGGTCATGGCCGGCCCCGGGTGCTCCTGGTCTTCGGCCGACAACCACAGTCACTACGACAGATGTACGTGTCCGGCGGCATCGGCTTCCTCAGCGATATTCTCGATGCCGCCGGAGGCGCCAATGTCTTTGCCGACATCGCCAGAGAATCGGTGCAGCCATCCATAGAGACCCTGCTCTCCGCGGCCCCGGACGTCATCATCGAAATCCGGTCCGGGCGGGCGGGGGCGGTCACAGATGCCGTCGGAGAACGAAGTGCCTGGTCTCGGCTGGCATCCATTCCCGCGGTGAGAAGCTCCCGAATCCACTTTCTCAGCGGCTCGGAACTCTTCGTCCCTGGCCCCCGCGTGGGGCTGGCGGCCGAACAACTCGCAAGGGTGTTGCACCCTGAGGCCTTTGAATGAAGATTCTGCTCTCCTGGAGTAGCGGCAAGGACAGCGCCTGGGCGCTCCACCTCCTGAACCGATCTCACCCAGGATGCGTTGGCGGCCTGATGACATCGCTCAACGAGACGGTCGATCGCGTCGCGATGCATGGCGTGTCTCGCCACGTCCTGGAGGCGCAAGCCTCCGCGACGGGCATTCCCTTGCGGGTGGTCCCCATTCCCCATCCGTGTCCCAACGACATCTACGAGGCCCGCATGGGCGCAGCCGTCGCGGCGGCGGTGGCCGAAGGGTTCACCCACGCCGCATTCGGGGATCTCTTTCTGGAAGATGTCCGCCAGTATCGGATTGACCGGCTGCAGAATACTGGCCTCGAACCGGTCTTCCCGGTGTGGGGAATCCCCACCTCTGCGCTCGCCGATCAGATGCTCGCCGGTGGTTTGCGAGCCAGGCTGTCGTGCGTCGACACACGGGTACTCGATCCGGCATTCGTTGGACGCGAGTGGGATGACACACTCCTTCGTGATCTCCCCCCCGGCGCCGATCCATGCGGCGAGAATGGCGAGTTCCACACCTGCGTCTACGCAGGGCCGATGTTCTCGCATCCGCTGTCGCTGACTCGCGGCGAGATCGTCACACGCGAGCCTTTTACGTGGATGGATCTGCTGCCGACCCCAGCGGCAGCTCAGACACCGTAGGAGATGCACTCCTGTCTGCCAGGGATCATCTGCCTGACCCAGGAGACCATGGAAACGCTGTCACTGCTCGGATCCAGTTACTCAGGCGCTCGCGTCGCTTGCCAGGCAACCAGTTGCCACCGCTCGCCTCGGAGTGCGTAGGTCTCGAGAAACAGAATCGGATAGCTGAGAGGGTCACCGCCGTGGCTCACCTGCATCTGAGCCCGCCGGCGAACGACCACCGCGTCCCCGCAGAGGACAACGTCCCGTTCCGGGAAATCGACGCCCAGATAGTGGCCACTTCGAACGAGCTCCAGAAAGCTCGCCTTCGTATCCCTTCTCCCGCTCGAATGCGCGTAGGACAGGTCATCGGCCAGCAGCGGCTCGAGGGTGTCCAGATCCCGACCCACCATGGCCGCTATGCGTTCCGCCTCGAGACCCAGAATCGTCTGCCTGACGCTAGCGTTGACGGACACCATCGCCTTCATTCACCCGATGCGCGGTCGTCCGCTCACGATTCACCCCTTGAGCTGCAGTCAGGGTGTTGGCCCCACGACCGGATTTGTCAGCGTCCCGATACCCTCGTACGAGCAGACCGAACGATCGCCGGCCTTGAAGTAGACCGGAGGCGTTCGCGCGGATCCAACGCCACCGGGTGTACCGGTTGCGATGACGTCGCCAGGCACGAGCGTCACGATGTTCGATGCATACGCCACCTGCTCGAACACGTCGTGAATCATCAGCGAGGTACTGGCCTCCTGCATCACCTCGCCATTCAGCGCGAACCTGATCGCCAGGTTCTGCGGATCGGCAACGAACTCCTTCGGCGTGATGAACGGACCCAGCGGCGCGAACGTATCGTGGTTCTTGCTGACGACCCAGTCTGAGCCGTATCTCGTGTCGCCGCGGCCACCGCGATCGGACACGTCGTTCTCGAGGGTGTAGCCAAAGATGTGATCGGCGGCTCGAGTCACCGGGACGCGGGTGGAGACCCGCCCAATGACTACGCCCAGTTCACACTCCCAGTCCACCTGCGTCCGTCCGGGAGGCAGGCGAATCGCTTCGCCATCAGCAATGACGACGGCTGGCAATTTCATGAACATGTACGGGTTCCAACGCGCATCGGCCGCAGCCCGATCCCAGATTCCTGGGGCACTCCGGGTATTGGGGAGCGCCGCGCCAGACGTGGCGGCGCCCATCCCCGGCACTTGCTCCCGGAGACGCGCCATCTCCACGTCGTGTTCCCGGTAGTTGACCGCTACATTGAGCATTGTGGTCGGGTACATGATCGGCGGCCGCACGGTCACGGCGCGGAGATCATGCACGTACGCAGAACCCTTCACGCCGGCGGCCTCGACACTGCGGACGATTTGCGCAATGCGTGCCCCAAACCCGTCGTCGTAGCGCGCGATGAGATCCTTCATGTCTGCTGGCGGAAGGATCCGTGAAGCTGGCATCTGCACCGCCGCGTGAGCGGCAGCGAGGTCGATGACGACCGACTCTCGCAGCACGATCCCGACGAACGTGCGGCCGGCGAGTGTGAAGGTGCCAAGCTTGAAGGGGGTCGGCGTCTGTGCATGGGCGAGCAGCCCAGCAGCCACAACGGCTGCCATGCACGCTGAAATCAGGCGTCCCATCTGTGAGGGCCTCCGCTCTGGTTGGCTACGAGCTATATTCGACGACCACGGGCTTCGGAAGCAGCCGCTTCTCCCAGGCTTCGTCGAGCAACCGCTTCAGGGCGTTTCGACCACGCTCCCCGTACTCGAGCGTGAGTTCGTTGACATACATTCCGACGAATCGGTCGGCCTTCGCACGGTCCAGACCACGACCAAACTGCAGCGCGTAGTCGAGCGCCTCCTGACGATGATTGAGCGCGTAGGCGATGCTGTCGTGAAGCAAACGAGAGACCGTACTGATCGTGGCGGCACCGAGATCCCTCCGGATGACATTGCCGCCCAGTGGCAACGGAAGCCCCCCGGTGCGTTCGGCCCACCACTCCCCAAGGTCGACGATCTTCCTGAGCCCTTCGTCCTGATAGGTGAGTTGACCCTCGTGTATCAGGAGACCGGCAGCCACCTCACCGTTGCGCACGGCGTCTTGAATTCGGTCGAACGGCATCAGGACGAACTCGACACCTGGGTCGAAGATGCGCAGCGCCAGAAGCGCCGTGGTCAGCGTGCCTGGCACCGCCACCGTGATCCCCTCCGTCGTCGACGGGCCATCAACGCGCGCCACCACAATTGGGCCGTAGTCGTCACCCATGCTGGAGCCGTGCGGAAGGAGCAGATACTTGTCGGTAAGGTGGGCGTATGCGTGGAACGAAACGGCGCTCACCTCGTACTTCCCCTCGAACGCGGCCTGATTCAGCGTTTCGATGTCGGCAAGGAGATGATCGAACTCAAGGCCATCAGTCGGCACTTTGCCACTGGCGAGGCCGTAGTGCATGAACGCGTCATCAGAGTCAGGGCTGTGGGCGACGGTGATTTTCATGAGAATGGAAGAGTGTACATCGAGGGAGAACCCCAGGGACGTCAGGCGCGGCTCGCGACGGCTGGGCTACCGCTTGGCGCGATCGGCCAACCAACGTGCGAGCGCACCGAGGTCAGCCGCCGGCGCCCGATACTCCCTGGGTGTCACGTGTTCGATCATGTCTCTATGGGTGGGTGCGCTGTAGGGCACTGGACCATGGACCAGGTTGTCGTCGGGTCCAAAGAGCACCATGGGCGGTGCCTGACCGTAGACCTCGACGATGTAGCGGAGATTGAGGCCCTCGCGTTCTTCGCGGACAGTGGACTGCTGCAAGCCCTTGTGAATCCGCTGAAGATCCAACGGTAGCCGCCCCACGTCGATCGGCTGCTGCGCGTCGGTGACCGCCGCCAGAAGAACCACCGCGACCGCCGTCAAGCCAATCCGCACGGTGCGCATAACTGTTCAGACGCCGAAGCGTCACCCCTGGCTCTCAGTCCACTCTTCGTGCCACGCCATCTGAATCGCCTCGAGCTTCGGCTCATTCGACGCCTGTGGTTCACCCTCGAAGCCATCAAGCCCGAGTACTTTCTCACGCAGATCCGTGAATCGTACCGTCAGCGGGTCGATCTCGGGAAACTTCTCGTGCAGGGCGATGCCAATGTCCTCCGCATCGGTCCAGGTCACGACTGCACCTCCTTCGGGTCCTTGTCCGCCGGATCGGGCTGGCCGAGCTGAATAGCGCCACCCTCCTGGACGTAGTTGCGCGTGTACATCGGGAACTCCGCCACGACGTCCCCCTTGATCACCGCTTGACAGCCGAGCCGCGAGCTGGTCGTCAGCTCCCACGCCGTGTCGAGACGATCGGCCTCGGCCTCCTCCATCTCGCTCAGGTTCTCCATCCCCTTGCGAATGATGACGTGGCATGTGGTGCAGGCACAGCTTCCGCCGCAGGCGTGCTCGAGGTGTATACCGGCGTTCAACGCCAGGTCCAGAAACGACTCTGGCAGGCCGTGACCGAGATACGGCAGCTTACCGTGCTCGAATTCCACGGTCTGATCGGCCTTGCCTCGCTGGACGAAAGTAACCTTTGGCATCAGACGTCTTTCACGTTCCTTCCCGCGAGCGCCTCGCGGACACTGCGATTCATGACGACTTCGGCCAGGTGCCTGGTCGCCTGGTTGAGTGTTTCGGCGGCCGCCTGGATGCGCGCGCGATCAGCGCTTCGCATCGCCTGCCTCGCCTCGGCGAGCGCGACGTCGATCCGCGCTCGCTCTCCAGGCACGAACACCTCGGCCTCCAGTTCGGCGAAGTCCGGGCGACGCAGTGACTTTTCGGTGGCGTGAATCACGGTTTCAGCCTCGTTGCGGGCCTCGATGAGAAGACGCGCCTCGATGTCGGTCTCTGCATGCTCGAATGACTCGATGAGCATGCGCTCCACCTCCTGGTCGGTGAGACCGTATGACGGCTTGACCTCGATCGTCTGCTCAACCGATGTCCGGAGCTCTCGCGCACTGACGCTGAGAATGCCGTTGGCGTCGATCTGAAACCGCACCTCGATCCGGGGCATGCCGGCGGGCATCGGCGGAATACCGCTCAGCTTGAACCGAGCCAGCGACCGGCAATCGACCACCAGCTCGCGCTCCCCTTGCAGTACATGGACGTCGACGGCCGTCTGGCTGTCCGCGAACGTCGTGAACATTTCGCGGCCGCTTGCCGGGATCGTGGAGTTGCGCAGGATGATCTTCGACATCACCCCGCCCATCGTCTCGATGCCAAGCGACAGCGGCGTCACGTCGAGCAGGAGCATCTCGCGCCGACCGCTCACCATGATGTCGGCCTGCACCGCCGCGCCGAGCGCCACCACTTCATCCGGATTCAGATCCGAGTGGGGCGTGCGGGCGAAGAGCGCCTCGACCATCTGGCGCACGAGCGGGATCCGGGTGGACCCACCGACCAGCACCACTTCGTCGATATCCTTGGGTTCGAGGCCGGCATCCGACAGCGCCTGGCGGCAGGGCTCCACTGTCCGCTCGAGCAGCGGACGGATCAAGTCTTCAAGGTCCGCGCGAGTCAGACGGCGCCGGTATCCCTCGGGAAGGCCAGGCATCGCATCGACCCGAATCTGGGTCTCATCGGCGTCCGAAAGGTCCCACTTCGCCTGGATCACGGCCTTGCGCACAGCCTGGATGATTTCGGCCTCGGCGGCGCCTGCCTGCGAAGCGGCGACCTCTGCGAGGACCCGACTCGTCACGAGAGCGTCGACGTCGTCGCCGCCGAGCCGGGTATCGCCGTTGGTGGCCAATACCTGAAAGACGCCGTCCTCCACCTTGAGGATCGAAATATCGAACGTGCCCCCACCGAGGTCGTACACCGCGATCGTGCCTCGGTTGCGCTCACCAAGCCCGTATGCCAAGGACGCCGCCGTGGGCTCGTTGACAATGCGCAGCACTTCGAGACCGGCAAGCTTCCCGGCGTCGCGCGTCGCGGTGCGCTGGGCGTCGTTGAAGTAGGCCGGCACCGTAATGACCGCCCGGTCGACCTCGAAATCGAACTCGCCCTCGTCGCGAAAATGATCCTCGGCACGGCGCTTCAGTTCTCGAAGCACGAAGGCGGAAATTTCGGGGGGCGTAAACTCCCGACCGCCTATACCGATGCGGACGACGCCGCCGTCGTCGCCGCTCACCGTGAAGGGCCAGAGGCTCGCATCCTCGCGCACGTCGTCGACGCCACGACCCATGAATCGCTTCACGGAGTAGACGGTGCGTGCCGGGGCCGTCAGCAGGCGCCGCTGCGCCTCTCGTCCCACGAAGATGGTGCCGTCCTCGCCTACCGATACAATCGATGGCACCAGCGCATCGCCGGATCCATCACGGATCACCACCGGCGCGCCGTTCTTGACGTAGGCCACAAGGCTGTTCGTGGTACCGAGATCGATGCCAACGATCTTGCTCATGAATGCCCCCGGGCACTCTCGCGTTCGATCGTCGCCAGCAGATTGTCGATGTATTTCCGTTCGAGCAACAGCTCGCGCAGCGCCTCCAGCGAGGCCTTCCGGTCAGCCGGCGGCGCGTCCACCTGGCGGTCCCACTGGGCGCTGAGGTGCTCGATTCGCCGCTCGTGCTCTTCACGCTTGCGCTCGATGGGCTCACGCGCCGCCTCGAGCCGCGTGCGGAGCTGGGCCTCGTCACCGCCGGCCTCGCGCAGTTCGCGAATCTCGTCCAGTTCCTCGTTGAACGCAAAGACCTCCTGAAGCAGCGCCGGCGGCACCTTCGCGCCGCCCTGATCCGACGTGGCGCTCTGCAAGCCCTCGATCGCCAGCAAGTGCTCGATCCGGGTCGCGCGATTTCTCAGCGTGCGATACGCGTCGTTCAAGTACGACGAACGCTCCAGGCTGGCGAGCCGCTCGGCCGGCGACGCATTGTAGAAGTAGTCGGGATGAAACTTCCGGCTCAAATCCCGAAATCGCCGTTCGAGTTCCTGTGAATCGAGCCCGAGACGTCTCGGCACGCCGAGAAACGAGAAGTAGTCGCCGTGACGGCCAAGCGCGAGAATCCGCTCGCATTGTCCGCAGAAATGCTCATCGAGCGGTGCGCCAGCGCCGCAGTTTCGGCACTCGAGCATCGAGGGAGCACGGACGGGAATCGGATCGGGAGTCATAGATTCGCGCGGGCGGTCCCGCGGCGCGTCATGCGCCGAAGGAGCTACCGCAGCCGCAAGTCTGTTTGGCGTTCGGGTTGTGAAACACGAACCCTTGCGTGAGAAGGGCCGTATCGTAGTCGAGGGTTGTGCCCTTGAGAAACAGGTAGCTCTTCTTGTCAACGAACAGCTTGGTCCCCTGAGGCCCTTCAAACACCTCGTCGCCAAACCGCGGCTCACGCTCCCACGCAAATGTGTAGCTGAGTCCAGAGCATCCTCCGCCCTTCACGCCCACACGAAGCCCGCCCTCGTTGAGTCCGCGCTTGGCCATCAACGACGTGATCTTTCGTGCGGCGGTCTCGCTGATCTCAATCATGTTCGTTCGCCGGCCGCGTCCCTTACAGCGTCAGGGACGCTCGGCCACTTCGAAAAGCGAGGCACATCCCCTCGCTCTGAGTTGTGCTCTATACGGTCGGCTGCGCATCGGCGCCGACCGGCACGTTCGCCTTGCTGCCCTCGCGCTTCTTCTGATAGTCGGCGATCGCCGCCTTGATCGCATCTTCGGCCAGCACCGAGCAGTGAATCTTGACCGGTGGCAAGGCCAGCTCGTTCACGATGTCAGTATTCTTGATGGCCAGTGCCTCATCGACCGTCTTCCCCTTGAGCCACTCGGTGGCGAGGCTCGAACTGGCGATCGCAGAGCCGCAGCCGAACGTCTTGAACTTGGCGTCGTCAATTACGCCGGTCTCCGGGTTGATCTGGACCTGCAGCTTCATGACGTCGCCGCATTCCGGCGCGCCAACCAATCCCGTCCCCACGTTCGCGTCGCCTTTCGGCAACGATCCGACATTGCGCGGATTCTCGTAGTGATCGATCACCTTGTTTGAGTAAGCCATGTCTTCTCCTGATGGTTCTCGCGCTCCGACTCCCGGTGTCCCACCAGGAGCCTGGAGCCAAGAGCCGGTAACCCTAGTGCGCGACCCACTGCATCGTCGATAGATCGATGCCTTCCTTCACCATTTCGTACAGAGGCGACATCTCCCGGAGCCGTCGCACGACGCTGGTCAACTTCTCCACGACGTAGTCCACTTCTTCCTCAGTCGACCACCGGCCCAACCCGAACCGGATCGATGAATGCGCGAGATCGTCTCCCGCACCGAGCGCCTTGAGCACGTAGGACGGCTCCAAGCTGGCCGAGGTGCAGGCCGATCCGGAAGAGACCGCCACATCATTGATCCCCATCAGCAGCGACTCACCCTCGACATACGCAAAGCTGATGTTCAAGCTGTGCGGCAGCCGATGCTCCATCGAACCGTTGATGTAGATCTCGTCGAGACTCTCGTGGAATTTCTGATTGATCCGATCACGAAGCTTCTGCAGGCGCACCGACTCGGTCGCCATCTCCGCCTGGCAAATCGCCGCAGCCTTGCCAAGCCCGACGATGCCAGGCACATTCAGCGTGCCAGAGCGCATGCCGCGTTCGTGACCGCCACCATTAATCTGTTCGGCCAGCAGCACGCGCGGATTCCGGCGCCGCACGAACAGTGCGCCGATACCTTTCGGCCCGTACATCTTGTGGGCGGTGAGTGACACCAGGTCAGCCTTGACCTGATTGACGTCGAACGGCACCTTCCCGACCGCCTGCACAGCGTCGGTGTGGAACAAGATGCCCTTCTCTTTCGCGATCGCACCAATCTCCGCCACAGGCTGGAGGACACCAATCTCGTTGTTGGCCGTCATGACCGAGATCAAGATCGTCTTGTCGGTGATGGCCGCGCGAAGCTCGTCGAGGCTGATCCGACCGTCCTTCTGAACTGGCAGGTACGTCACGCGAGCGCCGGTCTTCTCGAGCTTCTTGCACGTGTCGATCACCGCCTTGTGCTCGGTCACGCACGTGATGACGTGATTGCCCTTTTCCCGGTACATCTCGGCGACACCCTTGATCGCCAAGTTGTTGGACTCGGTAGCTCCGCTCGTGAAGATGACTTCCTTCGGATTCGCACCAATCAAATCCGCGACCTGCTTGCGGCCCGTCTCGACGGCTTCCTCCGCGGCCCACCCGAACGCATGATTGCGGCTCGCCGAATTGCCAAAGTGCTCCGTGAAATACGGCAGCATGGCCTCAACCACCCGTGGGTCCACGGGGGTTGTAGCGTGATAGTCCATGTAAATCGGAAGCTTCATCGTCTGATCACCGC